>Ga0209489_107324_pt1 | contig 16592 bp, 11 predicted proteins | sample SiratrowhiteBW_FD_187527 | JGI IMG/M metagenome (GOLD analysis project Ga0209489, IMG submission 187527) | Root nodule microbial communities of legume samples collected from California, USA - Siratro white BW (SPAdes) (version 2) | ecosystem: Host-associated > Plants > Roots > Nodule | place... | reverse complement strand
AAAAAAATAAAAAAAAAAAAAAAAAAAAAAAAACGGAGTGCGAATTTGGTTCTCCAAAACTGAAATTCATAATTTTCGCTAAAAAAGAAAAAAGAATATATTTAAATCACAGCACGATTTTTTTGTTGCTAATTAAGAAAAAAATGCAGTACGATACTTTACGAAATTTAAATTTAAAGTATACATTTAGAATACTAATTTTATTACTCAATTATCATATTCTTTCTTTAATTTTATTCTTAAGTTTTATTTTTATATTTTATCATCTAATTTTTTAAAAGCACTTCCTGATCTATAAATTTCAATTGTAAGGATTATTTAATTGTTTAAAAAGTAAAAATGGTATAACTGAAATGAAATAGCAATATTTCCTTATTTAAATAGAAAGTTTATAAAAAGAAAAAATTAATTATTCAAATTTTATTTTAAAGAATTCACCAATTTTTAAATTTTTTTTTCTACATTTTTGGAAAGTTGCATGAATGGAAATTAAGGCTATTGCATGTACTCCTTTTAAAACAAAGATAAATATTTGTCTATCAAGAATTATAAAGATATGTTTAGTTATTTATTGTATAAGTTTAACTTTATTTTATGTTAGTAGAAATAGGGAGCTTGATTTCAAAGTAAACAAGTTTTAAGATATAAAGAAAGTTGTTTATGTTTTGATAGTATTTTTAAAAAATTTTAGAGAAAATGAATTGGATATAACGGTAACTTAGTTACAATATTTTTTATTTTTGTGTGAGATTTGTGTTTTATTTGAAAACATAAATATTTAAAATGAAGTAGAATTTTAGTTGAAGATTGTTTTGGATTCAATATTATTGTTGAGATATTGATATATTGAATATATTTTTTTGCGGTAGATTTTAAATATAATTTTGATAAAAATGATTAATTTTTCTTATTATTATGAATTAATTTATGAGCTCAATGTACATTTACATTATAGAAATGTTGGTTATTTTAAATTTATCTAAAAGTTGAAAATTATTATATTAATTTTTATAAAGTTTTAAAAGAAATTTGATTCAATTACATACAATTAATTTTTTTATACTTTTGCTTAACAGAATATATAACAAGAAAACGATAATTTCTTTTAACAAAATTCTTTTAACAAAAATGGAATAGGAAATCAATTTTGTTTCAGTCTTATTTTAAGTAAAGTAAAAGATTTTTGCTCAAAACAAAATAAGATATAAATTCAACCTTTCTTTCTTCAAACTATTAAATTTTATTTTTTTCATTAATTGAATGTAAATATCAAATGTAAATATAAATAGAATATTATTTTTTTCATATTTAATTGATTTATGATTTTTTTATAAATTATATTTTACTTAAAATAGACGTAAATTTTAATATGGAAGTAGAACAAATAAAGAGATATCTGACTGTTTAGGTGAAAAAGTATATATAATGAAATTTTGTATTTCATTTTATGATATAAGAGTTTATTATAATTTTTTGTGTATGTGAAACATTTTATTTGTAGAGTTGGAAGTCATTACGTATTGATTATGTTGTGTTTCGTATTGTTAAATTCATACAAATTGTTTTTAAGTTGGTATCGAGATTTCTGATCATTTCAAAATAATTTTTTTTAACTTATATTCTGAACATTTATTATGAATATCTTTTTTCAACAGAAAAAACAAAATATTATATATAAAACTAACAAAAGTTACCAGTAATACCATAATAAATGTTAGTCATAAACAAAAAAACTACCAAACAAGAAACCTCAGAACACAATATATTCATAATATATTAACTTCTTCTTAAAATCAAGTTTATTAATAGAAATTATGTTGATTTAAAATTTAAATATATTAGTATAATAAATATACATTAATTAAATTATTACACTTAAAAATTTTAATTACACTTAAAAAACATCAAAAGTTATAATTAAATAATTATAATTTAGTCATTAACATTAATTAATTATTAAAACACTTATTAATTAAGTCATTACAATTTAATATTTATATCTTTGAATAAAATAATTTTATTTAACGAATATCATTTAAATTATTACAAAATTTGTAGTTTAATTTTAAATATAAATTCAAAAAAATGAAAAAAAAAAATAAACTCTGAATTTGGGTCTGCCAAACCTGAAATTTATACAAAGACAGTCATCTTTGCTAGAAAACAAAAAAAAAATTTAAATCTCAGCACGATTTTTTTAATTGCCAAATAAGAAAAAAAAATGTACGAAGTAGTGTTTTCTATTTCATAAATGTTTATTTATAAAATTAAAATATAAAGTGATGATTTACAATACATATTCAATTATCATTATTTCATTAATTTTATCCTTAAGTTTTATTTTTCGTATTTTATCATCTATTTTTTGAAAGCAATTACTTGTTTGTAATTTTTAATTGTAAGCATTACATAATTATTTAAAATTAAAAGTGGTATAACTTAAATGAAATAAGAATATTTTTATTATTTAAATACAAAGTTTAAAATAAAAAAATAATTATTTAAATTTTATCTTACAAAACCTACTACTTCTCTAAAAAAACACTTTCTTTCTATTTTTTTCTAGATTTTTTTGAAACATATGTTCATCCATAATTTATCCCATCACAATTTGTTTTAGAGTAAATTTTTCTATTTTTAATTTGTTGAGTTAGTTTTGAAAATTTTTGCATAAATGAAATCTACAGTCTTGCATTTAGTCTTTTCATAATTAAAATGAATCTTTGTTAATCTGTAATAATAAAGATATGTTCATATCATTTATCAAGATTTTTTATGTATAAGTTTAACTTTCTTATGTGATAAAGGAAGTTCGGAAATTAACTTTAAAATAAACATGTTTTAATATGTAAGAAAAATTATTTATGTTTTGAAAATACCTCAAGAAAGATGACGTGGAGGTGATGGTGATTTGGTTATAATATTTTATTTTATTTTTTTAAAATTTGTGTTTTGTTTGGAAATATATAAATCTTTGAAATGAAGTTCAATGGTAATTGAGTTTTTATTAACAAAGAATTATTTTAGAACACTTTGAATTCAATATCATTGTTAAATTATTGATACCATGAATATATTTTTATATTATAAAAAAATTTAAATTATTTTTAATAAAAATGGTTAAATTTTTTTAATTATTATGAATTAATTTATAAATTCGATGAAAATATAAGTTATATTTAAACAAATTATAATCATACGGATTATTTTAAGTTTGTCTAAAATTTAGAAATTGTTATTTTGAGTTTCGATAAAGTTTTGAAAAATGTTTGATTTTATGAAGTTGATTTTTTAATATTTTAATTCAAATAAAAATATAATAAGAAATTAATGATTATTTTTTATAAAAATAAAGTAAAAAAATAATTTTACTGTTTATTTTATTTTTTGTTAAAAAGAAAATTTCATTCAAACAAAAATATGGTATAAATTCACCTTTGTTCTAAGTTAAATTTTCACTCAAGTTAAGAAATGTTTATTCAAATTAAAAAAATTTCTTTATTTTTTAATTAGTCGAATATGAATATAAATATTAAATATAAATATAAATAAATAGTAATGTGTATATTTAATTTATTTATATTTGTAAATTATATTTTATTAGTTATTATATAAATAAGGTTAAAAGAGACGTAAATTGAAATGATGAGAGTAGAATTTGTTGTAAAAGACGGTTGAAAAATTAACAAACTAAAATTTCGGAGGTGTGATAAAATATCACTGTTTTTAAGGACTTATCCGCAATAAATGTGCAAGTCCCCAGGATACAAACTTCTCAGTTAAAAACTGAGGATCTCAGAACTAGCAAGAAAGCACTCTTTAGAGCAAAAATACCTAAGATATTTAGAGAAAAAATAAAGAAAGAGGAGAGAGGATATGTGGAGAAGAGAAGAAGAGGAACTCTTGATGTTGTAGTTTCGGAGTAGGGAGACCCCCTATTTATAGACGATGGGAGCGAGTGGTTTGGAGAAGTGGGAGAAATAGATTCACGAATGGTTGAAGATATTTCCTCCAATGTTTGAATTTTGCACTTGGATCGGAAGAGGAAAATGCTTCAATGCTCCAACGTTCAAAAAATTGAGTGTGGAAGAAACGGATTCAACCTGAAGGAAGATAACAACCACCCACGTTGGCTTCAAAAGTCCAAAATTTTAGGGCTGTTAGGGTTTTTCCATTTTTGATTTTTTAAAACAGATTTGCGATACTTTGTTTTCACAACAATGCCCCACATATTGCAAAATGTTTTAAAAAATAAGAAAGAAAATAAATAATCTTGGGTCTCATAAGATGTAATGCATCAGAGTTGGTATAGCAAGCTATATGAACCAGTCCTAGATCAATGAACTTAACACACAATGTAGTTGGTATAACAAGCTATATGAACCAAGACACTTAGTATGTGTTAGAGGTTTATCAATCACAATACACCCTCATAATTCTTGTTGTTATCGTTGTGTTGCGCCTAATAGGTCATGCACGTGCCCGGTATTCATGAGTGCTCTAGATATCTTGCCAAGATCTCATGCAAGCGGCCCCACTTGACACTCATATAGGTGATTTCATCAAGTATATGCTGCAAATCATACACCACCCATAAGGGATATGAAAATCGTTAAAAGTTGTTATAAGCTAAAATCCGTACTCCACATGAAATTTTAACGACAAAGTTTACCTTTTCAATAATGCAGTATCTAGTACCTTCACACACCATAGGAATGGACAAATTGATTTTAAATCAATTTTGTGCTAGCAGTAACAAATGACTTGTACCCATATGAACCTTATTCATGGGATCTCTAATCACAAAGGTAGGGTTTTCATCACTTGTTTGTTTACAACTGGCTTGAGGCCCATTCCCCTTGATGTTTCTAAAATCATGTTCCTCCCTAGAGGTTTTGTCAGAGGATCGGCCAAATTCCATTCTGATTTAACATAATCAATGGAAATTGTTCCCCTCTTTAGTAGTTGCTTAACCAAATTATGTCTCAATTGTATATGTCTATTCTTTCCATTGTAAGTTTTGTTTTTAGCTATAGCTATTGTCGATTGACAATCACAATGTATTGATACAGATGGGGTTCTTTTTATTCCTAACAGAATGTTTGCTAAGAATTTTTTCAACCACTCAGCTTCACTACCAGCCATTTCAAGAGCAACAAACTTTGATTCCATTGTTGATCTAGCAATAATGGTTTGTCTGGCTGATCTCCATGTAACAACCACTAGTAAATTTTGTCTCATCTGAATCAGAGATTCAGTTAGCATCATTGTACCCTTCTAGCAAGCAGGAAATCCACTTTATTCAATGGCATAATCCATTGTACCTCTTAAATATCTCATAAGTCTTGCAAGTGCATCCTAATGATCCTGACTAGGACATTGAGTATACTTGCTCAGTCTACTTACTGCATAAGCAATGTCTGGTCTAGAAAAGCTCATTAAATGCAATAAGCTCTCAATTATTTGGGCATACTGATATTGAGAAATAGATTCTCCTCTGTTTTTCATTAACTAGGAGTTTGCATCATAAGGAGTGCTTACTGATTTAAAATCATAATAACCAAACTTCCTAAGAAGTTTCTCAGTATATTGCTCTTGAGAGAGTAATATACTATATCCCTTCCTTATGACTTTAACTCCTAAAATCACACTTGCTTCATCCATGTCTTTCATTTCAAACTTAGATTAAGAAACAATTTTGTTTTAGAAACTATATTAATATATGTTCCAAAAATAAGCATGTCATCTACATTTAAACATATAATGACACATTCTCCATTTTTAGATTTAGTGTACATACATTTATCAACATCATTAGTAGAAAAACCATCACATAGTAAAACATTATCAAGTTTTTCATGCCAATGTTTTGGTGCTTGTTTAAGCCCATACAAAGATTTTAGAAGTTTGCATACCTTTTCTTCTTGGCCAGGAGCTACACATCCTCTAGGTTGAGTCATATATATTTCTTCCTCTAGTTCACCATTCAAAAAGGTTGTCTTAACATCCATTTGATGAATAACTAACCTTTGGATAGATGCTAGAGCTAGCAACACTCGAATAGAAGAAATTATGGTAATTGGAGCAAAAGTATCAAAATAATCTATGTTGGGTTTTTGAGAAAACCCTTTTGCTACTAATCTTGCCTTATACTTTTCTATCGTTCCATCAGGATGATATTTCTTCTTAAAGATCCACTTACAACCAATAGGATTTGCTCCTTTAGGCAGATCTACTAAAGTCCAAGTGTTATTTTTCTTAATAGAATCAATTTTAGTCTGAATGGCCTTGTCCCAATGCTTAGCATCAGGAGCACTAATAGTTTCTGAAAAACTTAATGGTTCATTTCCAACAAGATAAGTATAAAAATCATCTCCATAGGAAGTTTCCTTTCTCTGTCTTTTACTTCTCCTCAAATCCTCACACACTGTATCAATAACAATGTCTATAGGTTGTTCAGAAGTACTAGAAACCTTTAAGGGAAAGATAAGTTCAAAAAACTCAACACTTTTAGTTTCTACTATAGCATTATGTTCAATTATGTCACTATTAAGAACAAGAAACCTATAGGCAACACTGTTCAACATAGCCTAAAAACAAGCAATCAGAAGTTTTAGAACCTATTTTCCTTTTCTTAGGATTATGTAACATCACTTTAGCTAAACACCCCCAAACTCTTAAATATTTAAGATTAGGTTGAAAATCTTTCCACAACTCATAGGGTGTTTTGCCGGTTTTCTTACGAGATATTCTATTTTGCAAAAAAATTATGTAAGAAGAGCTTCACCCCAAAGATTATGATGTGATTTCTTGCGCAAATTTGCACAGAAACGTAAGATTAATTCAGTGACATAAGATTAGCAAAATACGAGATATGAAGTTAAGAAAGATTGGACAAAATCTGAAAAAAAAAATAACAATACAGAAGAAATAAAGAACAAGGATCAGATTCGAGTAAAGGAAAGGATGAACGCCACAAACGATTGACGTTTGATAAGTCCTTACGATCGCCACAAGAATTGGGGAATTCTTGATAAGATCAGATGATTCAAGGTAGAACCCTAGCAGAGAATATCTCACGCTTATGTAAAGAAAGACAACCAAAAGTCTCTCTTTCATTCATATCCAAATGATTTATACAATCTGTTTTCAAGTACTAAAAGCATATAAAAGATAAATAAATTATCAACATTACAAACTTAGATAAAATGCCTCTGTGGTTAATAAAGACCTAAAGGAGTGAAAGGTCTTAGTCTCAAAATCAGCCCTAGACATTTTATGATCACTATTATTATTTATTTATTTTTTACCTATTGGCCTTTTTATTAGGACATTTTGAATTATGATGGCCTCTAAGTCTTTTTCTTGAGTTGCAGCTTCAAAGATTGTTGCCACCACTTGTTGTAATGACTCTTCTACCTTCTTAGCCCTTACTCTAGTCATAGGACCTCCCAATCCTTGCAAAGATTCTTCAATTGGAGTTTCAACTTGGATTTGGGCCTGGATGTCCTCATCATTCTCTCCTTCTTCGAAAGCCTTTGGCCTCAAACTTCTAAGCTCACCGTTTGCATCATATAGAGAAAGATCAGACACATTAAAGGTATTACTAACATTATACTTACCTGGAAAATCAATTTTATATGTATTATCATTGATTTTGGCCAACACTTGGAAAGGTCCATCTCCTCTTGGCATTAACTTAGATTTTCTCTGAGATGGAAATCTCTCCTTCCTGAAATGCACCCAAACCCAATCACCAGGTTCAAAAACTACCTTTCTCCTTCCTTTATTTGCATGCTTAGCATAACTTTCCACTTTCTTTTCAATTTGTGTTTTTACCTTCTCATGGATCTTCTTCACAAATTCAGCTTTTGCCTTGCCACCCTGATGCTTCAAAACAAAATCTTTAGGCAATGACAATAAATCAAAAGGAGTTAGAGGGTTAAATCCATAAACAATTTCAAATGGAGAAAATTGAGTAGTATGATGGACTGCCCTATTATATGCAAATTCAACATGAGGTAAACATTCTTCCCAAGAATTACTATTCTTTTTAATTACAGCCCTTAGAAGAGAAGAAAGAGTTCTATTTACTACCTCAGTTTGCCTATCAGTCTGGGGATGACAAGTAGTAGAAAACAAAAGTTTAGTACCAATTTTACCCCAAAAAGTCCTCCAAAAGTGGATTAGGAACTTAGAGTCCCTATCATTGACAATACTCTTAGGTAATCCATGGAGTCTTACCACCTATTTGAAGAACAAATGTGCCACATGACAAACATCATCCACCTTTCTGTATGGTATGAAATGAGTCATCTTAGAGAACCTATCAACCACAACAAAAATGAAATCTTTGCCACTTTTAGATCGTGACATACCTAACACAAAATCCATGGAAAGGTCGGTCCAAGGGCAATCAGGAATAGGTAAAGGAGTATACAAACCATGTGGCATGACCCTTGATTTTGATCTTTTACAAACGAGACACTTTTCACACCACTTATGCACATCATGTTTCATGTGTGGCCAATAAAAATGCTCATGCAATATGTCTAAGGTCTTTTGAACCCCAAAATGACCCATTAAGCCTCCTTCATGTGCCTCTTGAACAAGTAACTTTCTAATAGAACTTTTAGGCACACTTGTCCTTTAACAAATACCCATTATGTCTAAAAAAATCATTTTAGGCAGCAAGTGCACATGAATGATAGATATGAGAAAAATCAGAATCATGTTCATAAAACTCCTTAATATGATCAAAACCAATGAATTTAGTTTTCAAGGAAGTAAATAGGGCATACCTGCGTGATAGTGCATCTGCTACCACATTAGACTTACCGTTCTTGTGCTTGATCACATATGGAAATTGCTCAAGGAACTCAACCCATTTAGCATGTCTCTTATTCAACTTTCCTTGTCCCTTTAAATACTTCAAAGACTCATGATCACTGTGAATCACAAACTCTTTGGGAAAAAGATAATGCTGCCATGTTTGCAAAACTCTTACAAGGGCATACAATTCCTTATCATAAGTAAGATAATTAAGTGCAGCTCCACTTAATTTCTCACTAAAATAAGCAATTGGATGACCATCTTGCATTAAAATAGCACCAATGTCCACATTAGATGCATCACATTCTAATTCAAAAGCTTTTGTAAAATTACGCAATGCAAGTATGGACGCATGAGTAAGTCTATCCTTAAGGGCAGCAAAGGCTTGTTCTTGTTTTTGCCCCCACTTAAATCCCACATGTTTCTTAACTAGCTCATTAAGAGGTGCAGTTATAATACTAAAGTCCTTCACAAACCTCCTATAGAAACTAGCTAACCCATGAAAACTTCTCAGATCACTTACACTCTTAGAAGTTGGCCACTCTTGGATTGCTTTTATTTTCTCTTTATCTACATACACTCCACTAGAATTAACTACAAATCCCAAGAAGACCACATGATCTTGACAAAAAGTGCATTTTTCTAAATTAGCATACAACTTTTCTTTCCTAAGAACATGCAAAACAAATTTCAAATGTTCTAAATGCTCCTCTAAACACTTACTATACACAAGAATATCATCAAAATAAACTACCACAAGTTTTCCTAAAAATCCTCTCAAAACATGGTTCATCAACCTCATGAAAGTACTAGGTGCATTGGTTAACCCAAAGGGCATCACCTTCCATTCATATAAACCATATTTTTTCTTGAAAGTTGTCTTCCACTCATCACCTTCTCTAATCCTAATTTGATTATATCCACTCTTCAAATCAATTTTAGAGAAGTAGCAAGATCCATACAACTCATCAAGAAGATCATCTAACCTGGGAATGGGATGTCTATACTTGATGGTGATGTTGTTGATGGCTCTACAGTCAAAACACATCCTCCAAGTTCCATCCTTCTTAGGCACTAAAATCACTGGAACAACACATGGGCTCAAACTTTCTGTGACCCATCCTTTGTGAATTAAGTCCTCCACTTGTTTTTGAATCTCCTTGGTCTCTTGTGGATTACTCCTATAGGCTGGCCTATTGGGTAATACAACTCCAAGAATTAGATCAATGTGATGTTCAATCCCTCTCAAAGGTGGTAAACCGGGTGGTATTTCCTTGGGAAAGACATCTTCGAATTCCTGTAAAACAGAATCAACACCACTAGGAAGTTTGTTAGAAACATTAGAATTCAAATTGAGTTCTTTACAATAAAGCATGTAAAGTGGCTGTCTTGTTAGCAAAGTTCTCTTTACTTCCCTCACTTTTACTAACAAACTCTCTTTTCTATCTTTCTTTTCACTTTTCTTTTCTTTTTCTCTCAATTTTTTGTTCTCTTGCTCTCTCTTCTCTCTCAATTTGTTTTGATCCTCACACACCTCTTTGGGAGACAAAGGTACAAGTGTAACTTTCCGCTCATTATGCTCAAAAGAATACTTGTTAGAGTATCCATCATGATTAGCCCTTTTGTCAAATTGCCAAGGCCTTCCAAGAAGCACATGACTTGCCTCCATTGGTACCACATCACATAAAACAGAATCATGATACTTTCCAATAGAGAAACATATTTTCACTTGCTTATTTACACCTATCTCACCATCTTCACTAAGCCATTGAAGTTTATATGGTCAAGGATGAGGCTTGGTTTTCAAATTCAGTTTTGAAACCAATCTTGAACTAGCAACATTAGTGCAACTCCCTCCATCAATAATCAAGGAACAAACCTTATCTTGAATTAGACACCGTGTATGGAATATGTTCTCTCTTTGACTTCTTTCATCCTCCTTTGAAAGGTTTCCCAATAACCTCCTCACTATAAATAAATTTCCTTCAACTGCAAATTCTTCATCATACTCTTCTTCACTTTCTGCAGCAGATTCTGAAGAGGATTCACTAACAATCTCTCCATCTTTAACCAACATGTTCCTTTTAGTTGGACATTTAGAAGCTATGTGACCTCTCCCCAAACATTTGAAACATTTAATATCACTAGTTCTTGTTATCTTTGGAGCCTCATTGGACTTATTTTGTGTCCTTTGAGAGGTAGTAGCAGATGCATTGGATGAAGTAGCTCCCTCATTCTTTGATTTGTCCTTCCAACCTGTTTGGTAAAAGTTAGAATAACCTCTCTTCATGTGCCTTTTCTCTTGAGTTTTTGCTCTACCTTGATAGCTTGATGCACTAATTCTTCCAACTTAACATAATTTTGCGACTCCACAACGTCTCTAATGTCACTATTCAATCCATGTAGAAATCTAGCCATGGTTGCCTCCTGTTCTTCACTGATGTTGGCTCTAATCAAAGCCACCTCCATCTCCTTATGATACTCATCTACACTATTACTACTTTGTGTAAGTCTTTGTAGCTTGTTATACAAGTCCCTATGAAAATGGGATGGGACAAACCTTCTTCTCATCAATCTCTTCATTTCCTCCCAAGTATTCACCAATGGATCTCCATATCTTGCCCTCTCTTTTTGTAATTGGTTCCACCAAATGAGAGCATAATCAGTGAATTCCATGGCTGCCACCTTCAACTTCTTTTCTTTTGTATAGTTGTGGCATGCAAATAATTGCTCAATCTTCATTTCCCACTCCAAATAGGCCTCGGGATCACTTTTTCCTTTAAATGAGGGAATTTGTATTTTGACTCCCTCAATTTTTTCCTCTCTATGTTCATCTTCATGGCCTTTTCTTCTCCTTCTATCTTGTCTTCTCCTATCTCCATTATGATCATCTTCATTATTATTCATTTGATTCTCTACCTGTTCAATTCTTCCATAGAGTTCCTCATTGTTTTCTCTCATCATTCCTTGTAATTGTACAGTTATAGCATCAAGTAACAATCTTTGAGCTCCCTCAAGTTGAGGATTACCTTCATCACCTGTTCCTGCCATACTTCAAGAAAAGAACCAAAATGTGAAGTAATAGGACCTCACCACTCTTCTCACGTGTTTACACTCAGAGATGTACTACTCGTGTATAGTGCTCTCTATTATGGCTTTTTCTCTAATGTTTCACTCTTGCCTTTTACCACTCCTTCCTTGACTTAAAGTTCTTACTTGAATCAAACAATCTATAACCAAGAATTATTGTTAAGTGCAACAATCATAACAGTCAAAAACAACAATGAAGTAGTAAAGAACAATTTTACTACCAACAAACAAGTAAAACAAACATTAAACAATGATTCGAGAAAACACTTGATACTTAGGAATTTTATCAAACAAGTGGGATGCACTTAAATTTGGAATACAGTGCTGTACTTTTTTTTTTTTTTTTACTTTTGCTGCAATTTTTTTTTTACTTAGGACAATAAAACATGAAATTGCAACAACTGAGAATGAAACTATACAAAAATTTTCAATAAAACGAGCACATATTTAACACGTAACAACAACTTAGAACAAATCACATGGATTGAAAGGATTGATATGATTGAACAATGACGAACATGTGATGAACATTAAGAACAGAAACGCAATACAGAACTAGAATCGAACAAAAATTGACACACTAGAAAATTGAAAGACGAATTATGACCAACCTTGCTCTGATTACCAAATAATGTGATACCTCGCGCAAATTTGCACAGAAATGTAAGATTAATTCAGTGACGTAAGATTAGCAAAACATGAGATATGAAGTTAAGAAAGATTGGACAAAATCTGGAAAAAAATAACAATACAGAAGAAATAAAGAATAAGGATCAGATTTGAGTAAAGGAAAGGATGGACGCCACAAACGATTGACGTTTGATAAGTCCTTACGATCGCCACAAGAATTGGGAAATTCTTGATAAGATCAGATGATTCAAGGTAGAACCCTAGTAAGAATATCTCACGCTTTTGTAAAGAAAGACAACTAAAAGTGCCTCTTTCATTCAGATCCAAATGATTTATACAATCTGTTTTCAAGTACTAAAAGCATATAAAAGATAAATAAATTATCAACATTACAAACCTAGATAAAATGCCTCTGTGGTTAATATAGACCTAAAAAAGTGAAAGGTCTTAGAACTAATGAGCATTAGAACTAATGAGCATAGCATTCATCATTTCTTTAAGAGTCCTATTTTTTCTTTCTGCTACTCCATTTGATTCAGGTGAATATGGTGGGTTTACTTCATGAATAATTCTTCTTTAACACAATAATCGTTAAATGAAACATATTCACCACCTCTATCTGATCTAATCTTTTTAATCTTTTTATCTAATTAATTTTCAAATTCAGTTTTATAAGAAAGAAACATGTTAAGAGCTTCATTTGTATGTTTTATTAAGTACACTTTTGTATATCTTGAATAATCATATATGAAAGTTACAAAATAATTTTTACCACCTCTAGTCATGGTTTGTTTTAAATCAACAAGATCCGGTATGAATTAATCCTAACAACTTTGTTTGACGTTCTACAAAATGACATACTTTCTTTTTAATTTTTTATTCTACTCATACATCACATTTCCTACTTTGTTTATCATGCATGTTAATTAATCCTAGTCGTTACAATTTAATAACATACAAAGAATTTACATGTCCTAATCTAGCATGACAAATATCATGAGTCAACAATATAAGTAGAAGACACAGATCCAGATTCATTAATAATATCATAAACATTGAGTACAAAAAGACCTTGATCACAATATCCCTTTCCCACTAACACATTATTTTTTGTCATCACAATCTTATCAGATTCGAATGACACTTTGAACCCTACCTTTCCCAGTAGTGCTACAAAGATCAAATTAACTCTGATTGATGGCACATGTAGCACGTCACTTAAAGCCAAAGTCTTCCCAGATGTGAGCTTTAGAAGAACTTTACCTTTTCCTAGTACAGAAGTAGTCCTAGAATCACCAAGATAAACTTGTTCTTCTCCATCGCCTACACTAGAGTAGGAGGAAAATGCATTTCTGTTTGCACAGATATGTCTGGTAGCTCCAAAGTCTACCACCATTTGCTCACATTTGTCATAAGGTTCACTTGTGAAACGACCGCACAAATTGTATCTTCCACTTCGACTATATTTTCCTTAAGAGGATTGTCGTTTTTGACCCTGTGTCTGCACTGAGGTGCATGGTGACCTGACCTTCCACAAACAAAGTATTTTCCCTTCTTCTTGAAGGTGGGTTTCGGTCCATTGGGACGGGAAAAATTAGAATTATTCTTTTTCTTGTGATCAGGTTTTTTCTCGTACCTTTTGGAGCTGGTCTAACTTTTATCATATTTGCTTTGGCAAATAAGGCCTTAGCTCTTGCAGCAGCACACTCCTTCTAGTTGGTATCTTCAATGATGATGTGGGTGATGAGGTCTGGTAGTGACAATTGGTCACTAAATTCAATCATTACTTTTATTTTATAGTTATTTAGCAACTAAAACCTAATTTGGTGGTTATTTTGGTAACAATTAGTAACCATTTTATTAGGTAGCTAAAATTGATATCTAAATATCTTTTTTTCCTATAGTGATATCTACGAGATCATTTTAAAGATCTGATAGTTTCCTATCAATATGGGAGAAATCATCAAATCTAATGCTTATGGTTTCTTCTACAATCAAAGTACATGAATTTTACACTTTGTATGACTTTGATTTTTTAGAGTAACTAAGAAATGTACCTTTATCAATCCTAGAATCAAATTTTTCAATTTGTTCCTTGGTGTTAAGGATATAACGTGCACAACAGAAAGCAAGAAAATAACTTATGTTGGGTTTCCTATTTCTCCCTAGTTCAAAGGGAAGTCCTTTCCAAAATAGGTCTTATCAATATTTTGTTTTGCACATAACAAGAAGTGTTAACTGCTTCTGACCAGAAGTATTTTGGTATAGAGCTTTCAAAAAGCATGATCCTAGCATCTCCTTGAGTGTTATGTTCTTCATTCCACAACCCCATTTTGTTGAGGAGTTCTCGATGACGATAAATTATGGTGTATACCTTTTGATTTACAAAACATTTGAAACTCTCCATTTTTAAAATCAGTGTCATGGTCACTTCTAATGCTATATATGCATGAACCTTGCTTGATTTGTACGCTTTTACAAAATATTTCAAACACATGGAAAGACTCACTCTTATGGACTAGAATGAAAACACATGTATATTTGGAGTAATAATTAATGATGACTAGACCATATCTATTTTCCATGTATATTTGGAGTAATCATTAATGATGACTAGACCATATCTATTTCCGTACAGATTTTAGGTTCTCACCGACTCAAATATATCTATGTGTAGAAGCTATAAGAGTCTAGTGGGTGAAGCACGGTTTTTGGATTAAAAGGAATTTTTTATGCTTATCTCTTTAACATGTTTATAGAGAATATAAGTTTTCTAGACATGTTTTTTCTTGAAATAAGAGAAGTGTTTAAATGGGGGAGGAAGAAACTTATGCAATAATGAAAAAAAAAAATCTATTATCCAATATGTTTAAATCAATACATTTCATATTTTCATAATTAAGATCACTATTAAACTAGATAAGATCTTTATTTGATTATATCACATCTCAAATGATAATGACTAATTGAAAGATAATATATATCCCAATTATAAAAGGAAACTTATTATTTATTTTCTATAAAATATACTCTATAAAAAAAATATCGACGAATTAAAGATACATGCAAAGAATTAAATTCAATTGAGTAACTTTATGAAAATCATAAGAAGATTTACTCTACTAGTGTCTAACAATTAAATATCTGCTTTTAAGATTTATAATCAAATATTCTATTGATAGAGATATACTTAAGCCTATAAAAGATGAATACTTTGAACAAAAGAGGGCATAATTATTGGTTTTACCTAAACAAAAATGTGACTGTCTAACCTCTAAGAGTTTTTAAGATTATGACGTTCACTCAATGAACTTAGAATTATATTCAAAAGTAGTTTAATATACTTCTTTTCGAGATTTATTTTTATATGTTAATCAATCTTTATTTATAGCTTAGAGTGACAATTAAAGAATTCTCGTGAAAGTTAAAAGTGATTTAATATCTTAATCGATATTTTATGTTCTTAATCTTTTGAGAGATTAAAATAGTTTGTAAAAGTAATATTATGTACTTGTATAAATTATAAGTAATAGGAAAGAATACTTGTTTATAATATAAATTTAATAATTATTATGGAATCATTCAAAAGAAAACTCTTGAAGAAAAGTTGAATGTAACTTATGAATTAGATAAACTACTACTAGAAGACATTGATCTATTCTTCCATTATATTTTTTTTGAAAAAAAAAAATTCTTAAAGTCTTTCAAATGTATATATTATAGTTTATTGGTCGCTCTACCTACTAATTGATATATGTTTTCCAAAACATTTACGAAAAAATATGTAATTTTTTTCGACTCCTCTTCTAAAATTAACATATTATTATAAAAGTATTCATATATTTTAATTATATATGAATGCAATTTTTTTATAAAGACAATAATTTTGAAAACAAACCGTTATATAAATTAAAATTATCTAAGACATGCATAAATATAACATTATTTGTATATATTAATATCTTAATTATATATATATATATATATATATATATATATATATATATATAAAATAATAAAAAAATAAAAAAATAAATTAA
>Ga0209489_107322_pt1 | contig 16594 bp, 3 predicted proteins | sample SiratrowhiteBW_FD_187527 | JGI IMG/M metagenome (GOLD analysis project Ga0209489, IMG submission 187527) | Root nodule microbial communities of legume samples collected from California, USA - Siratro white BW (SPAdes) (version 2) | ecosystem: Host-associated > Plants > Roots > Nodule | place: USA... | reverse complement strand
AAAAAAATATTAATTTAAAAAAAAAAAAAAAAAGCAAAGGTAACTTTTAAGTCGGGAAAAAGTTGGGTTAAACAACCAATAAATTATAGTTCGTAAAAATTGTTCTAAAGGTTATTGTTCGCGATCATTCTGGATAAGGGATTAAGACAATAAAATACTTTCTCAATTCCAAAACTAGTGTAGTTTTAATTTTGTTTTAAATTTGAAATTGACCAATATTTTCAATTTTTAAGAAAGTCTTAATTAATTATTTTTTTTCTCCAGATAAACTGTAACAATATTTATATTTGTAATAGATAAAAGTAATTTATGTATCTATTGGAAAAGTAAGACTATTAGTAAAATTATTTCAATAAGCTATTTATTTATTACTTTTTAAACCTGTGTAAAAGAAAAAAAAAACTTAAATTACAATACTTTTGTATGAACGAAGTATTTATTAGAAATTATGTGAGAATGCGTCAAGAATTAGGAAGAAACAAATTGATACACGTTCTTTTAATTCCTTAATTAGCGTTCTTAGTATTTATCAAAGTTAAATTTGATGTTCGATATGTACTATAATTGTTATACTTTTTAGGTGGTTCAAAACCACATAATCTATACTAATTTATGTTCGATATGTACTACACTTTTTTTATCGTACTACTTGTATTGGAATCAGGAACAGAATTATAGAATTCTCACTATAAGATGCCCTTTCATCATGGTATTTGAAAATATAATAAAATAAATTGAAAAATGTTTAGCATGAAAAATATGATTATATGTACACCGCTACAGTAGAAATTGCTTTTATATATCAATTTATTGATTTTTAAAATAATTAAATTAATCACTAGACTAATTTAAAATCTACTAATATAAGTGATTAAAATTAATGTTATATATCAATTATATTAATTTAATTAATATTAAATTCAATCATTATTTTTATTTTATAATTATTTAGTAACTAAAATATAATTTATTAATTATTTTAATCATAATTTACGATCATTCTATTTTGTGATTAAAATTGATGTTTAAATAATTTTTTGTTCTTATAATACACTCTTCACTTCTCTTTCAAATACAGAGGTGGTGAGAATACATGCACCTGTTTTATTTATATCTTTTAATTTTCCTTCTTATGAAAAAAGAAAAAAGATTTATACATTCTCAAAGGGGTAAGTTTATTTTCTCCTTCTAAACATAAAATTGATCGTTTTAATACGTTCAACTAAAAAAAAGTGTTTTAGTTCATCTATCTCAAGCGCTGATAAAAATACTACCAAAGATTTTGCTTACGTTGGTAATAAACAAGTCATTTATGCATTAACCTATTTTAATTTAATGTTACTAGCACTAATCACCTCATCAAATATTTTAGAAAAAAAAAATCTGAAGGAGATTTAGGTGAAAAAGTTCAAACAAAAGGACTTAATACGAAGTTTTTAAAAATTTACAGGAATTAATAAGATGAATTTGAAATTAAAAAAAAAAAAGTGAGGTTGTGTGGTAAATCTAAACAAATTTGATGATATTATAGTGGCAAAGGGAAGGCACTGACCAATGCAAATATTCCTTGAAACATGGGTGACTTGGGCTAGGAGCATCAGGGTTCACCATTATCTGAGTATACAATTAATGCATGCAACACCAATATAGGAAAAACACAGAGTAAGTTTAGAAAATGGAAATCCGAAAGAGAAATGAAGAAAATGTATGATGAAGCATACCAGAGTGTAGAAGACTCGTAGGTCATCACCACCAATGTGAACTCTTGGTTTGTGCACAATTTGGGAAGGTTTTAACTCACAACTATTGAGAACATCTGTGTGATTCTTATAAACAACCCTCAGAGTCACAGAACTCCTAAAAGGATCCAAAACATCCCCTATTATACGTCCAATAACAAGGGGATCCTCCATTTGATATTTTCCTTGTTTTTAATTCATGTTAGAAAATGTGTCAATAATGCCTATTTATACACGTTTCTTGAAACCTACGATGTGACATCAATATATTCTCTTCTAGATACATTAATCACAAGTATTTTTATAATAAAAGTTAAAGTTATACGCTTAAAATTCGTATATAATAATTTTTTTAAATTTTAATTACAACTTTTATTCTTAGTTTTATTTTATTATTATTTTAAGATTATTTTTAACATTATTAATATATTTGCAATTTGTTTTAAGTACAAATTAAATTCAAGTATATATAATTTACTTTATTATTACATCAATTAAACTTTATCGAATAAATGATATAATATGATTATTAATATTTTTATAGTTAATTATAATAATAATATATAATGTTGATTTTATATACAGATGTTAATCAATATATAGTATTGCACGTTCATATACGAGATTATTAAGGTAACATCGTTATATTCTTATTTTTTTTTTTAAATATATTCATTCAGTTTAATTAAAATAGTTTTATATTAAATTGATTATGATATTTTTTTCTCTCCTATTTGTTTTTTTAATTAAAATAGTTTAAAATGAGTTAATGTATGTTGTTTTTGTATTGAACGAAATGTGTTTTTTATTTTATATTGTCTTCAAGAAGATTTTACGTATCTGTCTCTTCTTAGGTCTCGATTAAAATATGAGATATCTGTAAAAAAAATTTTGATGTTCAAGTAAGTATTAGGTATTTAGAGTATTAAATATTGGTTCGAAAAACATACATTTAATTAGGTGGTGTCAAGCTATTTATAGAGACGAACGAGAACACTATTCATGATGGATTTGGATTGTCACCATCTTTTAGATTAATTTTGATAGTAAATTGAGATCTAAAGTATTTAATTAATGTTAATCATGGTTAACTTATTTATCATTTTAGGTTGTGAACATACATTTGACACAGTGTTTCATTATTATCTCGACTTATGTATGATCTTAGTCGATAATCTCGATTATGTAGAATACACTAGCCCCCATACCTGATAATCTTAGCCTTGAGAATCTAAGTTTTTCAAAGAAAAATTTCTCTTTTCTTTTGATCTGTTGAGTTGTTCTTCACCTTACCTTTATGTGAAGAAACTTAACAAAAATTAGGATTTTGACTCCTACTCTTTCGTGATCCGTATTTGATGCAATCTTGACCATTATTACAAAAAAAAATTTTAATTGTCGAGATATAAAGGATAAAAACAAGCTCAAACTTGTTATCACATTTTCAGTTAAGCAGACGAGTGTTTGCTTAAACAAGACAACTTTTGTTTAAATTTTCGCTTAAACGATACCATTTTATATCGACATATATCTAAATACCTATAAATTTTTAAATTCAAAACAACAAATTATGAAGAATCTGTTAGCAAAAGAATCAAAATTCTCCATTTTACAAATTAAAAAGATTATAGGAAAAAAACAAACCTATTTTATTTAAATTTCTAATTGAATGAACGTGTTGATTAGCTTGATACCATTTACGTGATAGTGTTGTGAAGATGAGAAAAAAAAAAAGTCAGAATCGAAGAAATAATGGAAAAGTTAAAAAACAATGGATTGCATTCTTGCAAGGTTGTTGTTGTGCATAATAAAACTATGAAAGATAAAAGGAATGGAAAATGAAATGGGCACAGGATAGAGAGTCTTACAAAATAATGTTACACTTTGGTTTAATTAAAAAATTGAATTCACCCCATTTTATTCCGCTTCCCCCAGATTAATTAGGAGGGAAGAAAATAGATGAAATCGAATATATAACAACTTTGATATTTTCATTCTCTGATTTATATGCTTCTTCTACTTTATCTTGATATATGTTTCCTTTCTAGTTGCATGTGTCACTTATATACATGACAAGTTTTAATGAAATAATCTGTATATATATGAAAGTAAAAAAATACTTTTTAATATTCAATAATTTTATTTTATTTCATTTTGATTGAAAAGTAAATATATATATATATATATATATATATATATAACAAATTTTTTGAATTTTATATTAATTATCTTAGTCAGATTTAATATAATTTTTACTATTAATAATATAAACTTTTTACATTCTCGTAAAAACAAAACTCGTTTAAACAATACTTAACATTGGTAAATAACCTTATTCTAATTCATTTTTCTATCAATCTAGATAAAATTATGAAAGTTGATTTCACATTTAGTAATAAAATAAGTGAATTTGCTGGGCACTATGATATAAGATTTGGATTTTAAAATTTTAAGTCATTCTATGTGGAATTTTTAACATTAGATTAAACTGATACAACCCTGTCATAACATAATTTATATTAGACTAAATCGAAACAATCTTGTTATAAATTAATTTTGATATCGGATAGTCCAGTTAGATTTATCATATGTGTTTCTTTTCTATAATATTTGTTTATCAAAACGAAATAATCACCAAATCAAAACATGCAACGGCACCAAAAATTTTAATACATGAAAATGATAAGTGAACGATTATCATCAAATAATAATATTGAATTCATATGGTGTGTTTAGTTTTATATATGACTCATGGATATGAAATAACAGGAAAACAGTTAAAGTATTAAATTCAAAATAAAGAATTTTAAGGTGTAACTTTTTCTATTTATCTAAATGTTAAAGATTTAATTGTAATTTAGTTACACAAGACACCACTTGCAACAATTTGTTATTTAATAAACAATTAATTCAATACATAATTCCTCTCCTATAGATTCCAAGACAATATTTGCTTCTCAATCCTTCCTTGGTCATTTATAATTATGAAAATCGATTATTAAATACTCAATATATATATATATATAATTAAAAATCAATAATTATTAAATATTAAACCCTGATGTAAAATAGAAGAAAATTACTCAACATAGTCGGATCTTAAATAAAATATAAAAAAAAAGTAAAAAATAACAACTAAGGAAGATATTAAAGAAAGCTTCTCGCTTTTACCTAGTTAATTCTCTAAATTCTCTTTTCTTAACCTTAATTTAGAACAAAAGAAATACTATTTAAAGTTATGGACTCAACAATACTAGATTTCATAATAAAAGAATAAAATAAAATAGAGCAATAAAAATGTATGGAATTGAAAATAAGTGTTCAAGCGTTCAACTCATGATTATCTTTAATTGAGATTTATTTCATCCGAAAATGTTTGTACACATACGTATACACATCAAATACATAATGTTTCCGAAAAAAATAAAAATATATAAAAGTAACACTTAGATAATACATTATGTAATAGATAAAATATAACACTTAATAAATAGATTAAACGTAACATCTTGAAGAAAAACTTTCAAGCAGATCGAGACTTGTTAATTATGTATGATCGTTATAGTATCATATCACAAAAGTAAAACACCAAAGTTGAATTAAATATAAAATAAAAATATCAATATAGTTATCACACACATATAAAAGACTATCCATTTGATCAACAAAAGATAAATAATGATTTATTTTTTTATATTTCTTAGAATACTATATTAAGTTCAAACTTAGATATTATCATCCTTCATAATATTTGGTTTGTGTAACAATATATATATATTTTTTAATATAAATCACTTATCAACTTTTTATGATAGCGCTATTTCTTACATATTTCACCGAATATCAATAACTCTTTCTCTTTAGCCTTGATTTGATATTAGATATTTTCATCTATCTCACCACTCAGGATTTCATTTATATAAAAAATTAGGATCTTATTAAATCTTCCAACTTAATACTTACATAATACATCAATAACATAATAATATATTTTTTTATTACAACCTGCATAACTAATGTATTTATCACAGTGATATTATTTACTATAGTATTTCTCATACTCAAATATCAAGTTATAATTAATTTAAGTAAGGAATGATATAGATATACCAACTAAGTAAACACTTGAGTGATAATGTTTTATACTAGAAATGAAAAATCATCACTTGAACCACACTGAAGTGACCAGGGCTCATCCAACATATGCAAAAATAATAAAATATGCAAATTGTACAAAATATAATTTCAATATTCAGTTAATTATTTTTATCCATTTGAACCAATTTTAAAAATCAAATACAACTTATATAAAAAATTAATATCACAACTATGTTATTTATATGTACATCGAACACTCTAATCCGATATAAAAACAATATAGTCATTGATTTGAAATCACACACCTTATCAAAATTTAATCTTAAGATTGAAAAGAAAAAAAAAAAAAACTAAAGCGTATCAAAAACCTTAAAGATCCTGAGAAATGTTATCTTAAACTGAATATTTATCATAGGTTGAACCAAGTAAAATAATAACTTTCAATTGATTGAATATATGAAATCTTAAAATATTTACAAAAACAAGTAAAAAAAAAATAGATAGAGAGACTTTAAATAAAATAGAAACCTACACTAAATCAAATTATGATGGATTATAAATTATATACACTTGATCACCTCCTGACTAATAGAATCTATTTCAAGAAAAAGAAAAAAGTGATAATGCATGAATAAACTTCCTTTATAAATTTTATAAATGGGATTGCGTTGTAATATTTGAGTGTTTTTTTTTTATAAAAAATAAGTATATTTATGGTCGTAATATAACATTTCATTTTTTTTTTCTAAATGCAATAACACATAATAAAATAATATTTTATTTATTTGTGAAAATAAATATATTAGTAAAAAGGCAGTACAACTTTTTTCAATCTTGAATTTTAAAAATAAAAAATTCAACTAAAAATACTATAACAATGACAAGTTATTCTTAAAGCCTCCAAATTAGAAGATGTAATAAAATTTAAATTGTTTAACCATCTATACCATGATGTAAAGAGCATAAGTTATTTAGTAACTTCTGTTGATGTAATTTTTTAATTAACAATTTTACTTTTTAATAAATAAAAAATGATTTATGCATTTATTTAATAAAATAAAAAATTGAATAATTTATGTTATTTTAAAATAACTAAAAAAATTATATTTTATTAAAATAAAGGTTAAGTAATATTTTAATACTATTTTTATAAAATTATTTATATTTTTTAAATTGTATTATTTTTTTATTTTTAATTAATTACTTATTAAAAGTAATAATTTTATAAAAAAAATCATAAAATTATATATTTTAATGTAATAAAAATATGAATGTTCTTTGTTCTAGCTAGTGATATATTGTTCTTTTAAGTAAAAATAACGCCTCAAATAAAGCTTTAAGTTATGCTACATAACTAACTACAGTTCCAATTTCTATTAGGAAAATGCTTATATTTAATGGTTGACAAATTTTATTAAAAGTTTTCTAAAAGTAAAAGATTCATGTGGAAAGAAAAAGGAGAGGAATATCATGTTTATAGCGGTTGTGTTATATGACCTTTAAGATAACATAATAAAGTAATTTGGCTCTGTCATTTGTTTAATTTAATTTTTTATTAATACTTTAAACATGTTTTAGTAGTTTATTATCTAAAATTAAAATTTCTTTAGATAGCTTGTTTTCAATTTTTTTAGTATTTGTTATGGTTTTCTTTAAACGGTATTTAATATGGCACTTTTTAGGAAAAATCTTGATTTAAAATGAGTAATTATTTTAAGTTAAATTATGAAAAAAATTAAAGGATTGTTTGTACTTTCAGCTTCAAACTTTTAAAATTTTATGAATTTTATTTTTTAACATTTTGTCCTTAAATTATACTTGCAAAAAAATTCGGTTAACTTAGATCAACAGTTCATCTAATAAAATTTTGTTGGCTTAATCTTTATTGTAAACACACAGTGATATTTATATTTGACTATTTATCCTATCCTGGTCATTTTTATCTGATTTAATATGATAAAATTAATATACACTTATGTATTAAATTTAATCCATATCAATGAAATTAATTTTAATTTTAGATACAATTATTTATTTGAATTATAATATATGTATACATGTTAATAAAATAATATTTTTTATTTTTAACATTGTTATTATTTTATAAAAATAGATCACTCCATAAAGTTCACTAGTCATCTTTCTCTAAACTCATTTAAACCATAAATTAAATAAGTTCAGTTTAATTTAGAACGCAACATTTTAATTAAATTGAACCCATTTTACATATTTTTGAGATTGATCCATGGAATCAATTCCATATTAACGTTTATGTATGAGTGTTAATTTAAACTTTTTACCTCTTCCTTTGTGTGCAAAACTACCCGGGCTATTTCTCAACTCACATCGCTTTAGTTTGGTTCCTCAGAAAATATATATTACTTAGGTTGGTTTATCAGTTATTTTGGAGACTTTGAATTACAATTATAATTATAATCGGTGTCGAAAGGAGTAACTTTATTTACTTATTTTTTTAATTTTAATCATTTATTTTAAAGGTACCATATCTTATAATTTTGTTAAATATTTTTATGTATACAATCATATAAAAATAGTAAACCTTTAATGGGTACAATATTTAAGATATAAATTATTTATATAACCAAATTATTGTCTTAATTTAACTAATAAATATTTTATGAAAAAAATTATACGATTAAGATAAAAAAAATATCATCTTAACTATTAATATTTTTTCATCCCATCAATATAAGCATGCACTTGAGAAACCAACAATATATTAACCTTTTTAAAGATATATTTGTATTATTAAGATAAGGGATTTATTAAGAGAAACTTGAAAAGTCATCTTCTGTATTACACTAATTAAGAAGAGGTGTTGGAAATGATTTTAATAGTTTCTTAAGACTCTAACAGTGACAACGCATTAAAGTCTCTCAACTCAAAATATATTTAAAAAATTAAGTTTTTAAATATAATGAGTTAGAGAAGGCAAAAATAGTCTTCAAACAAGAAAGGAGTTTTTAAAAGATTTTGTGGATGTCTTGATCAAATTTAATTCATGCTTAATTGTTTGACATAATATTGTTGTATTTTTAGAAATTAAGGGACTTAAATAAACATTTTATTAATAAAGTAACTAAATTGAATATAAGAAGTGAATGATAAAATAAAATATAATTAAGTATTTAATTAATTTATTTTTTGATTTAATTTTACCAACAGTACCTACAGATTTTTTTTTTCTAATTTTCTGATTTAATTTTACCAACTGTCCCTCTTTGTCACTCTTTTGTTGTGGGTTTTCTTTTCTTCCGGAGGCGAGGTGAGAGATTCGTTTTAAAGTGATTAGTTTACCTTAATTAGTTTTTATCTTTCAGGACAAAAAAATACGAAAAGTATCAAAAGCGAAAATAAATATTATTTTTGTTTATGCAATAACACAGAACTACAAATAGACAAAAACAATAATTATTTTTAAAATATTTTGTTTTTTTAAAGATTAGGAGAAAAATAATATTAATGATTATGTATTTTGAAAATAAGATTAGATGAAATTAAAACTAGAAAAATACAATAAAATAGATAATTTACTGTGTGTTCGTGTGTGTGTGTATATATATATATATATATATATATATTATATGCCAAATTTATAAATAAAAATAAGAAGATACAAACTACAAAATGAAATAAACATATGCATACTTATTTAAAACAAAGTACATGAATTTTAAAATTCTTCATGATACTAAGAAATAGGGAAAAATGAGTTATTTATTGTAAATATTTAATATTTATCCTTTTTATTATTCAAATTAAGTTTTTGTCTTTAATCCATTATTAGTTTCTGCAATTTAAGATTTGGTAACTTTAGTCAAATATAACAATCATTCTTGAAGATTGTCAAATTGCGCGAACATTTTTTTATTGATACATTCATCTTTCTTAATTGTTTAAAAAGTATTTAACCAACACTTTTTTAAAACCATACTAACTCTATTAATCGTTTGAAAAATATCATGACATATATCCCTCGTAAATGTTAAAATGTCTATACAAAATTACATAATTATCATGCTTTATAGATAAAAAAAAAAGTATTTGACATTTAATTATCTCAACCTTTTTTTTAATTTATTTTCATTTTTTTTAATTTTTCAACTTTTTAAATTTAAAATTAAAAATGTAAAATTATGATTATATAAATAATGATGATGATAATAATAAAGTGGAAAATGAATAAAAATAAATTAGAACAAAAAGTAAGATAGACAAATAGAGGAAAAAATTAAAATGGTGAAAAACTGATAGACACACAATATATCCTCATCATATATGAATATTTGTTTTTGTATGGATAGATAAAAATAATAAAAGTGATAAGATAAATAGGAAAAGAAATAAAAATATGTGATTCGTAAATGTACAATAAAAAAACCATGTACACATATTATTAATGAAAATGTAACTAAAAAAGATTAAACTAAATTAGTTTATTTATCTTAGTTTTGTTAGGAGTTTGAATTAAGCATAAATGAGAAAGTTTGAATAATATATAAAATATGTTATGTAGGGTTTCTTATATAAATTTAATATTTTATTATTATTAAATCTCTTTGAAAATTCAACAATGATATTAAAGTCTGGTTTTACAATTGTATTCTCATTATTATTAATAATGATTACTAGATTAAAGGTCTACAATGTCTTAACATCAAAATATGATTCTGAAACTAATTATTGAATTAAGTTTATAATTCGACTAAAAATTATAATTGATAATTAATGTATAACTTTTTTACTTAAAAATATATTAAAATCAAAGTCACATGTTTAATGTCTTAAAGAAATTATTATAAATTACATAATATCCTCTTATTTAAAGCCAACACCATATTACAATATACCATATATAATCTATATTCAAACAACATGTTATATCCACAACACATTTTTGAGTGTAGGTTAGAAGAAATAATATATTGTCTTTTTTTATTTGTGATGAAAAAGTGTTGAGTGTTAATAAATGTAGAGATAAAATGTTAGAACAAAGACAATAAAATGTGTACTTTGAATATATATATATATATATATATATATATATATATATATATATAAACTAATATCTCTTTGAATGTATAGTATACTAAATATATCATTTGGTGAAATACATTAAGTGAATATGGAGTAACACTTCTTTTTTTCAGGAACATAATTTTATCACTATTCAAATTCTTTTAATTTTGAAATGTTTGATTTAAATTAAGATAATTCAAATTCATTGAATTTTATTTTTCTTATTTAAATAAAATATTTTAATTACAATTAAAATGAATAAAAAGCATTAAGTAATATTTAACAATTAAAAATATTAAATGATGATGTTTTGTAATTGAGTTTTTCAAGTTAACTAAAATTTTTGGCTAACATTAATAAATATTTTTATTAATTAACGTTAATATAAGTTAAGGTTATTTTTACTTCTAGATTATGTTGATTGAAAATACCTACTATGAAACTAGCTAAAGTACTACGATAAAAGTTAGTTAAAAATTTACTTAATTATTAAAAAAAAATCATGTCTGATGTTAGAAGAAAAATAAGATTAGTAGCGTTAATTGAAAAACAATATCTAAAAATATGAGAAAAAAGTAACTTAGACCAATATCAAGAGAAAATAATCTTAACTAAATTAAATATTGATTAAGTTTTTTATTTGATTGACATATTTCGATTTTATTTTTTAAAAATATCAATCAAAATTATTTCGGTTACTATTAATAAAAATTATTTTCTTGACATTGTCATTCATGTTTATTTCATGTTCCTTTCTATTGATATTTGTTAAAAATTATTCCAGGTGGCATTGACTAAAAACAGTCCGACTCAAAGCTGATTCAAAGTCTTCTTAGTCAAAATTCTCATCCAACTTTGGAAGAAAACTAATATTAACAACATCAATTAAAATGAATAATTTGTGAAGTAGTTGATAAAAAAAACTCAAGTAACATAAAATAATAAAAATTTTAATTAACATCAATCGAAAATAGTTGTGCTTGACATTGATAAAAAGATATTATAATTAATGTTCATTCATACATCACGTTAGCTTGTATTGATGAAATATTAATTTCAAATATCGTTAGAAAAAAAATCATAATCAACTTCAATTAAAAAAAATTCACTAAATTTAGTCATAGAAATTATGTAAGTTGACCATATCTTAATCTTAATATTACAAACCATATTTATATTAAGGTTGAACTTACAACTTCCTAATAAATAATAAATAAGAAAGTTGATACATTTCAATCTCGATTAAAATCACAATATTCTTATCTTGATCAAACTTATAAAAAGTACGAAAAAAATAATTATAAAAGAGATCAAAGTATAACCAAATTTAATTATTAACTTATCTTTGAGTAAATTTTGTAATTTTATAAGTTGAAGTGGTGAAATTTTAACACAATTTCTTACAAAATAAATGAACATTTTAAGATTCCTTGTAGTTGACTCGTACTATAAAATTGATTGCACATTTGCAAATGAACTCTTTAGATTTTTTTTTAATTGCTTAATTAAACAAATTTGACAGCAACTTAAACTGCTTTTGTTGGCAAACAAGTCTCAATTTGAGTCAAGGAACTATCGTAGGTGTTATTGTTAAGTTCCTGGTTTGGAAGAGAAGGGAATTCTGAATCGAAACCTTACCAATAAAACAAAGGTTCCTTACGAAACGTTGGAAAAGAAGCAGAGACCCCTCCACGACACGACACGACACCCATGATCAATGAAATGCTGGTTCTTACGGGTCCATTGGCTTCTAAGGTCATTATCTTACGAAGACTTGGAATAAACTAAAGTTGTTTTGTTTTGTCCTACTAAAGGATGCTCTCAGCCATTGTAGTGGTTCAACTCCCTTCACATAATATACATATTCTGGTATTATCTCGAAGAATATAACGATGATATCAAAAAAAATCTCACCGCCATCAGATTCTGAAAAAAAAGGTTATGATTGTGAATCTTTGTTGGTAGAATTAAGACCTTACTTCGAACTCAACCCCCATTGGGTTGTGACCCTACCTCATGATTCCAAGGGAGTGGCTCTGTTGCGTAACTGGGTCCTTTTCTGCTTCAACACAACACTAAATATCTTTTTTCTTTATTATCATTACTTTGTTCATGTTACTACAGTTTCATCTTAAATGTTTTCCTTTATACTTAGTTCAGTTTAGTTTTTGATTTTGGGAGGAATTCTTCCAAATAACCTTAAGTTAGTTACCCATTTAAGTATTATAAAATAATTTAGATTAAAATTTATTTAAAATAACAATATCTTATATCTTAAAATTATTTTTTTTATTTATAAATTTACTAAATAGATCTTCTCAAACTCAAGTTATTAAAGACTCTCTATATTTTTTATCACTAGTTATATTTTGATAACCACACTTGGCACACATTCACTTTAGAATTTTATGTGACGCTGATGTGACAAAGATAAATGACGTGTAGAAAACAAACATTCCAGTATGATACTGAGAGTCATTCTTACAGTTTACATGTTTGAGATTTTATCTAAAACGCTGCTCAACATATTCTATCAAAGGCTGAGAAACATTGAGTTTGAATCTCAGATATCTGGAATCTCGCCATCGCTGCTGTCGCCGCTACTGCAGTCGTATCTGTTGTTGTCATCGCCATTGCAGTCTTATCCACTGTTGTCACCGAAATTGCTGTCGCCACCGTCGATTCTCTCGTCAACGTCAATGGTCTCCCACCGGTACTCGCCACCGCAACCACTCTCACACGAAATCTTTCTTATACAAATGGATGCATTGGACTCCTACCACGTTTCAAATCTTAAATTTAGATACTTAAAATCTAATTATGTCATTTCATAATAAAATACCATAAATGTCATTCAAAAAGAAAAGCAACAGTTGACATCTGATTATATATCAGTGATTATATATCAGTTGTAGTTATCAAAGCGAAGTTTTCTCTTTTTATATATATATTAGATGATAAATCAGTTGTAGTTATCAAAGCAAAGTTTTTCCTTTTTAGATATATATTAGATGATAATCACCACAGTATTTACTGTCATTAACACCTAATTAGAAAAATTTTGTGTGTAGACCGATATAAAAATATAAATGACCTATAAAGATGTATCTCAATCGTTCCTATGAACCTTATAGACTTCCTAATGCAAATATAAAGTGAACTACTTGGTCGGCCCTACAGTGCACTTACAATTTTACGGGTCATCTTCAGTCACACCATCACAATTCAATAATATGAAAAATTTTAGAACATTGAATGCAAAGTCTTTCTAATATTAAATCAGTTTTGAATATTTTTAATTAATAATTATACAAAAGAATGAAATAAGTTTTTGAATAAACTGGATGGGAGGATTGTTTATTATTATTATTTTTATTATTATTAATTATTCTTTATCTAAGAATAATTAAAAATCTGTGAGAATTCTTTTTGCACGTTGGATATTCATATTCCCAACCTTTTTGTCTTAACTACCATGAGGCATCTTTGCGTGCGCGACCACACTACATGTTAATGTGTGGATCAAACATCATATTCGCATTCTTCACTTTTCCCACATACAGGACCAAACATCCACATACTAAAGTAGTATTATTATCTGATATACTTAGATATGTTTTTCAATTTCTCGAATTTAGATATTCTTTTAGTCTTTTGAATTCAAATTTGTTTTACTCTCTTAAATATAAAACTAATATGATGATCTCTTAAACTGAAAAAAGAAATTATCTAATAATTCAAAACTTTTCGAAGATGTTACATACACTATAAATATGATTTTATGATATAAGAGTAAAGATATAAAACTTAGTTAGAAAGTTGATTTTGTTAAATTAAGTTAAATTTAAAATTTTGTTTTTAAGATGGTGTAATAACCTGTTCTAACAAGATCATTGGGATTATCATGTTACCTACTCTTTATTTCCATACTTCATATTTTGGTGTAACTATCAATATATTTTCTAACAATTATAAAAGTAAATTATTGAAAAATATTTTAAGATAAATTTTTTATGATTTTTAGTTTTCAAAATTTAGTAAAGTAAAAAGAAACTTGTATTTATACAGTTGTGTAACAATATGACAAAAGAACAAGAATAATGGAAGATAAAAATAGACTACAGTCATGTGATATAGCAAATACTCAAACCACTACTCTAAAAGAATAAGAAAAATAAGCAATATTTCAAACATGATTAAAATAGTCTCTTTTAAAATTAAACTTACATTAGTTATATAAAAATATTTTCAACAAATTTAACTTTAAAATTAAAAATGAATTATTTTAAAATTAAAATACTTAAAAAATCACTTTAAATTTGAGGGGAAATTTAAAATCTAGAGAAATAAAAAATTATTTTTAAGTTTGAAGACATTAAAAGTATCAATTTTACATTTGGGGACTAACAAATTACTTTTAAATTTCGGGTACTAAAATAAATTTGGATGTAAATTGAATGACTAAAAAGATATTATTCAAATTTTTTTTTTAAGTACTACTATAGTTTATTGACATTAATATCGTTACAAACCTTAGCAATTAGTGTAATATTGCTAGTGACTAATAACTGAAAAAAACATTTTCTAGAATTTGAAAAAAAAAATTTAAGGACTAAAAATATATTTAAAATTTTTAAAAATATATTTAAACCTTATTTACCTGTAAATTTTTTTTCTTCTAGTTTCGTTTGATTCTCAAAACTTTGAAACAAACACTTTTCTTTATAATAACTTTGATATTTACCTACTTTTTTTTACAAAGTAGGTTTTCTTAAAGAAAGTTAACTAAAGTAACATTTAAAGTACCTTAATACGTTGATAAGTCAGCCAGCTCATTATTTCAATATTAATATTACATATAAAGTTCCTAAATAACATTCCTAGAAACAGTTTTTCTGTCTTTTTTTTTTTTAAAAAAAACTAACAATTTTGGTAAAAAAATCTATGGGACAGAACATAATTTTTTTTATATGAACAAAAATTGATGACAATGATGTCGCGCGCGCGCTTTTTGTTTAATACCAATCCAAATGATGTATATATAACACTGCTTCAGAGGACTCTATAACTTATAAATATCTTTCTTTAATCAGAGTTTTATTGGTTATTCTCTGTTGTTTGTTGCTAGTTGCTGACAGTTTTCTAGCCTGATTCTGTGCTGCAAGACTCCATTTGAACCAAGGTGGGGTTGCAAAAGTCTTTATCCCAATGAAGCATTAGGCCTACTCATCTACATATGGGCTTAGTACAATTGGTCCAAATCTATTGTTTTCCCTTATTTTTGTGAATGTAGCTCATATAGACAAAGCTTAAATTACTTATCAGTAAAGTTTGGATGAGTTTTTCTGTACCAACTTTCAAGAGATAAAAATATGAAAAAAATAAATTAATTATGTATTAATTAGTTTATAAAAGTAAAATATATAATTTTTTCAAACATTTATTTTTAACCTTTATATAAATTAATTTTATACATTTTTTTCTTATAGATTGTAGTGAACAAACTGCAAGTATGTGTTTGGTCAATTATCATAAAGAGCAACCTGAATAGTTTCTGAGATAAGAAATAGGTGTTTGATAGGTATATTTGGACCCCTGATATACGATGCATTGATAAGATCAATGAACTTAAAAACTCAACTTTAAATATAACTCAACTTAAAAGCTAAACCTTAAATATAACTCATCTTTTAAAAAAAAAAAAAAAAACTTGTAAA
>Ga0209489_107320_pt1 | contig 16599 bp, 9 predicted proteins | sample SiratrowhiteBW_FD_187527 | JGI IMG/M metagenome (GOLD analysis project Ga0209489, IMG submission 187527) | Root nodule microbial communities of legume samples collected from California, USA - Siratro white BW (SPAdes) (version 2) | ecosystem: Host-associated > Plants > Roots > Nodule | place: USA... | reverse complement strand
GAGATTTGTTTGAGAGATGGTGGTTTTCATAAGAACGAAACTGTATATCTTTTTAAAGAGAGAGAGATTTGGTAGTTTTATTAGAATAAAACAGAATATCTTTTTAGAGAGATAAAATATCTTCTTAGAGATAATTGGTGATTTTTATTAGAATAAAATATAATATATTCTTAGAGAGATAAAATATCTTAGAGAGAGAGTTGGTAGTTTTTATTAGAATAAAACTGAATATCTTTTTAGGGAGAGGGAGTTGGTGGTTGCTATAAAAATAAAAAGTAAATAATTATCTTTTATTTACTTAAACAACTCTTTTGTTTAAAAAATAGGTATTATCTTATTTATCTCTAAAATTAAATTTTGGTTTAGTTTTTATTCCATAGCTATTTTCTAGGGTATTACAGAAACGAGCTTCATGAACTTGTTTCTATTGTTTTAAATTGGAACCAAATAATGAGTTTGTAATACACAATTTTGCAATTCGAACTTACTATTAAACTCAAAATCTTGTATTTTAATTTGAAAAAAAAAATTCAAATTATTTTGATGGTTTATCATGATTCTATTTTTTCAAATTTTAAAATAAAAATTTCTATAAATTTTATTAGTGATAGATTTGCAACGAAATCACTAATAAAACCCCAAATTAGTAAGAATTTTAGTTGAGATATTTGTATTAATTAAATTCATACTGCAAATTAAATATAAAACAAAGTTCATTGCAAATCTAATAATAGTTCTAAATCAAATGATTAATTTTCATTAAAGTTTTAGTTTACAAAAAATCAACTTAATTAGTTGACAAGGGACTTAATTGTAATTGTAAAAAATTGATTAGGTACCTAACTATAATTAAGGATTGAGTGGCACATAATAAAAATATAATTAAGAATAAATTTTCAACTAATATTTAGAGATTATTTTAGAATTTTAAAAGATTTCGAAGGTTTATATGTAATTATGAAAAGTATTTCTAAAATTAATAGAAAATACTCAATTTTGCTCCGAAGGATGTAAAATAATAAATATTACTTTCTAGAAAAATAAGATGTTACAGTGATGCTCAAGTCTTTGTTAATTAATTTATTAAGGATCTAATTGTAGTTATTAAAAATTCTTTAGGAATTAAACTACAATTATTAAAAAAAATTATTCAAAGACTAAGTTACATATGATAAAAAATAATTAAAGATAAATTTTTGGCTAGTAAAAAAATATTTAGAGATCAGTTTATAATTTTAAATTGTTTTGAAGATCTATATATAATTAAAAAAATTAAATTAACAAAATACTCAATTTTGTTCTTGAAAGATGTAAATTAAATTTTTAAGAAAAAAAAAATCAACATATATAATAATTAATATATCACTACCACGAAGACGTGACGTTACTGGAAAAAGACCCCACGTACATTCTCTACTTCACCTAGATATTTAAGTAAATTTCTAGTAAAGGCTTTAATACCATAAATCCATCATGTTAATAATAGTGGTCTATGACACATTTTGGATCTTGAGGAGAAAAAAAAAATGGCCAAATATAAGATAAAAAAAAAAACAATTTTTTAATTGTTGTTCAGGGTTACACAACTTTATCTTCAACCCTGTCAAATCTCCTAAAATAAAAGCCCATTTAGAGTAACATACAAAAAATTTTCCTCTGTACGTTGATTCATTGAAAATAACAACGTACAATCATTCATTATTCATATTATTATTTAATTTACCTTAGTAATTAAGGTATAATTAGCATAAAATTTCTCTCGGTAGGAATTCTTTCAATTTCAGTCCTTACAAAAACCAAAACATAAAAGAGAAAAAAGCTCAAATATATATACAAAATTGGGTATTTGATTCAATAATATATTTGTCGCTTATTTCAATCACTAAATCATGATAAGAAATAATATAAATAAGTGCTTATATTATTATATTTTAGTTATAAATCTAAACTTATTGAATTTTATTATAAGTATATTTAGATATAGATTAAAACAAAATAAATAATAAATTAATAAACGAGTATATATAAATTAAAACTTGAATGTATTTGTGTTGAGAAAGTAAACGAGTGAATAATAATAAATAGCGAAAAAGTAAAGAAATAAAATGTCCATGCAGTTCAGTCCTCTCGTCTTACCATACGTCGTCGTATCCCCGTCAAACGGATCCTCCAATCTTCTTCTCCCACAGTCTTCGTTTTTCGTCTTCATCTTCTTCCTCTTCTTCTCTTCTCTTCTCTTCTCTTCTCTCTTTTCAATTTCTTTCTCTCTTCACCGAGAGACCAATGGAGGACCTGTGGAAGCGCGCCAAGACCTTCGCGGAAGAGGCCGCGAAAAAGTCTCAAACTCTCACCCCTTCCTCCTCTCGGATCGCCGATCTCGTCTCCGAAACCGCAAAGAAATCCAAAGAACTCGCCGCTGAAGCCTCCAAGAAGGCCGACATCCTTAAATCTGCCGCCCTCCGCCAGGCCGACCAGATCAAGTCCTTCTCCGACACCATCGCCATCGCTCCGCAATTCGCCGCCATTGCCTCCGCCGCCACCTCCGCCGCCGCCTCCTCATCGACCGCTCCGACGCAGGAGGACCTCGAGAAGTTCGGGGTCTCCGACGACCTCAGATCCTTCGTCAAGGGCCTCACTTCCACCACCTTCCAGAACTTTCCTCTCAGTTCCGGTAATTTTAGAAGCCAATTTGCGGATATCTATTTTTCTTTTTATGTTTTTGAAAGGTGTGAGTGAGTGAGGTTGAAAATGTAGATGAAGCTGAGGGCTCTGATGTGGTCACTGCGGGATCTAATGTTCGGAAGGATCTCAATGAGTTTCAGGAGAAGCATGCCACTCTCGTTTTAACTACTGTTAAGGTAAATTCACTTTCTTTCTTTTTTTAATTTTAAATGTGTTTCATATTGGAGCCCTTGTGTGGGGAAATTGCATTGTGTATTTTTTGTTTTAGTGGACGTTTGTTGAGTTTAAGAGACATGAATTACCAATGTGTGAGTCATATGATGAATCAATCAGAAATCACATTCGATATAACTTCGAAGGCAGTTATCATTAAAGTTAATGAACTTATCTTAGGAGGTTAGGGACAACATAATCAGTGTATCTATTGTCTTCATTCATGTTTGTTTGTTTTTGTTGTTGTTATTAGGCTTTGGTTATTGTGATCGTTATTCCTTTTGAACCAAAGATGGAGAAGGGGGCAAGATAGTAGATTCCTCTTTTAATAATAGCGTGTTAATGTGATTGCTTTGTAGAGCATCTAATTTCAGATGTTTGTTTTGGTAATGTGGCAAAGGCAAGCGAAAGTGTACATTTTTTAAATAGTAGTGTCTCTTTGTGATTTCTTAATAATGCATTCCTCTTTCACATGTTTACTTTAGAAAGGTGGTGCTAAGGGGTGTAAGTGTGAGTCTTGCAGTCTAAACTTTGTTTTCCAGGAAAAAATAAGGATGCATGATTGACAGGTGAAAAATTCAATGTATATTTCCCTGGTCATTTTGCTGATTACCTTTACATCATGTTTTTTCATTATTTATTTATGGTTTAACAAACCATTTAGTCTCTACAGTTGTACACACTTTTTGTTCTGGTCCCTGCACATATAACTGCCCAGAAAAATTGGTGATTTTTAGATGAACAAAAATTTGAAAACGAAGTTGGTTCCTCTATGAACCACTGTCAAAGGTAACTTTCGGCAATGAAGCCATCCCCCCTGTTTGTTGTTTTTATTTCCTCTTATGCTCATCTTCTACTTTGTTTCGCTTCCCCTATCTTCTTCCTCTCTTTGCAGAAACAGTCAAAACATTGATAAAGTTAAACTCAATTTAACCTCTATACAATCTCGTAAATTGTCCATAAAATTTCAAATCCTGAGAAAATCTACCACTGTGTGTATATCTGACTGCAATTGAATTTCAAGATATTTGCAACACTGTGTCAGGAACATCTTTTTAAATTTTTGGCTTTCTACAACCACAATCTTTTATGGTGATTTAACAAAACTGTCAAAACTTTTATAGTAGATTTACTTCATTAGTTTTAGTTTTGTGCTAGTGTTAGAGCAATGCAAAGTTAACGAAGTAATTTGACAGTACAATTGCAGCAAAGACTAAAGCATAAGAAAGAATCTTGTGAAAGGACTAAAATCTTGAGTTTCTAGGTGCAGGAACTGCAACACAGTTTTTTCAAGTGTAAGGTCGAAAAGATATGCTTAAATAGGGAGACTAAAATGTAGAGTTTTTATGTGTAGGGGACTAAGACAAAAAGCATTTGTGCAAGTGTAGGAACTAAATGGTTGATTGAGCCTTTATTTATTGATTTTTTGTGGTGTTAGGGCTAAAGATGAAGCTAGAGAAACATGGTTTAGCTCGACTTGACAAGAATTGATTCAGCTCAACTGTTCGATATGAACCTCTTTCATAGCTCAAACTTAATTCAAACTCACCATTCTCTCAATTCAAATCTTTAGCTTGAATCATATGAATATTATAAAGTATTTTGACTTTTTTTAATAGAAAATTATGATTGTTATGAGTTATCTACTCTTCTTAACGGTCAAAGCAAACTGTTACATATTTTATCTATTCATACAGAAATATTATGAAATTAATTACACATATTTTAATATATATGTGTGTGTAGCTCAAGTTCAACACATTTGGTTCACGAACCAAATTTGACGAATTAATATCAAATTGTTTGTCAAACTAATTTTGAGTTACTTTGGTTCATTGCTAACCTTAGAATTGGTGGTGGTGCTTTGCTGGCAAGCATTTTCTGTCCATTTTGTCCCTACTAGTACTAGTATACGGAAACTTGTCGAATGTGTCTTTTTTCCATGTTACCATTTGATGATTAATTGAGCTTTATTTCTGTGATATTTGGTTGTGATCAAGCCAATTCATTAAAGGGATCAGCCACCTCTTTATTTGCAATAATGTGTTATCATTTACCACCAGCCAGTAATGCTATTATAATGCAAGGACTGAAAAATATGTGTTTGAAAATGCTAGTTATCACAAACTTGCTATTTTATTATTATTTATCTATTTTTATTACACTACGCAGGAAATTTCAAGATTGAGATATGAACTATGTCCACGCAACATGAAAGAAAGACACTTTTGGAGGATATATTTCACACTTGTCAATACTCATGTCGCTCCGTAAGTAACATTAATAATTCACACTCTATGTTAGATTTTTCAAGATGGGAAAAAATATTTCTATTTTTGTGAAGTATCTTCCTTTAACTTCACTCTAATAGTTTCATTTGTCCTTAAAGAATAAGTATTTAGATAAATTAAGGAGTTAAAAAAATAAAAATAGATAATATGATAGTGATCAAAGGGAAATATTTTCTGTGGGTTTGTGTTATTACATACTTTATATTTTAAATTTATTGTCACAAAACAATGTTAAAATAATATAAATAAAAGGAAAGAGACATAATGTGGTTGAACAACTTGTCATTTTATTGAGTCAGATGTTGTACTAACTCTTATTTTATGTATAGAGGCCTATTATGATACATGTATTAGGATTGTCGATGTATACTATTATAAAATTGTAGGATGGTTTCAATAAGCCAAATGATAATGCTGGCTCATGTATTCCCTGTATGTTGAAATAGATGCCACAGTTTTGTCTACGAAGAAAAGGATCATGTCGGGTTTCAAATCTGGTTGCACATGTGTCTTCCAAATGATAAAGATCTTAATGTATATAGGCTATAGATCTAACTAGCTATGGCTTCTTTTTGTAATGCTACTAAATTTTACTTAATAAAGGTGTATTTGGGTGATGAGTAAGTTAATTCTGCTGATAACCATCCAAGACTGTAATCTTGGATAGCACAGAGCAGCCCACCACAAATTTTATTGCAGGAAGTTTATAGATACAAGCTGAATAATTTATATTGCACAGACACAAGTGGTGAGAAATTGTTAAGATTAGTAATTAGAGGGATATCATAAAGGGGATGCATTCAGATTAGTAAACTTTTGTGGGAAACCCTTGGAATAGAGAGTGATATCCTTTTTTTTTAATCTGAAGGTGAGAACGAAATAGTTCCATGATTTGTTCAATTTTCTTTCTTTTAGTATCCCTAGAAATCAATTAGTTCAAGGAATAGTGATATGTCCGTGTTTTAGTCCTTTTTCATTCCATAAAGAGGTTTGGCATTTTTTTTCAAGACAGGGGCAATATCTTGCAAAAAGTACAGAGTAGCCGTCTCTTTTGTTCACCATTAGCTTCATACGGTTCACCTTCAGCCTCAGCAATTGCTGCAACATTCACATTCAGCTTCCACTGTATTCATTCATGAGTTTCATATCTCTCATCTCTTTCTCTCTCTCTCTCTCTCTCTCTCTCTCTCTCTCTCTCTCTCTCTCTCTATATATATATATATATATATATATATATATATATATATTATTTATTGCGCAGTTTATTTCTCCCATATTTTTCTCATAATCTCGAACTTCTTTTCTAAATGATAAAACGAAAGTAGAGTGGATTCGAAATAGTTTGGATATGGTAATCTGCTCTTTTTCACTTCCATTTAATAAAAGAATGTCTTACATAGGAAGGGAATTTCAAGAATTATCTCACATATTCCTATGTAATAACTTAATAAGAACAATATGCTGAGACCTAAAAACTTTTTAAGCTATTCCCGAGAATTTTAAAATCAATTCCTGAGAATTTTAAATGCTAAACGTTCATGTAAGACTAGAGTAGTTAATTACATGCAATAAGGCTGCAATAGCGGAATTGCATTGCACCCCTTGGCTATGTTCACGGCAAATAGTGGTCATCTTGCACAATTTTGGCTCATTAAAAACATCATTTTGCTCTACATTTGGGTAGAAATCTTGAGATTTTGCCCCCTTCCCACTTCATTTATCTGAACGGGAACCCTATTTTTCCCCCCTTTTGGAACATTAGTGAATACACACCAGCCTTCTCTCCAATGAAGACCCACTTTCTCCACTTCATTTCCTGCATCCTTCAGCATCTTCCAGGCTCAACCTGTGGATCCATGGCACATTGTTAGGTGGTCTCTACTCTGATCGCAACCTCTGGGTTCTGTTCTGTTCTCGTGACAGAGAGATCTATGTTCTGCTTCATTGTTTGCTTTACATCATATATTGTTTCTTTCCTATCTTTCATTGTTGTGTTCAGATACCTTACCTATTTTGGTATACTTTCTAACTTTCCTTTAATATTGCTGTTAGTAACTTCAGTGTTTGACTTAAAATTATGAGCATTGTGTATATACGTAATAAATTGTCTAAGTTATATTTATAAAGTTCTTAATGGTGCTTATCCCACTATATGCTATCTTGCTCTGGCAGTTTAGAGATTAGAGTCTTCTGAGAACCTAGATCTTAGAAGACTCTAGATATTCATAATCTGTTGGAGATTTTCTAGCTGAGAACCAGATGATAAGTTCATGTAAAGCTAGGTATCGCTAGGCATGTAGTTTTACCACTTAAACAAAATCACTTGAATCATGTGCTAAACTTTGCTGGGAATCAAACAAACTACAACTGAGACTAATCCAGCTAAGCAATTGAAATTATTTACATCTCAAGCAACATAGTTTACATGAATGTTATCCAATTAACACACTATACTGGCACTATAGGAAGTGGAGAGGCCTAGGTAACTAGAGAGTGTGCAACACAGCACTTTTTTGTGTCACAATCAATCAAAGCCTCTATAGCGACATACTATCTATTTTGGAACATTTTTGTGTTATTTCCCCTTCACGTGTAGATGTTTAAAATATACATTTAAATTCCAGTGTATTACTTGTTTTCATGTAATTTAGTTCATAGTTTTGTGACTTTTGCCTCATATCTCCATGAACTTAATTGAAGCTGAGCTTTTAGCCCATTCTAATGTTGGAGGTAGTAAATATAGACTTCCATCTTTATTCATGTACGAGGAAGTTTAACTCGGCATGCTTCTGTTGTGCTTGTGGAAGAAGTTTGAATGTAGCAGATAATTCAATGTAGTAGAGGATAAGATGATTTCAAAAGTGAAACTTTAGAAACCAAAAAAAGTGATGATATTCTAATATTTTGCCAGAATTCTTACTGCTCTTGTTACTTTTATGTTGAGTGCAGTGTTTAATACTTTAAGTAAGCCCCACTCAATAATTATATTGTTACAATCAGGTATGAGAAGCAATATATGGAGGAGGTTCAGCTTAGAACAGCAGCAGAGCAGAAGGAGGATACTAAGGTAGAACAAACTGCCGTTACTGGAGGAACTGGAAAGGCAGAAGCAACGGGTAAGAATGTGACGAGTAGATCTTCTAAATCACCCTCTAATGAGCAAGACTTGGATACATTTCTTCTTGGGGATCTTGAAGACAGTGATGAAGGTCCAGGTATATTACTCAGTTTGTTCAGATTTTGTTACAGAAAGCATTCACTGTAATGGAACATTCTAAATATTGCATCTCAGATCAGGGTCCCTAAAATTTTGCACATTATGTTGGAACTTATATGTGCTAGTGTGCAAAAGCATAAACCATTCCACTGTCAATTATCATTTTCAAGATTCTTGAGAAATTAACATCATTTTGAAATTTTTTGGGTGGTTAAATAAGAATTATGTCATGATCTTCTGTGAACTTGCTATTCTGTCTATGTTTATAATGATTATCATTTCCGTCTTTCAGATGATGGTGAGGGAAGTTTTGATGATGATTTTGACAAGATTGGCAATTCTGTAAGTGTTTTTACCTGCATCCCCCTTGGTTTATGTTTTTCTTTTTCATTAAATATACTCTAGCCTTCCTTTTGGGAACTCAAACTGAACATTCCCCATGTATTTGAAAATAAACTACAAAATAAATAAGAATAATTTGATTTGGAATATTTGCAAGTAAAAATGAAGTGCACTCACACATGCATTAGTTTAAATAAAATCAAGAAATGTAAGAAAGATTATAATTGCATAATTGTCCTCTCTCGGCATTGCCAGAAATTTTTTGGTACATTCAGCTTCTCTTGATAAAGATGATTTTGATTTATTATGTTATAAACTTTTCAGGATGTTGAAGATGAGAAGCATGCGAAGAAAACTGCTGCAACGGTTTAGGATTTTGGTTGAAACTGAAGCAAAAGTGAACTCCTGCTGGCATCTACCCTGAGATGTCAGTGAACCGTGAAGGCAAATGATTGTGGCAGCCTGGAATTAAAGAATGGTGGCGGTAGATGTAGATTTGGTGAATGAACTGGTCGGGAAAAAAAGTGAAGTAATTCGTCATTGTTTATTTGTTTACCATAATACCCTTTATAGTGGCAGATTAATTCTGGACAAAAGGGTAGTATTGTTGAGACCTGTTGTCTTGTACAGTTGACCTTGTTCGTTACTAAGGTGTTTTTATTTGTTGTTACTTTTAGTATATAACGTGAGTATATTGATTTTCGGGCTTAATACGTGTGGTTGGCATTGCGATTAGGGTAAAAGGGGGTGTTCTATTTGTAAAATGTTTTAGAACTATTTGAACATGTTGTCGTTTCTTTTTCATTCACTGAAAGTATTAAAATCACAATTTTGTTTACCTTTGGTCACCTCAACTCAACCCTTGCAATCAACACTCACTGTCATCATTGCAATCTGTTCACTGCATGTGTAGGTAGAAGTGTGCACAAGTTGATATGATTTTAAATTTTGACAAAATATAATTTAGATTACATTCTATTAGGTTTTTTTGCAGTCAGTTTGAATCAAATTAATTTAATTAAGATTTGTTGATCTGCTTCTGGTTATGAAATTAAATTAAATGGAATATTATATTTTGAAAGAATCTTTCCTGATTTAGCATTGGGGCGTGAAAAGATTGCTTTTTGATTGAGTTCCAGGCGTAAGAGCTGAATTAGCTATTGGCATTGGTGCACAGACAACTGATTGAAATTTGCAATTATTATCTCTTTTTTTCTATTGGTTCTCATTTTATTGCAAATTTAGAAGTTTCTTTATTTTCCAACAATTTTATATTTGATTTTCAGTTAGAGGTGTTTCAAACTCAAGTTTGGAGAGCAAACTTACCTTTTAAGACCAAATTTAAATCATTCTCATGACAGCAGAATGTTAGACCAGAGAGCAAACATATAAGCCAGTGACTTGGCATCCCTCGACGGATGTTAAAATATTACATGACAATTGCGCTTTAGTAATTCATACGGTTTGATTAGCTGTAGATTCTATCATGACAAATGAATCCAAATGTGTTATTCAAAATCACGGTGATTTTGATGGAATATTTAAATAGACTGGAAATATCAATAATATCCTAGGAATATGATTTGTATGTACTATTTATTTGTCTAGTAAATTATTAAAACATATCTAATTTATTAAGTAATCTAAAGTTGATTTTCATTTATTCTTAATTTCATTTTCATTTGAAAATTATTTATTTTTGTTATATAATTATTCATTATCTTTGTTTGATGTGATTCTCTATATAATTATTCTCTTATTGTAATATATATATATATATATATATATATATATATATATATATATATATATCTTTTATGTGATTTTGTTTGTATGGTTTCGTGTTCAAATCATGTATTAAATTTCAAGAAAAGATCTCAATAATTAAATTGTTTCTAAAACACACATAGTTGATATTTTCAATTCTTTTCAATATTTGCATTTATTATTTATTTTTGATCGTGTAAAAATAGCTGACTCTTAGTTTCGCCTAAACTTTTTAGTTATTAGGTAAACTAAAAAATTATATTTCTCGTTTTTTTATTAGTTTCATTTTATGTAAAGAATTATTTTTTCCTTATACAACTTTTTTATAGTTTCTGTTAACAATTCTACGTATTTTCTACATACTAAGTTTACTTAAATTTCCAAAATAATTTCTCTCTCAACAGTTTTGTAAAGTTGTCAAATAATTTTAATTCTGTATAATTGTTTATTAATTTTATAATTAATTGACGTTTATATAATTGTTATTTGATACTTTATTTCTTTTAATAAAAGATTTATATTAGGTATAAATATTTTGACATCTCAGATTAGTCTAATATCCTAAAAGTATTATTTAAAAAAAAAACAAATAACCTTCAACTGAACATTTTTTATAGTAAAAATAACACTCATTAGCATAAAATATATGCAAAATATCCAAGAAAGCAAAAGGGTTACTTATATATTTTGCACAACTCTTCCTAAAAATACTTTCATAAGCTTTTAGGAGCACTTCTAACATCTCTGTCTCCTTGACTTTAATCCAACCCAAGTTCAAAAAAACTTGCATAGGAGACAAGATCCCACTAGCTCTAGTGCTAATGATAAATTATTTTCAAAATAGAAAAATCTAAAATCCGGTTAGACATGCATTTTCTAGAAGTGTTAAAAATTTGGTAGAATTCCTCATCCTCCATATCATTCTAAGTAAAAAGTAATGACTAAAAGTTTAACTAGACGATAAGAGAACTACAAGAAACTTTAATAAAAGTAACAAAGCTTATAGAAGATAAGTTAATAAAATCGTGAAAAATGTTTCAAAGTCATGTCCATATAAAGAAATCAACATAAAATTAAAAAATAAATTACAATATCCTCAACTTGCAACCTCCTTGTAGAGCACATGGAACAAAGATAAACACTTCTTTTCTAAACATTCAGATCAATAGATAAACGTCTATACAGAAGCTTTCAAAACACCAAAGTTTTAGTAGAGAAAATAAAAGACTAAATTATTTTATCCCAATCACAATCGGAATGGATAAAGAAGAAATGTTTGATTGCCTTCTAATTAAGAATATTACTATCTTCAAATTTCCCATTTAGGTCTATCCGAAAAATCGATAATAACTAAATGATGCAAAGTCAAAAATATGTTGACAAATCCCAAAAGAAATCATTTACATCCTCAAAGTAATTTTTTATGAGGAATCGTATCCATAAAAAAGAAATGCAGTTAGAAGAGAACCAAAAATAATTTCAGAAATTTACTCTATCACACTTACTAACATTTCAAAAAATATTCTCTAAAATAATATTATACAATCTTTTTTATCTTTAATATTTTACATTGAAAAAAATTATTATATTTATATTGAATCCCTCGTAATAATTTGTTTATAAAAAATATTTAATTAATACTTAAAATATTGCAATACCCATCACCCAAACCAACAGAAACGCAAATGAAACACAAATTTTATAGGCATTTTTTCTGCAAGTTGACTACCTGTAAAATGATCACATTCGCAATCAATAGCTCTGAAACCATGTTGCCAAGAAATTTGAAGTCCATGCTCAATTGCTAATATTTCGGCCAGCACATGATCTCCTACTCCCAATGTCTTGGAAAAACCAATGATCCATCTTCCTGTTGGATCTCGAAGGACCCCACCAATACTCAACATCAGATTCCGGCTCATAACTCTCATCCACATTCAGTTTAACATATGGATATGTTGGAGGCTTCCATACAGAGACAACTTTCCTTTCATTGTTGCATATCCTTGCATAAATGGGTTGAGATAGTTTATTCTAGCACACATAATTAGTTCAAAGTGTCTCTTTCTCCACTTCCATATGTTCTTCGTGCATCTTCATATATTATGAAAATAACAATTAAAAAATATTTTAACCTCACTCCTTACTCTAGGCACCTCTTTTTGCTTTTTTTCTTTTTCTGAAACTCTATTCTTCTTCCACTTGGTACCTCACGACCACTGTTGTTTGATCTTTTACTGTGTTCTTCTAGAGGCTAAGTAAAGGTGAGTTTCTTTTGATAATATGTTTTTATTTGGATTGTTGTGAGATAAATTTGGTTGAATATATATACTATGTGTATCTGCAAAATTTTTTACAAAAAAGAAGTGTTCCGAAGTGTAGAATTTAGTATCCAAAATAATGTTTTACATACAGGATTGTTGGATCCGGAAGCTAATATCGAATCCGAAGTTATTTTCCGAATTTTACAATTCGGTATATAAATTTTTTTGTTATATACATCAGATTGTAAAATTCAGCACAACCCTTTTCTGAGAAAAGAAATACAAATGCATACAGAGTTCATCTATATATCCAAATTTATCTTTAAACAATCCAAATGAAACACAATTCATAAATCAAACTTACCTTGGGACACAAACGAAGAGAGGATGGATGAAGAACGAAACAACAATAGAGGTGCATAGAATGTGGATAAACAATAGAACAACAATAAAAGTGCAGAATGGATATGCAGAGGAAGCGACACATGGAGGTGCAGAGATGCAGCGCAAGTGAAAGAGTGAGGATAAAGATGAAGGATTAAAATACTTTTTAACCTAAGGACACATTTGTCATTTTATTTATGCTATGGAGGTGAAAAAAATATAGAGGTACAGAAAGAAACAGTTCTAGTTTATTAAAGAATAAAGAAAATGAATTTCATTGATCTCAAATGTATGTTGGCATGTTAGAAATTATTAGGAACTTGGTTTTGTATAAGCAAAACTTTGGTTGTTTCCTCAAGTTTGCAAATATGACTACATGTCTCCCACGATGGGAGAGTTTTTACTACCAAGATAAAATGATTTTTTTTATGTAAAACTAAGATTGTAACTTGGAAGTGGCAGTGAAATTCATTTGTGTGGATACCTATAAAAATTGAAATAACATATGGGTGATTATTGGATTAGGTGTAAACTGTATGATAACACCATCAACCAATCCTTTTTTTTTTTGTGTTTGTTCATTAATGGCTACCTATCACTGCACTCTCATAAAACAGTTGTGTTAGAATCTCTCTGCGGTAAATGCACTTCTTCCACATCTTTATTGAATGTAAAATAAGTTTGGCATTTACTAGTATACAAATTGGATCAATTGAGACCTGCACCTCCACATTTACTTCCTGCACCCCATAAAAAACGTGAAAGGACTGGTGTATCCCTATTAGTGAAGACAAAAAATGGCTTAGTGTTTGTTTAGTCGGCACCGGTTTTGAGTCGTGGGAGGTGTTGTGGCAGTTAGTGGAGGAGTGTGATTTAGGATCTTCATCAATTACTTTGTGTTTGGATGGTGGAGGTAAGTTGTGATATTTATTGTTGATGGTTTGATGTGTATAAGAATTATTGGATTAGATTGTTTTGATTGTAATGTGCAGGGGGTTGGGGTATGTTGCGGTGGTTTTAGGGAGTATTTTGGGTGGTTTGTGGTGGATTTTGGGTGGTGCTGATGTGGAATAGCAAAAAGTGTGGGTGTTTCTCGTCGAAGTTTTTTTTTTTCTTCCAGAAAGTGAATTTCGAAAGATTTTCAGAAGTGTATTTTCTCGGAAGCATTTTTTTTTTTCTTTTTGTTTCTTGAAACACTTTTCCGAAATATGTTTTCGGACTTGGTTTTTTAAAATATTTCTTAAAATATTTTTCCACAACAAGTTTTTGGAAAATAGTTTTAGGAAATACATTTTGGAATCTGTCTTCCGAATATATTTTGAAATTTATCTTTCGAGAAAGTACATTCCAAAATACTTCATACACCTCCCAAAGTTCATAAGGGTACAATTGTCATTTTTGAAATTGATGGGGTACATGAAATAATTGATAGGGTGCAAGAAGCAAATATCTTGACCGAGATATAGAATTGGGCTTTTTCTATTTTTTTTATTGAAAATATAGGTTAGGTTAGACCATAATAAATAGTTAACTGATGACAAATTCTTCCTCTACCTCCATACTCTCTTCCTGCACCTCGATAGTCAATATAAAATTACTCATATAGCCTTACTTAAAAGTTAAAAACGTCAGCATTGTCCTCCATCCCTTTCACCTCCATAACCTCAACCGTGGAGCATTTTTCCACCCACCACCGTTCTAGGAGGTTATTTTTTAGGCAAAATCTTCAATTAAAGCTTCAACAAAGTTATAGGTAAGTAATTTTTTATGTTTATGAGAAATTTGTGAGATGTATTATAGATTTGAGTGGTTAATTTGATGAGTTGGGTGGGATTCGACGATGAACAACAACATTGTCGATTTAGGAGTTTATGAACCGGATGGCACCCCATTCGGTTTACACCTTTTTTCAAAATGTAAACGAAATGGGGTGTTATCCGGTTGTCATCTGGTTGTAATTCAATCCCTAACTTCTCAAATAGATCTATGTTCGCAGTAGTTACATTATCTCTTTCGAGTTTTAATTTATTAGGAAATTTTGTTATCCTTAGTGCAATTTGATCTCTGCATGAAAGGAAACAAAGGTAAACAATTATGATTGGTTGACTAAGTTGTTTTTTGGTAGTTTCTGTGGTAATTGTTTTGTTGGATTCAATTGTGCAGCTTCAAATCATAGATTTAGTTTTGCGTATATCAGTGGACAAAATTAGTCTGCTTAAATTGCTACACATTTTAATTCTTTAAATTGCATGGTAGAAGACCTTAAATAGTTGTGTATTTAAATGTAGAAAGAGGAATGGTGAGGTTTTTTGTTAGCTCTTCATTCTCTATAGATTTATCTTACTAAGAGTTGTTTGAAATGACGGAGAAAGGTATGGGAGTTGCCTACGGCACAGCAAAGAGTAGTGTGGGCGTGGCTTCGATGGGTGTGATGAGATCGGAGCTGGTGATGAAGTCTATTGTTCCTATTAGTATGGCTGGAGTTTTGGGTATTCATGGTCTTATTATTGTTGTTATTATCATTACTGGCATTAATCCCGAGGCCAAATCTTATTACCTCTTTGATGGTTATGCACATCTCTCCTCTGGTCTTGCCTGTGGGTTGTCTGGCTCTCTGCTGGTATAACTATTGGCATTGTTGGTGATGCTGGTGTTAGGTATTATTCTTCTGCCTTGATTATCTTTTTTATTCAACCTGTTTTGATCATATTCTGAATCCTATATAATTCAGGATAATACTTAATGCAATCCCTATGCTTTCAATCAATGGACATGTTATCATATTATCCTTGATGAAATGTATATTTTATTGTTGTGAACAGGATGAGTTCATCCAGTTGTCATTTTGTTTTGCAAAATGACAACCGGATGACACCCCATCATCCGGTTTACATTTTGAAAAAAAGTGTAAATCGAATGGGGTGTCATCCGGTTGTCATTTGCAAAACAAAATGATAACCGAATGACATTTCAAGGTCATTTCAACATGGGTACTTTGGGAATTAAATTTTGGATCAGTTGTCTGTTTTATTATTTATATTTTTAACTATATATAAATGGAATAAATATTGATTTTGGTGTCGTTTGTGAACATAGTATAGTAGGATATGGAACTCCAAAAATTAGTATACAAATAAGATCTTACACTAAATAAGACTTCTATACAATCTATTAAATCCAAGGTAGTTGTTGTTTTTGAATCAATTGAAATCAATCATGAATTAATATATTTTTGCTTGGAACAAGTTAAGAATGAAGTTCGAAAATATATATGAAACTCATGTTCCTTGAGATTCCAAAAACAACATATGCAACAAAACTTAAAGAACAAGTAAATAAAATGAAAGAAAAAAGATGGATTAGAAAGAGAAATGAAGAGTCGTCATTTATATATATATATATATATATATATATATATATATATATATATATATATATA
>Ga0209489_107316_pt1 | contig 16610 bp, 4 predicted proteins | sample SiratrowhiteBW_FD_187527 | JGI IMG/M metagenome (GOLD analysis project Ga0209489, IMG submission 187527) | Root nodule microbial communities of legume samples collected from California, USA - Siratro white BW (SPAdes) (version 2) | ecosystem: Host-associated > Plants > Roots > Nodule | place: USA... | reverse complement strand
TGTACATGTATATATATATATACATGTACATGTATATATATATATATATACATGTACATATATATATATATGTATATATATATGTATGTATATATATGTGTGTGTAAGTGTGTGTGTTGTACAATTTATATTACAACTCGTTAGCATATTTTCTAAAAGGTATTAATCTAGTGGTATAACATAGGTGGTAGTTACATGAATTATGAATGTAATGATAATGAACTCGTCATATAAATTATCGTTGCTTTATCTAACAACGTTAAGATAAAAAAATTCTTGTCCCGCTAAATGTCACTATGTTATTTTGTGGGTCCACATACCATTGAAGACCAAGAGAATTGATGTTAATTACTAGAAGAATTGTTCAATATGAGTATTTGTGAAGATTTCTACCATTTTTATTAAGAGAAGAAAACAAGAAACATGAAAGGAAGTGAGAACAAATATCATGTATACACATCATATCATACGATCACAGACATCATTTGATTACATGTTAAAAGTTTAAATGATTTTTGTATTGACTAGTGAAGATAAATGAGCTTCACCAACAAATACAACACTATTTCATCTTGTTCAAATACTACTTATTTAAATCTTGACTTTTTATATGTTTCTTGACTTTTCTTCTTAATGAAATTAAAAAAAAAATTCTTGAATATATATATATATAGCTTCCTTATATGTTGGATAGTTTTCAACGATAATTGTAACAATCTAAAAAATTGTCATTTGAGTAGAAGTGGTAAAAGTGGAATGAGCAACAGATTATTTTATATTAAACTGAAAACAAGTATTTATAGAAAAAGCTAGTAGTCAAGTCTCATTTTCACTTAAGCCATCATCTCTCTAAACCTCTACCCATTCCTTTCCTCTGACTTCTCTCTAAGCCTCCGCATCTGTCTTTCATCAATTTCTCGAGCGGAGCCCACCATTGGACTCGTGGCGAAAAACAGAGCAAGTTTATCCGATCAGAACTTCCATTAGAGTAAGTTCATTTTCTACCCCATTCCCTTATAGCCAGTTTTAGGTTTTCATTTTTCCTCTGCTTACTGAGCTTGCATGTGGCCTCTGAGCCATCAGACGGTGCCTCTGTGAGCTCAGTTTCCTAGTGTGTTAGTTTGATTGTTGATAAGAGGTCCTTTGATGCAGATTCGAGTTCCTGAGGATCTTAAGTTTTTGGGAGTGTTAGAGAGAACTTTCACTGTGATTAAGGTAAGGGAAGCTGGCCTAAACTTGTCTGAATTGGGTGTAATTGTAGGGTTTGATAGAGTAGCATATGTGGAATGTATTTGTGAATTGTATCTGTGAAGATCTTCTGCAGGCATGAATTAATATTTAAAACTTTGATGTTGACTTGGTTTTTGCATGTATGACTGGTTGTGTAAAAGTTGATCTTTGCCAATTTAGTCATTTGAGGCATGCATGGTAGCTTTGAGATAGTAGAAATTGCATGATTTACCTGATAGATTGTTGTTTTTTTGCATATCTCGCCCAGGCAAAAGTCACTTGGAAACCTGAGAGGTGTTTTCGGGTTTAATTTCGCCCAGGCGAGAAGTGCTTTGCCCAAGCTAGAAGGTAGTTTCGCCCAGGTGAGGGTATAGTCGCCAGGCGAGAATGACCTTGGAACAAGTGTGTTCTCTGGACTGTTTTCGCCCAAGCGAGAGAATTTTCGCTCAAGCTAGAAATTTTCGCTCAAGCTCGGGTTTTCTGTTTTGATTGTTTGATTCTTTGGTAGTGCAATGTATGGATTTAATGAAATACATTTAATTGATAATTTAATTTTAATTGTGTTAATGGTTTAGTGATTTTTCTAAATTTTGAGATTTGAGGTTAAGATAGAGATTGGAAAGTGAATGAATGCATGAGTAGATATCTATATTGTGATGTGATATTGTTAAAAGTGTCGATGAAGTTGGTCAAAGCCTAGGCATAGTGTTTTCAGGAAAGAAAACACTCGTGTCTGGGTTAATTAGGAAGTGCATTGTATAAGGATCTGATCAATAACGATTGATATCCCGACTCTATTACTAGGTGGTGAGAGTCAAAGGAGGTCTGAACTGGGTGGAGGTTGTGTGGATTCACAGTTTGGAGATGTATGATAGGGGCATATCTTGGGGTCCATTCAATGCACGAGTCTTCTGGAAGTACAGTCAAGTTTGTAGTGTGTCAGTGTCTTATATTGTGATGATATATGTAATTGAATGAAATGCTTGAGTGGTGTTAATCTTTGTGCTTTAATTGAATGACTTAAAATTATTAAAAATTTGGTTAGCTTACCCTTTGATTTGTTGTATTTGTGTTTTGATATATGTTTGCAATGATAGTGTTTTTGACACAGAAGTAAATGGTGTTGTAGATGAATCTGTGGAGGATTACTTGAGATGAGTAGTGTTATTAGGCATTGGTTAAATTTGAAAACAAGTTGAAAATGCTTTGTAATTATGTTTTAGTAGAATTCTGAGGTAGAATTTTGTAATACTTTATTTTTAAAGGATTACTATATGTTAAAGAATCTTAATTATATTTAATAGAATGCTTAGTTCATGCATGTTATTTTTTAGATGTTACAATAATAAATCTATACACTAAAAATAATATACAATGATTTCTAAAATAATTAATCCTTAATAATACTGTCATATAAAACCACAAATATCTTTGTTACGGACTTAAGTTACTATTACTTCACCATTCTAACTACCACGACTGATGTAAATATGATGTAATTAAATTATATATTTTATATATATATATATATATATATATATATATATATATATTTTGTATAAATATATGTAAATATGTATATTATGAATGTTATGAAAGAAAATATGAATTTTCAATAACGAGTAGTTATAAAAAGATTTGAGATAAAATTACTGTTAATAGGCATGATGGTATATAAAATTTTTATTACCTTTGATCATGAGACAAAGTTCATCTATCATTTATCAAAATAAAATTGCTCATAAAATAAAAATTTTATATAAAGGTACTTATGTGCGACTCATTGAATAAAATTATAAATAATATTTTTATTGAATTAGTATTTATTAACGTCAGCATTTCTGATAAAAATATATAAGAATTTGGTCTGATTACTAAATAAAAATAACTAGTAGTTAAAAATATGATCTAAATTTACATCATAAGTTTTTATTAATAATGGAGATTAGTTAAAGAGAAACAACATTCAGTTGGTAAAATATTCTTTATGTTAGTTATTAAATACTTTTCCTCTAAATTAATTAATATGTAATAGAAATTTATTGGATTTGTCAATCTTTAAAGTAATTGCCAATTTATATGTTTAATTAATCGTAGTTGATTATATTAATTATTATATATGTACATTTATTTTCCAATTTGTTAAGTGTACTCTTTTCTTCTATGCTATAATAAATCATGATTAATGACTACCTTTATAGTCAATATATTAATAATTCTCTCTTGTTTATTATTTAACACTCAACCCAGTTCATTAATAACTTTAACACAGTTTCGTTTCCATTGATTAATTATTAATGTAAAAATGGTTTTGCGATACCAATTTTCAAGGTGGTGATTTCTTAAAAAGATTAACGCGGTGACACTATTATATAGCCAAATTAAGATTTAAAAAAAAAATATAATTAATAATATGTTAAATTATTCGCCTTCGTGACTAATAATATTCTAAATAATAAATCATTATATTTATGAAAAATTTGATATGCAAAGATATTCTTTGAATGCTAAACATATTTTCTAATAATTCAAAAGTAACTTCACAATTATAAATAAATAAAATTATGTAATCTATAAATCTCCCTCGATATATATTAAATAAAAAATAAAGAAATATTTAACATGCTAATAAATAACAATTAAAAATAATTTACTAACTCAAGGAAGTAAAGCGCCACGGTGGTTGAGATGGTGGCAAGAGCGGCGGCAGAGGTGGCTCACTTTTTCGTGAAGAAAATATATGATGCTTGAAGATGAAGGAGATGCATGAAAACATATGATGCTATGCAGTTCAAGATATCTCATTTTTTTCATAAACAAAATCACAATTTGTTAACATTAAGATTAAGAAATGTTTGGTTTTGATATCTTTCTTATTAGTTTAGAGTTTTTTTTTTATTTTTTTTTTCTTTATAACAAGTATCAACTACCGTTATGCCATGTTATCCTCTGTTGTATAATTTCTTTGAACGGAGTTCGTTTCATATGTTTTCTAACATGAATTTAGTCTGTTGCTCATATTTTTTTTATTTTTTTTACTGGATTGTTTCATGTGATTTGACAAGTGATTATTAAATTCTAAAATGTCAACTTAACTAAGATATCAAAATTAATATCTTATATAAATTAAAAATAAAAGTTATAAATTTGTGGGCGAAGATCATCCAAGAAATATGATGGTGGCACAAAGTTTATTTAGAATTATCTTCGTCTTCTTTTAAATAGTTTCTGTAAGTTTTGTAACAAGTTGTGCTTGTTCTTCTTTTTCTAGGATTCTTATTGTTATTGCTGTGTAGGGATAATATCTTAATTTAGTGTTCTCAGCTATCATCAAAATTTGGAAAAAAATATCAATACTAGATTCATGTATATGTTTGCAGAAATAAATTCATGTATATGTTTGCAGAAATAAAAAGTAAGGTTGAATTTTTATTTGTTTTTGTGTAAATTTAATACTACAGAGAATAATAACCATGTCACAATTAATAGAAATATTAAATGGGAAGGATTCAATAAAAAAATTATAAAATTTTTGAATATTCAGTAGATCAATAAAATTTAATGAAAAGACTCAATTGAAAAGGACTTGAAATTTAATTAAGTTTAATTATTATGAATTTATTATAGCTAATAAATACATAATTTTCTTAAATTTTTTACTTATATATAAATCTAAGAAAAAATAAAGGATAAAAAAAAGAATAGGAGAAAAAAATTCAAAAAAATATCATCAACTCGTTTTATCAAATGTCAACATATTGGAAGTTGATATATTTTTTTAGAGAGCACGGTTGAAAAATCCACTGAAAATCAATCTCTAATATTTTTACTACACTTTAGCGTGGTAAAAACTGACACATAATATAATTATAACTAATCTCTTCTAGAATTTTTTTTTGTTTTGATTTTTATCTATAAAGAAAATGGAACTGATATGTGTTAGCATAGAAAAGTCATAAATGGCATGGTTGTGGAACACATGTGGGTGAGTGAGAATGAATGTGATGGTTTGAAACCACAACAAAGTAATTGTCATTTTAACTCAAATAAATGCCAAACATATTTTCAAGTGATTGATTTATTCTGAGTTTGTAAGATAAGTATAATAAAGGATCTTTCTAAATTAGGTGTTATAAGTTTTAAACTATCCATTTTTAATTCATATTTTTAACCTAAACTTAGGTGTAAGTGCTAGGTATGAACAAAATATAAGAATCAAATATGATTGGATTAATGTTAAAAAATTCAGTTTGAGTTAATTTTTATAGTTATGTTATTACGAAATTGTTAAATATATTTTATAAGAAAAATTGTTACTATTTTTATGAATGGACAAACATTTTATAAAAAAATTATTAACATATAGAGATATGTGTTGTAAGTTATTTTTATATAATTGTTGCTATATTTATAATTTTAACTTTTTTATTTATAAATAAATTATATAATTTTATAGTTAAAAATCATAATATAGATTTGTTATAATGTTTTAATAAGTATAAATATAATATAAATACAATCAAATCATAAGATAACCTTCAAAATGACATACTTCTTATGTATTTTATGTATTTTGTATTAGTTGTTAATTGACTTTAAATATATAATATTACATCTAAATACAATAAACAGTTTTGTTCGATTTAGATTCTTTCTTCATATTCAATCTGAAATCTAAACTAAATAGTTGAGTTTAAAACCAATTAGATCAAAAGAATTCTAATAAAATTTAATTTTTATTAGTTTTCAACATTTTAAATTATTTTTTAGTTAACGATATTTTAAGAGTAATACTTTGTGTAATTTTTATAGTATAAATTTACTTAAGTATCATTATAAAAGACGTTTTAAACAACGGTTTTCATCGTTGAAAATAAAAGTTTTTTTTTTTTTTTATGATGGTTGAAATCATTATCAGATGTATTACATATTATGAGAATGATTTTGCGCAAAATCATCATTTATATACACCTACGTCATATATAACATAATAATTTTCGTGAAAACCATCAATATATGTAGACGTTGTATCTTTTATTTATTTATTTTTCCTTAGGTGAACAACCTTCATATATGATATTTGTAGCAAAGTCAACCAGCAAATTATGAAAGTTAAATCAACGATATATAACTTAATATAAAACAATATAAAAAATAAAATATAAAAAGTATTACAAATGTTAAGAATTTTAAAATATAAAAATCATAAGTAAAAGGTAAAATTAAAAGACAAAGTCTTGAATTATCTAATATCATTTAGTCTAATATGTTGTAGAAATTAATAAAATAGGTTATTCACATTAACTTAACATAGTTAATAAATTTATAATTGAAAGATTGGACATTCATAAAATATTATGGCACATTAAAATTGGTACATTACAACTCAATACCAACCTAATTAACATATTTAATTGATAAGAGAAAACAGTCAATCAACATATATTTACTAAAATTAATAATCTTTAAGATGTAATTATGTTAGCTTTTAGGATGGTGTTCTTATTTGTCCTTCAAAATGTTATATTGAAAATAGGTCCTAATAGCAAAAAAAAAAAAAAACATTGATTAGGGATGCTTAATTAATGTAAGCATATTAATTATCAATTTACTATTTGTTTGAGATATGTAGGGGCTTCTTGTGTAATGAAAAGAATCATGCATAGTAGTAGACATTTGATGTTTGTATTAAAAAAACATACAACTATAAATGATTCACTATATGATGACTTAAAAATTTCACTCACTCATAAAAATACGATACAAAATATATATGTTCACCCCTTGTAACTAACTAGTTGGTAATGTATGTTTGAGTTTGACTTTTTGTTTTTTATATTTTTGAATAGATTAATAAGTTGGAGGTCTATTAATTTATATACATGGTGTTTTTCCTTATTAATATATAATTTAAACGTATATCTAAAATCATATAAATTCTTTTACTCATTTCTCGTATTGTAGTGAGTTAATCTAAATCTAATTTTAATTTATATATACGTCGTCGTCGTCATCATCATCATCATCATCATCATCATCATCATCATCATCATCATCATCATCATCATCATCATCATCATCATCATCATCATCATCATCATCATCATCATCATCATCATCATCATCATCATCATCAAGTGTTGTCGAGATGGATATAACTTTTAAATGAAATGTGTAATCTTATCCTATTCAAGAAAAATAATTTTTTATAATATATCAGTACATAAATTTTAATCAACATTTTTTATATTTCATAAAATATCGATAATATTTTATATTGATCTTCAAGTTATATAAAATAAAAGTAAAAATCAAGTACAACTAAATATAGACATCAAAATCAACATAAAATACAATAAATCAAATTTCATAAAATATATATTAAAATTTATGTACTAATAAACTATTAAAAAGAGGTTAATACATTATTTTTAACACTCTTTCATCTTGCTTTTATATAAAAAAAAATCTTAATTATTTTAAAAAAAATTAGAAGTAATATATAATTTCAATATTAAACATTAAACTGAAAAATAAAATTCATTCGATACAAAATAACATAATTTCAATGTAAAAATAACCAACTAAATTTGTGCGTTAAAAAAACTAATTTACAATGAATTATATTACACAGAATCTTTATTCCCTAATAATAAGACAATTTAATTTGTTGAATATCTCAACCTCAGTGCCAATACGGTTAAAGAATTCACTGATACAAAATCTTTAAAAAAATAATCAAAAGGACAGAATGAATGAGGACACGATGAGGAGCGTGGTCCAACAGTGAGAGTGCCAACGGTCTGCACACTGAACAACAAAAAGAACCATCATTCTAAACACTGAAAAAAGTTTCCCTAAGTTCTATTGCTACCCTCACATAACTAAGTTCACTCCTTCTCCATTTTCTTTTGCACTCCATTAATTCTAAGCTTATAATTAGTATTACATAAAAGCAGTTCTTAGATCAAAACACATCAGGTTTAGCGATAATCATGAACTTAATTTCTAACTTACTAGATTAAGAAAATCCGTGACAAGAAAAATATATATAACGATGATATTTTCTTTTACAATTAATCCCGATACAACCTTAAAGTTAGTTCATCTACAAATGTTAAAAAAGCTTGGTAAGTTAATTTTTTTTTTTCCATAAAAACCCATGACGCAAATAATCATATTAGATTGACATGGACAAAGGGGGAAAAGAAAAAGAATGATTGAGGGATCACAAAATAAGTTTAATTTGTTGAATTGATTTATTTAATCACTTACATATGATGATACTTTTTGCTTATTTACACCTTTTTAATAACCCGCCAAGACTTATTATTCAGAATTTATTGGTTTTAATGAACTACAATATTAATATTTCTACCTTGACCTTTTTAAGAACATAGATAGATGTATTTGATTTGTATTCGTTAAGTATGTCAACACATGAATAGCTATTTCATAACTTTTTTTTTTTTTCAATTACGATGCATTAACTCACGTCAATTCACAAGCTACCTAGAGTTGGATAAGATTGTAACTTAATTTCTAATCTATTCTCAAAAGGAGTACCCCAATACAAATGATTTTTTAACTAGTTGAACACAAGTAAAATTGAGTAATAACTCATTTTATCAATCCATGTCTTATTTTGACACACTCAATACATTAGATTAATTAAAACTTACTTGGATTTGCATTTTTGGTTCTCATAGTACAATTAATAGCATTTAATAAATTTTAACCAATGGTAAAAAATGTTATAAAGAATGTAATGCTTAAACATGTGTACTTGTACATGAAAAGATAAACACTTGTACATTTAGATTTTATATTACATATGTAAATGATAAGATAAAAATTACAAGGCATGTATATAAATAACTAAAGGAGTTAACTTGAAGTATTCCTCCAAGTTAAATCCCTGTCCCATAACATTTTGATAACAATTTATTACCACCACCACATAGTAACAAATTACCAGACTCTATTCTACTTTTTAATAGAACCCTATCAATCAACAAGCTCTCAGTTGATGATTGAAAACTATACTCAAGAGGGTCACAATAATTTGATCTCGTAGTTGAAGACTTTAATACCTTCTTTTCAAACTTTTGTATGTATTGATGGATGTCTTGTTGAATTGCAGAGGTTTCAGATGGCTTCTGTGAAAAGGAAAAGCAGGGTTTGGAACCAGTTTGTGTGTTGTCAGTGGTTGAACTGACTTGACCATGAAAAGCTCCCTCAGTATCAATGTTGGCAGGAGATTGTGAAATGCCATAATGGATATTCATCGATTGTCCTCGAGTGCCCGATTCCTGTGAATATGTAACAGATTTATTTCAGAAAATTAATGTTAAGATTTCCTTTAGGAGTGTACAAGATCAAGACAGAATTTGTAACAACTTCATGAATTCAAAGACACGTTTACGTCACCCAACACATTTTTCGAGGCTTTTCTTGTCATAAAACTTTTACATTCGACGGAGTGGAAAATTAAAGAATAGGGATCAACATTAGCACATGGCATGTCATCATTGAAAGTTGAAATAACATCACTCCATACATTAGAAAACATTCCTCCTCTTAGCAACATTTGACAAGAATTATAGTAAGCTAGTAAAAAAGGCGTCTTTTCCACTCCTGTAACAATCAAATTTCTTCCTGCCTTTTGGTTCTTATTCTCAGAGCATAAGCAAAGGATTAAAACTTGCAACTTCCTTTGAGCCAATTATTTTAAAACCATCATAGAAGTCAAGTTGTTGGTTCCAACCTTTTCAATGCAACAGAAAATCATGAAATTGGAATCAATACCAGTACATCTTTAATCGCTGGAAGTAAAAACTTCCAAACTTTCACAGCCCACGTATTTAAACAGTGTATACAAGGGTACTATCCCACTGGGTGAGATGGGCTGCATGGCTTATAGGCCGTCATTCAGCTTAGTTAAAGACCAAATATTGTAAGATATCGTGCACCACGAAATCCATTTTAGCAACTTCCTCCAACTTTCTTCCCGTTTTCACAGCACTGAAAATCATTAAATCTATTCTCTCATTAGTGGCATACTAATATGTCTTCATCTACAATCATTTCCTATCACGATCACTTGTGTGGTCATAATCTCGCCTTAAACATTGTCATTTGTTATTCCCAATTTTTCTTCTTGTCCCTTGCAAGCTCAAGATTTACGACCACGATATACAAGGGTACTATAGGCAGCATACGAAAAATCTTATAAAACAACAATCAAGCATTTTCCCTAATGGACAAACAATGCCAAATGTATGGTGACACCATCGACCTTAAAATTTTCTTAATAGTTTGAACTGTAAATTTTTTTTTTTCCTTTTCTGGTTCCCTCTACCTCTAGCAATATGGCTACCCTTGTTAATCTACTATCCTCTCTAGGGCATATACAAGTTTTCTCCAATAAGCGTTATCTCAACTTTCTAAAGCATTCCAGCAATAGGTGTCAATTATACCATCTAAGAAATTTGTATATAACGTTTAAAAAAAATAATTTCCCCCCATTGTTAACTTTTACTATTGTAGAAGATCTACCCTAACAAGCCATTTGACGAGATGTATACTAGTCAAAAGGCATTTTCCACTGTTATCAATCACTTTCTTCTCCCTGCCTTCCAGTTTCTCATTCTTGAGTGATAACTAAAACTTGCAATATCATTTAGCCAAATTATTCTGAACCGTCATAGATGTCAGGTTTTCCATTTCCAGCCCTTCACTCTCATACTGGGTTGTGTGAGAGAAATTTTACTGGCACACAATTAAGCAGCCTTGAAGTTATTATAGATCTAATATCAGCATAAAAAAGTAAACACTAAAAAATCCGAAGCAGCAAACAAACAACATAGTTGATCAGTGTATGTTACTTGCATCTTTTGAGAATGCATATACTTTAAATCCCATTTTTAGGTATCTATAAGCATGATAGTATCCCACCTTTAATTAGTTAATATTTCTATATTAATGTCTACCAATATAACTGAAAGTTTCAAATATTACAATGAAATAAGATTAGCAAGATATTATTTGAGAAGTTTACTAGGGATTTAGAAAAATATTATGCAAAAATATAATCTTGAGAGATCTGTTAATCATTGAGGAATCTTATGAGATTAGAAACTGAAGCATTAGGACTTGCCTTGGTTAAAGATACATGGCTGCTAGATGAAGTAGGTGGACCAACCAAATTGAGTGAGGGATCCTCTTGGGATGAAAAGTCAGAACTATCAAAAGGTGATAGCGAGACACACTCATCAAAATAAGCCTTGGCATCTTCTGCAAGACGTTTTGACATCCTCCTTCTTTCAAAGCTAGACGACTGTGACCAAGTTTTTGGTTCATTAAAATGGAAATGGAACAGAAATAAATATACAAAAAATGCACACCAGCACAAATATCTATAGCAACAGCTACAATATCATCATCTTCATCCCACATGGCTGTGAGATTAATGAATTAAAATATTCATCACATAAGGTTTATGATTTAGGCAAACCTTTCCTCTCTACATACGTAATGATAAGAATAAGTTCCATGTGCAACACAAAACACAAGCTATAATGGGAAAATAAGAATCACACATGACAAGTTTTAAAAGTTGCATTAGAATAAACAAAATGCCAAAGAAAACATACTTTTCTTGCTGTACGAGACTTCTGTACAATTGGGGTCTTGGGATATGGAAGAACTTCTCTCAAGATTCTATCCAGTTCCCGTTCACGGTGTTCTTCAACGGCTAGTTCTGCTCGAAGATTTCTAGCTCGCTGTTGGGACTGTAAGTATGATAAGGTATGCTTAGAGTGAAATTAACAATAGACGAGACTATAACCCTAATACACAATATAACCTCTAAAGCAAAGTAAGGGCAAGAAATTTTTGTTGTAATTTGATCTTGAGAGAGGAAATGAATTGGTGTCTCATTTGAGAGTTGCCACATAAACGCATAAAAGGGCTTCAGAAACAAAACATGTTCTTGGGCAACAATGATACCAACCCAAGCTCAACTATGAGATGAGTATCAACAAAGAAAGAAAACTTAACCATGTTCCATTTACAATAATAGAATGGAATCACCTCTTCATGCTTTTTGGCATACTCTTTTCTAATATCCAAAACCAATTCTACTGCACCAGGGTTTACCAAGTCAGGAGGAATATCAGCCACATTGCTAACCGAGATGGCAGTAACATTTCTCTTTTGGATAGCCTAAAAACCCAGAGTTAGAAACAAGTTAGAAAATAGCATAAAACTTCCTTTTACAATTATATCAACAATAAATAGCACTCAGACTTTGTGAGCTGTGTTGCGATGAGCAACCAGAAATTTTGAGCACAAACTATAAAGAAAGAAATGATGTGAGTAAGCACCTCCGTAGAAATATAAAGTCACAAGAAATGCAGAAAAAGATAAAAGTCATGTAAAATGTCATGTTGTATTCCTGGACCAATTGAACTTTCAACTTTGAAAATGCATTGAAACTTGAAGAGGTTGTCCTCAATTTTTTGTCTGCAGCGATTTATGATTTATTCACAGAGAATAAACTGCCATGCCCTGCTTCTTGGCAGACTCTGTTAATAATTACTTAAGACTAGTAGTTGTCAAACCCAATCTTTTTCTTTGACAGCTTTAAAAATGTTTATATGATTTTAATTATTAGTATGAGAGACACACAAACACATACTCACAAAGATAAATCTTTCCTTAAATAGTGGCATATTGTATCAATCACCCTTGGCTAAAGCAATTCAGATAGTGCAGTTGACTTAAAGCGGACAATGAGAAAGATGGGAGTTCATGAAACATACACTTTCAAGTTCAAATTGAATCTCAGAAATAGCTCGCCTCACTTCAGAACGAACTGTTTCATATATATCACTGGCTTCTGGCAATTCTCCCTGTGCTGACTACAGAAATCAAGACCCAAACATATACCAAAAGTTATCTCATTGTAATCATAGAAGCGTTAAAGTTTCTCCCTAGGAAAAATAATTTCTCATGGATTGAAAATTTCCTATTTGTAGGAAATAAAATCTACATCAATGAACTATGGCCTCAAGTTTATTTTAAGCACATGACACAAAAACTATGAATGACTTTGTATAGATTTTTATAGGAGGAATGAAATGGAATAGAATTACTATAATATTGTTCAGATATACTATGGTGATAGAATGGATTACAGTTTACAAACAAAAAAAGTTGGTTCTACATTGGAAGGGAACAAAAGCACGGTGAAAAAATGGAGTGGATTCTACTTGGTTCCTTTCAATTTCACCATATTTTGAAGAGCAAACCTTCACTTTATTAGGCCAAAGTTACACATATCACCACATGTCCTGCAATTTTTTATTTCCAAACTAGTTCTTCAAAGATTTAGAACATCACCATAACAGTCCTCAAATGATTTTATTAAGCAACAACCCCTAGAGACAAAATTTAGGTAACTAATGTGGATGCTGGTAACTTTAGAGGATCAACTCGACGGTTTATCAATAATAATTTATACCATTCTATTTGGGTCCTTTCAATCAGTCCATACATGCATTACACGCTTTGTTATACCTCACCTTAATCTGTTCAAAAACTGCCTTGATAGTTTTCTCATCAGAACCAAATCCAGAACTTGCTGTTGAAGCTTCGTCATCACAGGTTTGAGTTTGCAAACCAGACTGCAACAAACAAAGTGACCATTGAAAAATAAGTAAATTTTTTCCTGGACTCCATATTTCCAATATGCCACAACAAACACCAGCAAGGGAAGGAACCAACCAAAGTGGCAGCAAAACAATCTGAGACCTCTACAGATGAATGCCGACTAGACCACGTGTGCAAATCCTTCACATGATCAGTCACACCATTCTCACTCCTTCCCACCCAATCACCTTTTCTATTACTCCACGCTAACTTCAAACCATTTCCTTCTTTACATTCAACATCGCTCTGTACAAACAACAAATATGCAAATAAGTTCAATTTCTGTATACCTTTCCTTCAACGCCCCCTCACCAAAATTAACCTTACCATGATCATTTTAGTTTTTGCTCTGCATCATTAATATTATTAGAGATATAAATAGAAATAGGTGATTAACATTACATTCAAAAGTTACAATAGCACTTATTTAAAAAACTAATTTTACCTCTTACACCACAGTTGTTATCTGACAGATGGAGTTCCAAGCCGCCAAATTTCTCAACACAAATTTGGGTTTCCAAAAACATATAATAATATTAAAGAGACAAACAAACAAAACTTTCATTCATCATCATATTATCCTACAATTTTTTCAAACAATCTAAGTCTCACAATACAATTTTAGTCCCTCTATCCAATTTGCATTTTCAGTTCTCTATTTCAAGATAAACATCCTTCCTCGCTTAGACTTATCAGCCACATGTCCATGAACAAAAAAAAAAAAAAAAAAATGGAGGTTAGTAATCTATTTAAATAAATTCACAATTTTATTTAAACCTTCAATTGTTCCTACATTTATTTCTTATATTATAACTAAATCATTATGTAGGACCTTGAATGAATGTATTTGGACTACTAGTATTCAATTCAAACAAAATAAAATAAATTAATCACAGGCAAAATTAATACTTCTAACAAAATTGCAGATTTTTTAAAATGAAGAATCCAATATCTTTACCTTAAGAGAATAAAATTGCATTTAAGCCATAAATTAATTAAAAGTTTTATCTGTGGAATCAAATACCTCAGAAGTAGAATAGTTCAGATGCCGCCTCGTTACCGGGCACTGCGAAGCGGATCGCGTCCGTCGACCCGAATCCGCTCTGGAAAGAGCCCGACCCGATTCCCTCCGCAGCGGTTCGGCACTTCGCGCCGCCGTGGAAGTTTCTAGAACATTTTTTGCAGACTGCGCTTCGTCGAAGAGAGGATTATCCCTCTTGTTGAGGAACTCAGTAGAAATGTCGGAACTACCCCTTGCGGACGCGCTCACGCTCCTTGACCTGCGAGTGGGGTTGGGAGCTCTAGTGGAGGATCTGCCAGAGGAAGAAGAGGCGTTGGAAGGAGCAGAGGATTGGGTTCCTCTTCGCGAAGAGGATTTGAAAGCTGCAACTGCCATTGGAGAAAGTTCACACAGAAAGTGTGAGAAAATGAGAGAAAATTGTAACGGAGTTAGAAACGGAACGGTGCGAAAGTTGCATCTGCGTTCATCTCCGGAATTGATCGGATTCTGCAATGCAAGGTTTTTATTTTATTACTATTATTATTTTTGTTATTTTATTATTATTATTAATGTTTTTTTATTATTTCTTTAGCCCTTTGACTGAATCGAGAGTTATTGGAGAAAGTTTATTGGTTATCAAGGATCAAATGTTGTTTTAAGAAACGAAGGGTTTAATAATTATTTTAAGGGTAGGTTCGGATGTAAAGAAAGAACTAAAATAGATTAAAAAAGTTACATAGGTCGAATGATAAAAATAGTTTAATTGAATGGAAATGGAAGAAAATAAAAAATAAAATAGAAAATAATAATAAATTCTATTCTATTTTATATCTAAATTTTATTCAATCAAACAATTACCATTATCATATATTTGACATTATTTATATAGTTTTTGTGATGCCCTGCATCTCCAGACTCTCTCTCCCGTGTCTCTCTCGCTTTCTTAAAAATCTTTCTTCCTTCTCTCTAGTTTTTCTCCATCCATACATCATTTGTTTTAAAATCTAAATATACCCTGCAGTAGTAACTAAGGAGTTAAGGATCATTTCTAACCGATCAGAATTTCAAACAGAGTAAGTTCGTATTTACTCTATAGATTCCTTAATACCTGGTTTTCCTTAGTTTTTTTGTCATCGATCTTAGTATAAACAGTTGAGAAAAGTATTTTTCTCAACTTAATTAAGATTATACTAAAATTTGGTTTTGTTCTGATAACTTGTTTTAGATCCCTAAAGTCGGACTAGTGCTATCGCCTGACCGGAGAAATTGCTAGGAGATTGCTAGGAGATCGTTGTCTGAGGTAAGGGAAGCTAGTAACTTATTTTAGTTATTTATTTTCAAATAGAACCCTAGAATAAAAGACTCTGATATATGATTATTAGTGCTCAAGTCTTTCTTGCAGGTCTGACTGGTCCTTGAGCACTGATTGAATTTGGTTATTTATTGTGATTTGATATAATTAATTGAACTGTTTTAAGTAATGATGTTAGAAAGAAACATGTGAGAACATTTTGGTTGTTGTTTGTTGGAATTGATGTGTTATGTTGATGACTGATTTATAGACTTGTATGTAATCATTTTGGTTGAAATGAAACCAGTGTACTGAGGGTTGAAAGGAAACCAATGTACCATGGTTACATATGTCTCTCTATGCTTCTGTATGATG
>Ga0209489_107315_pt1 | contig 16615 bp, 15 predicted proteins | sample SiratrowhiteBW_FD_187527 | JGI IMG/M metagenome (GOLD analysis project Ga0209489, IMG submission 187527) | Root nodule microbial communities of legume samples collected from California, USA - Siratro white BW (SPAdes) (version 2) | ecosystem: Host-associated > Plants > Roots > Nodule | place... | reverse complement strand
AGCGGCGGCGGTTCTGCAGCGGCGGCGGTTCTGCAGCGCACTCAGATTTGCAGCGGCGGCAGCGGCGGTGGTTCTGCTGCTGTGTGGCTCTGCTTGCAATTTGTGTTCTCGTGTTGAACCCAGCTCTTGATACCAATTGATGAGTCTTAAACAAACAACACACACAAATAATCTGCAAGGAATAGAAGAAAAAAACGGAACACGGGCAACACACAAGATTTAACGTGGTTCGGTTTCCCTAATCCACGTGCAACAGGAAGAATTTTATTCACTTGTGATTGCTGAAGATTACAAATACAAGTTGTGTATTTATAGGGAGAAACTAGGGTTACTGTCTAATTGGGCCTAACTCAAATCAAGCCTCCACAAAGCCCAACAGCAGTGTCCACTCCAGAAGCAAAAGCATATGTAGGAGAAGATGTTTCCCAGTTTGAGGAATTCCTACTACTCCTTATGGCAATGTCCAGTTGTGAAGCAAAACTATGGAGAGGGGAAGATGCTCCCAAATTTGACGAACTCCTAATATCATTGTCCACTGCCCAACTAAAACTTAATGCATCAAATGTCGCATAATCCGACATCTCAGTGCTCTCAACACTTTCAGCGTCCATTTCATTTGATTTGCAACAGAAACTGTGTGTCTGAATGGACACTTACATACGTATAAATAGAGATACTCAACCCTAACACGTATTGTATTAGTTGAGATAAGAAGGTGGGAGATGCAAGAGAAGCTTCTTGTTCACCATTGGATCATATGCGTCATAAGTGTGTTTCCACCAACCATTCCTATAGTTACCTCTTCATATTGGAATCATGTCAATAAATTCAAATTATTAATAATTGAGAGTTCACTATTAGTTATATAATCAACTCATTATTATTTACATAATTATTTACTTAATTATTTAAGAGCAGAAACCCAGAAGCATGCTCTCCATTATTTTGTTATGCAATCTTATATACTATTTTATAAATAAATATATATTATTTTTTATTTTATATAACTTTATTTACCATATGAAAAATACAATAATGAAATATATTACAAATTTTATATTGTACTGAAGATATTTTATAGTAATAAGTTTAATTATACTTATAATTTGATTCTATTTAAAAATATGAGTATTTACTCTCTTTTTTAATCTATATGGGTCTCTTCTCATTATTTTGTTAGTTTATTTTATTTATTTCTCCACTATATTTTAATTTTATTTTATATTTTTAAATTCATACCTTTTATTGTAATTTAAAAATGTTATAAAGGATAAAATAGAAAAGTGATGTGTCATTACTAATTGAAAATCTCTTTATATATTAATTGTTACAGATAACTCAGATATTATTATTGTTGTATAAGGGTTTTCAATTAACTATGTATAAAAAGAAAATATCAAGATCTCAATATAAAGGCATATTTACCTATTTACTTCTCATCAACAATAATTTGTCAAACATTTATATTTATAAACATACATAACATATATTTAGAGCTATGATAATGTATAATAATAATAATAATAATAATAATAATAATAATAATAATGATATTTATTTTTGTAGATAAAATTATGAAAAATATTATAATTGTATATGAAGATGATAATATTATAATATATATTTTAACAATAAATATTAATTTTAATAATATACATTGAACATCATACTATGATAGAGATTTACAAAATTGTTTTTATACTAATTTTATTTTATATTTTATCTTAATATAATAATATACCAATGGTATATTATTTTAATTAGTTATGTAGTAAACTATTTCAATTAGTTTCTAATTTTTTTTATAGTTAAAAAACTTGTGACTTATTGATCATGTTAAATAATATATGTTTATAGTAATTTGTGGTATGTTTTGAGAGGCTATTAGGAGTTGTGTTTTTTAAAACGCTATCTCCTAAATATTTATTGAGTTTTTCTACTTAATTTTGTTTTATCAAGGTAGGGTTTTATTTTATTCATTCACCTAAAAGACATGATTCCTATTTTATTTTATTTTTGTTACTAAATAACTTGCTTATTTTATTATTGCTTACTAAATTAGATATTAAGGATGATAAAAAAGATGAACTTATTTTAACAGTTTGAGTTGGCAGATCAAATGGGTGGGGAGCATTGACGTGAGCGATCACATCACAACTGTTGAAGCAGAAATTTTAGAGTTGCGTTTATGAAGATATTTTAATTCAAAGTGGCATAAGGAGGAAACCGCGTACTAAAACATATTGACAAATGTGTGGACATCTACATTATTTCCTCAATCTGAGTTGATGAAGTCAATGTCTGAAAGGACTATGGACTATTTTAGTGAATACTCATTTTTGACTTTCTCCTTTGTAAATCTGCTGATGGTATGATTAAAGAGGGTAGTTGTGTCTGTCTGCCCTTGTTGAATGGTTTGTTTACAACGTTTGAAGCTAGTTTGGTGTGTTTCACTTTTCAACCTGCCTGTGATTGGGGATAAGGCAGAAAATTAAGCTGAAACAAGAAAATCTTGTTTTTAGTCAACTAGTCTTATCTCATGAACTATACGGAATTACTTGTGGTGATGACACTTAAAAGGGTTAATTTGGAGATGGACAGGGTAGTATCCAAGAGACAGTCAACTTTGTTGTTTTATTCGTAACAACAGATGTAGAGTACAGAAGGCATATTTTGTTCATATGCAAAACAAAACTCCTAACACATGAACAACACTAACAGTCAACGTGACTTCTATTTTTTTGAAAGAAAATAGCATAAAATCTTATATGATCTTGTACAGTTTATTACACGGTTCTAACAGTCAGCTTATCAACAAAGTTACTGCAGTGTTGGCTGGAGTATTGGTGAAAAAATAACAATAACATCAATCCACTGTTACTGTTCATTTCATGATGCTTTGGCTATAAGTGAAAGATGTCAGAACAAATCTTAGTACTTCCTTCACTCTTTCGTATGTTCATTTCCTTCTTCTTATTCTTTTTCTCTTTCTTCTCATTAGACACACATTTTCCCCCACTGCCCCACAATTAGACAAATAATTTTATCCCTACACTATTTAAAATTATCATTCTTTAATCTATATTTTAATGTAATCTCTTTAACTGGTTATCTCTTCTATTCTTACTTTTTCTTTTCTCTAATAACTGAATTTCAATTATTTTTCAAAGATGTTAATGATAGTTAAAATACAATTTTTATACTTAAAAACACGCAAATTTAATAAGTTTGTTTATTTAAAAGACGATATTTCTTTAATAAAGTGCAATATATACATTCATATATATACGTGTGTTAAGTTGGTTTATTAAAACCGTTGTCACCAAAGTAAACAAAAGATTAAAACAGTTATATATATATAAGATATATCCATAACTACTCAGCCAAAATTCTTGACAATTTTCTGCCAAAGCCAACTTATCCAGACCAAAAAAAAGTACTATTCAGCCAAAAATTTATTAGACCATAATTTCCCAAACTTCTGGACTTTGGAAACACTCAGGATGTCTAAATGTCTATTGTTCCTAGTATAGGATTAAAGAATGCATGGAACCATACAAAGCATATTGACTTCATGCAGACATATCCACATTGAAAGAGAATAAAAAGAATGTAATCAGACTAACAAAAAGGGGGTAATCAGAGTGATAATCATTTGATTCGAGAATATCTTTGTCTTCGTTCATCCACTTCATTCATCCAATCAGAGAGCCACAAAAGTCCCTTGTACCCATAATACGTAGCAGCAACAAGTGTGATCAAAATAAAGATAAAAAGAAGAAGCCGCTTCGCTCCGGAAATTATTTTCTGTTCAATGGTTACATTCGTAAGTGCGAAGGAAAAGACAATTGGAACTTAAATATAGCTCTATTATTAAGAAAAGTAACATTACCTGTAGTTTTGATGTTTCCTTGGATTCAAGAACCCGTTCCTTCCTTTTTCTTCGCTTTCGAACTGATTTTTCTGTATCTTGATCTTGATCTTGTACCTTCAATAATTACTAAAGTATTAGACACTATCACGGCACGTCTCAATAAAAGCATGCCTCCTCAATTTAATGAAAACGAAGTAAAACAACATCATTTAGAAATTGGAGTAGATAGTTTATGCATTGACAGTGTAAAGTATCATCAAAACACAAACAGACATAAATGGTATGTTTATTAACTTTTATATTACCTACTTCAAAAGTCAGACTTATCTAACAGTATAAAAAAACTAACACTAACAGTGCATAAAATTCAACTTTAAGAAATTAAAGCCATTCGATATTAGAAATGAGATCATTAACAAAAGCTAAGTAGAATTATACACATACAGAATTCATAATATCATGTACTCTGACAATTTTGGCCATGCTATGTGTCACCTGCACAAAGCTTGTTCCACTATGAAACAATTTAGTTGTTTCTTGAGTTGAAAAAAGATTGAGGTTCAGGGGGAAAGAAACAATTTCAACTAGTTATCCCAATGTCGTCATTATTCCAAGTTATTGTGATCTGCAGTTTGAAGTGCGGTTTGAGGCATGCCCAGATAAAATAACTTCTTTCAGCAGAATGGATAGCACTATGATAAAGATTTATTGTAGTGGTAGAAATCACGGATAAGTTCAACCTACGATGATCATGGACAACATCGTAGGTATGTTTAAGCCTCACTCTCAGTCATTCACTTGAACTAGACTTTGAATAATATTCCTAATTCCCACAATTTCCACCTCTTTAGTCTTTAGACATAGGTCTAAAGATTCATTGGAATTAAAGGTATCGAATTGGTTGAAATTTTAATTTTAGAACCTTTGATTTCTTATGTATGCAACTATGTATGGGTATTGTCAATGTATAATATCGTATAATATTTATAGGTATTGAACATTTGCTTCAACAAAATAAACGTGTATATGGTAGAAAAACACGAAGAATTTCACTCTTTCACTATCCTTTTTTTCTTCCCTCTCTTAAAGGAGTAAGTATCATATTTGTAATTTGATGAAACAACAGAGCATTCAAAAATACACACTACATTTTGCCAGGCATCAATATACAACTCTAACTTGGTTCTGAAATTTATTAATACCATAAATAACACTCCAAACACAAAGATCTGTGCAAAAACAAGATTTCTAGATGTGTGACCAAACCTTACAAAAAAAGTAGAAAAAAAGATCATAGAGTATATGTGGAAATTTCTGACAGAAACGTGATTACCTCAGTAACCCTAGATTTACGTAATTGTAGTTCTGACTCAACAACCTGTACTTTACTCTTACAATCAGAATTGCAAGGAATTAGTCCAATTCCAAATTGATTTTTTGGTGTATCCTTCGGATGGCAACCCATACGATGATATGCTGCTTGAACATCTTGACAAACCCACTCCTTTTTCAGTGTTTGGCATTTGCATCGAACTGTGACCTGTGAAGAATGATTTCATATTTTAGAATTCAAATTGAGTCAATAATAGGTGTATTCATTTTCTTAGAATGCAGTAGCAAAAACAGTAGTACGAAAAATCGCTTGAGCTAATTGTGTTATAACTATTGGGTTTTGTAGTACCTTTTTACAGCATTTCTCAGCATTTGTGCATTGACCGGGATGACATGTCTCTGGGCATAGATGCGTACAATTTGGCAACTTTCTGAAAACCATGCGAAGAATAGGGCTGTCATCTAACTTTACTACACAATTAACAGAACAAGAAACAAGGAAGATAGAGGAACCAAAGTCTAAACAGATATTTAGAACTTAAAGTTGGTTTCAAGGGTTAAACTAGATTTAAAAAAAAATACGGCTAGTCTCTAATTACCTGTGACATGGCCCACCACATGAACGGACAGTCTCTTGACCCTTTGCGGACAAGCTATTGTAATATATACACTCAAACACATGAACCATTGCACCACAGTGACATGACCGCTTAATGAGCACCTTGCATGGAGGACAGTCTCCAGGATGGCATGGCTGAGGACAACTATGCGGACATGCAGGCTCTCTTTCCTGATCAATGCAGTTAACACATCAAGCAACAAATTATCAGTTCTGATTTTAGAAAGTATACAGAAGAGTTTCTCAATTTTACACAGGAAGACCAAAGAGAAACTTCATTGACTAGCATAAATCCAGTGATAAAACAGATTACATCAAAAACCACAATTGACAAAGCCTGGTGTATAAAATAAATAGTAAAATACAATGAATTAATGGAATTAAGGAAGATCTAACACCTTTTGGCAAGGAAGATAACAATCTTCACATGGTTCACTTCCTCGTAACTGGTTCTCCAAGGCATGGCAGGTTTTTGTACAATAATGATTGCCACATGGTAGAGGATTACCACATAAATTCTCACAGGAGAACTGTGATTTATCAGAGCAAACCATCTGATAGTAGGGTGAAAATAAAACAGTGACTATATTAGCAACATAAAAGAAGTTCCTTTCGGGCAAAATCATTATCTTGCACGTCAAAATTCACGTAGAGCTTTGAAGATAAGCAAAACAAACCATTCTGTCAGCTCCAATGTGTTGCCCAACACATGATCTCCACACAAGTTCTGGGCAAGGAGGGCATGGAGTGCCAGGAACACCTTCACTTTGCTGTATAATCTTCTTTTTCTTTGGTTTCAGAGTAAACTCTGGATTAGGAGGAAGCTTAGCACCATGACACCTTCACAAAGACAAGAGTTGAGGAAAGATATTACTACCTAAAAGTTAAATGTATGGACTGGTTGTTAACTCGTGTGATACTAGATTCTGATGAACAACATGCATTACTTTGTCAAGACTTAAGAACATGAGTAGAGACAACTGAATCGTTGTTTTAGGACTTTCCATTCATGTTAAATGCTCAAAAAATCCAAAGTCCTAAAATGCAGGCATTAATTTTATCATAAATAAAGAGAAATTTTTTTATCAAACCTTAAATTGCATGTATGACCACATTGGTACTCTTTGGCACAAGGTAGCCGACAAGTAGGGCAGGCTCCATAATGGCATTTATGCGGCTAGACAAAAACATATTTTGTTAACAAAATGAAAAGAAAAAAGATGAACGGACAAAAATTAAGCATACACTTCCTTTTGAAAAATAAAAGAAGATAGAACTATAATAATGATATCTACGGATATAGTTTTCTAATCATTCAGATTTAGAGAAAAGCAACAATAGAAACTCGTCAGTATATACTATGAACATTTATTTTAAAAAAATAATTGCATAATGAGATGTAATCATCCATTTTCAAATATTGTTCCAAGCACTGAAGGATACAAAGACATAAATTTACACTGTAAATGATCATACTGTAAAATGATAATATTTCAAGTTAAAACAATTAAATTAGGGCTTATATTAAGGATACGAAGACATAAATTTATACTTCGTATGTTTAGCTTCTGCTCAAATACTAAGGGTCCCATCTCAATATTTGAAATCAGCCACAAGGGGAGCATTAGACACTCATGATGATTCAGATGAAATAAGCTTCTTCACATAAAATTTTAAATGTCAAATGCACATTTTATCTTTGACAGTAAACACTACTTTAAATTTTAGACCTCACGGAGAGCCAAATCTTATTATCTTTTCCTGCTTTCCCTTATATTCCAAATATTTGTACAGTTGTACAAAAAGATTATTTGTTCATTATATCGAGAGTATAACCATGTATCAGGAGACCAGGGATCAAATCCCAAAACCTAATGGGGAATTAAAATTATTTGATTTCAAATCTCTAAAAGGTTTGATAAAAATAACACAGTAGAATGGGGATAGACACCCTAGTAAATACATCATATTATCATTAAAAAAGAGCCATAATTTTTTTTTCTAAATTATGTTCCTCTACCATAGCTTCAGCCAACTATAACTTCAGTATATCTCTGATTGAAAATGTAAATGCCTGCGTAAAAACAAGTCATATCAAATGGTACCTTGCAATGTGACGCATGCCGACATAAAGGAGTGATAGGACATGGCTTTGGACATTTAGGAGGCTTTTGGTCCATTTCGGTACCACAAGGAACCTGGTAGAAAATCCACTACTCAGCACAAGATAGTTCAGGCAAGTTTTACTAAATTTGAAGAGATCCAATTACAGGATCAAGTTCCAGAATATCATACAAGATAGTGCCATTTTGGCCAAAGGTAAAGAGAAAAAAGACCACCATAAACAAACACAAAGGAAAAAATAATAAAGAATACCTGTGTTTTATGTGTGTTTATTCACTCAAACAATCAGCAAAGATTAAGATCAATTTACTTAAATTAAAATACAAAAGTCCAAAGGAAACAGCAAAAAGTAACCCATTGTTTACATGATCCCTGAACTTCCAATTAATTAAATGAAATGCACTAAACAAGGCTGGTCTAACAAGTAATATAAAAATAGGAGCATCACACTGAATACAAAATACAGTACATAAATTAACACTAATAAACCTCCATGCTTGATATTATGCATTTACCTTTGTTGCTTCCCAGAATATGTTCAAAACTTTAAATGACTTTGCCTTCATATAAATTACCACTGTATTACAACATGATTATATTTCACAAACAAAGATTATCTTTTGTTAATCAACTGTTCAACACCAAAGAGACCTCCCCACAATCAAATCAAACCTGCTAATGACAATTATGAGCTCTGATTTCCTATATATATATATATAAAGTTTGCAAGTCAGAGCCTTCAAATAAATCAGGTTTTCACTTTTGGTGCTTGAAACATGTAAAACAAAGTCTTCTTCAACAAATGTTCCTTCGGAAAGTTATCAAACTTACTCCCGAGTCCAACATCATCTGGCCATCAACTTCCATGAATTAATCAATTAATAGTATTACTTTACAGAGGGGTGCAAACAATTAAACAATAATTTAAGTTCAAGAATATCAAGTTTTGAAAAAACAATTATAAACTGGACTTTTCACAATAATCACAAACATACTCATTTGAAGTGTTATTTCATGTAACAGGATAAGATCCTGCAACTATATAGATATACTCCCATGGATAAGTCCAAATGTCCGCATTCATACCTCAAATCGTGTCTGTCCACACGCACATGAAATTGTCACCATTATTGGGCATGGAGCACAAGGACCTCTGCATGAACAAATTTAAGAATCATGATGATGCGTTCTTCCTAAGTTCGAGAAGAAAATATAGTTCTGCAAATATATTATGCATAAAGATCATGTTCGTTCCCATATTCTTTTTAAATAAAATAATATGTTCCTTCTCTATCTAGTCCATTGTGATCATATTTTATGACACATGAATTGGCATCCATGTTCCAAAAGCAGCATATGGATAAGAACTTAGAAGGGCTAATTGTTGCAGGCAGATAACAGGATTCAGCCCTAAAGCAGTTGGGATGGCCTGATCTCAGCCTAAAGTAACTTAGCCAGCATGTTTCAGACTAAAAAATCAACAGGCTGATCTGATTTCAGCTCAGATCTAATATCATAAATGGTTTCAGTTTAGGGAACCGTGAAACTAATTTTTAAACAATAAAGAAAGCAGTATTTCACATATTCACCTAGTTGCCTAAAGGATTACAGACCCAGCTCTAGGTAACACATACAGAGGACATACCTATGGCATGGAGAAGGACATTTATGGTTCTTACATCGAAGCCTCCTTCCGCATATCTAACAATTTTCATAAACAAAAAAATAATCAATGTCATCACCATCATAACTCAAAAGTCTCTTGCCAAAACAAAGCAGCAACAAAAACAGGCACGCACCTCTGAGCAGGGAGGGCAGTCCCCATCACAGCAGCGCCGCTTGCAAGCATGCCGACCACAGTCACGCATCCTCTGGCACTTCCTTTCACATGCCAAATCTTGATAGCAAGGAACCTACTCTAAGTTCAATCAACCTTAACTACCATAAACCAAAACACATCAAAATTCAAAAAAACAGAAATCGCTTACATCTTTCTTGAGGCTCCCGCATCGACAGGACTTCTTCACAACAACCCTACAAGTCTCAACGCACTGTCCACGGTGGCACCGCTCTGGGCACCTGTGGTAGCCACAGGGCAACATCTTATCACAGGTAGCCCCACAAAGCTGCACAGAAGCATCACAAGGCATTCCTTCATAAACCCTTTTCCCACAAGGGCATGTTCTCTTCCCCTTAAGGGGGCACTCACCACACTCGCCAGAATGACACCCTCTCTCACAAACATGCTTCCCACAGTTAAGCCTCTTCTCACACGGATGATCACACTGAAAAACACGATCACAACACTCCTTCTCCTCTTTCACCTTCCCACACTGGCAGGCATACACGCCACGTGTCCGGCAAGGAGGGCAAGCGCCACGGTGGCAAACCTCAGTGCAACGATGAACCCCACAGTCCAAAACCTTCGAACACAGATTATTACATGAAAATTCCTTGAACCCACATCGTCGAACATCTTCAATGCACCCACAAAAGCATCGAACTTTAACGAGTTTGGGGCAAGAGGGGCACGGCCCGGGATGGCAGAGTAACAAACAATGGTGGCCGCAATTGTGCTTCAACGGTCTTCCGCAAACCTCACCGCAAGAGTGTGGCAAAACCCACGGATCGTTGGGAGGGTTCTCCACCTTCCCGCAGAAGCAGAGATACATTTTGGGAATGTGAGATTTGGGGTATTCCGATCTGCATTTGGGGCAGTTCCAGAGGGCGGTGTCGGAGGCTGTGGCGGGGGAGATGGGGAGGCGAGTGGCGGCGCGTGCGGCGGCGAGGTCCGAGGCCTGGCGGGCCCAGCTCTGGATGCAGATGAGGTGGAAGACGGCAAAGCAGAGGGAGGAGCATGACCAAGTGGGGTCGGAGGGTTTGATGCGCTCGAGGCAGATGAGGCACGAGAGAGCACCGGCGGAGGAGGACGTCAGGAATGATTGGATCTTCGAAAGGTCGGCGCCGGAGTGGTCGGACAATTCGAGGTATGGCTTGAATATGGAGTCCGAGAGGTCGGAGTGGCGGTGGGTCTCCGCGGCGGAGGAAAAACCGTCTCCGTCGGAATCAGAGTCGGAGAGTATAGTGGGCGGTGGCGGGGAAGGATGAGAGAGGGGACGATGCCAGGCTGATTTCATGTTGGCAGTGATGTCTGATGGGACTCTGCCTCAGCCTCTTTACGCTGATGCTCTTCGTGTCTGCTTACTTTAAGACTGTTTTCTCTGTTTTTTCATTTTTGTTTCGAAAAAAAAAACAACCCGTTCCTCAAATCTAATAAAACAATTACAGAGAACAAAACAGAAAAATTTAAATTACAGAGATGACAAAATTAAGGTAATTAAAACAAAAAAAAAAAGACAAGATTAAAGAATCAAAATAAAAACAACCTCATAACAATTACGAGGAAGGGTAGCGATTATTTTTAACACTTTATTTTTATTATTAACATTTATTAAAACTCTGCTTTTTGATGAATTTAAGAAAATTTTCTGAATATGAAGAGTATATCCACTATAATTGATATTTTACAAGTCAATGTGTTAACATTCCTCACAGAGTTGTCTTAGGTGAATGTATAACGATTAATGAAATGTACTTTTGGTTTTGAAATTTTCTGATTTCAATTTAATTAAAAAAAAAACTATCATTGTTATGCTTAACAACGTGGTTTCATATTTAATGACTGGAAAATATATTTTTTTATTATTTCATATATAATTTGAAAAAGCAGAAAACTGATGTAATGACTTTGTACTTAAAAATAAAAATAAAAAGTATATACAGTAAATCAGTACACTGATATACTACCCCAATACATTTAGTCTCATTCTCATTCACACCCTTATATTTTGAGTCAAGGACGAAATAAATAAAACTCACCATTCAACATAAGCAACATTTACAGTATTAAAGACTTTTACTATAACATTTTAAAGACTGTACAAAAATGGAGGAGAAGGATGCACAAAATCAAATGAATTCAAAGCGCATCAGAAGCTTCACATTGTCATATTTTTCTCCTTTGCGAGAATACAGTGGAACTGCTCGAATTCCACTTCTTAGTTCCCACACAGGTAAGCACGTTTGGCCACCAAAATCATCCTTCTCAGACATGTCATACTCATGAACTTCTACACGAAGCAGAGCCAGTTCTGGAACAGAAAGTGGAAACTCAAACACCTCATTCCATGATGGAGACCAATTATCCTCTACGGTCTTAGTTTTTTTCATCACAGTATCATAAGGGACTCCAGCAATCCCCACCTGCATCAGAGTTTTTCAAATAATAACCACATGAAAGGTACTATATGCAATAAATAAACTTAAGGAAGCAAAAATGAATTGAAAATATGGATATCAAATGAATGTAACAATGATCCAGAAGATTATCATAACATACTCTTGCATAGAAGTCAGGGGGTGAGAATTGATCAAAGTGCGTGTGCTTGAAATCATGAAACCATCCTTGCCCCATATATATAGTCACCTAAATAAGAGTAACAAAAGTATGAGCTTTGTTAGGATCTAGATTTTAGACAACAGACACATAGAAAGGAACATCATTCAATACTCCTGGCAGTAAAGCTTTTACTTTCAAAGTTTTCTTCACAGGCAAAAGAGCTTTAGGATCAAAGACCTCGTTATTAGGACCAGCCTTTAATAGAAAATCTGGTTTCTTAACACAACCACATCCACCGTTGGCTTTGAACATTCCCTGCATCAACCAAAGAGATCTACCGTATCCCTGTCATGCAATGGAACCACGCACAATGAAAACTGATTAGTGGACATATTTCATGACCTCAATTTCATTTACTCAATAACACTCTGCACGATGTTACAGTCAGTATAACTTAAGAAATTTTGAGGAAGAAAATATTCACTCTTTTTTCACCCTCCGTCTGCAGCTCTTTATCCCTTTTTACTTTCTCAAAACTTCATGACAATCCAATATCATCCACACCCACTTTCATGGATATAAATGGAGTAAGCCCAAAATACTGCGAAACACTAGTTATCCTAAAAAGTATAGCTCCAAAATTGAAGTAGTTGTGATATATAAAAGTATTTATATATCAAAAACTCCATCATGAACTATTATGTCTCTATCTATCACTTTTATTACATTTTATCTCCTATCATACAAACTTTGTCCCTTTTTCTAGATGTTTAATGGAGTTTGGTGTCCACTAAACTTTTCCCGACTTTCAACGTGTAAAAGTGCTAGCTAGACTTCAAATGTTTAGTGTAGTATTCGGTAATTTATTCTGTTATTCATACAACTCGTTTTAACATCTTTTCTCTATACCACTCTCCATCAAATCACCCATTACATCTCAGACTTCTCTCTCTTTTGTCTCTTTCTCTCTCATTTTTGTAGAATATATTGTTTAATTTATCATACAAATGACATTTTTCTCCCAGTCTTGTAAAATTTATTGTACAATCTATCGTACAAATACAAAAATGAAACAGAACAAGTGGGGGAGGAAGAAGTAGAAACCTGCATGTTAAATGCAACCATCTGAGCTCCATGCATCCACCCGATCAATGGGTTATAATTTGTTGAGGTAATACGAGTGCCTTTTGGATACACCCTCAGAATATTCCGCTGAGTAAACCTGCCAACAACCAAGAAAAAATACTTCTCTTTTCATTTGCAAATAAACAAAACATCCTGCTATGGATTTGCTTCAAAGCAGAATAGAATAGAAGGGCTTTGGTTATGTTTCAATTTACGGCCAATAAGAAAACCATGAGGTATGTCACCTAAAACATAACGCACTCAAAAATTTCTAATATGGTTAATTACTCTATCAGATAGGCGCCACTAGCACATGTATTAAGTAGTTAGACACTAAAGCTTTAAACTATCAAAAGAGCCTGAAAATCTTAGCTAAGAACTATCTAGTTCTGCCTCATATTTCTTACTAGTGGAATAGAATACATAAACAAAAACCCATAAAAAAAATCAATTTTTACCGCAATTTCATTCTAAAATGTTATATCCAGTTCATGACAAATCGAGAGCACCCAAGCACTCACAACACAGATGAGTAAGGACTAACAGAAAAAGTTGGCCATACCTTACAATTTCTTTTCCATGAGTTTCAGCAGCCTTTTCAAGTTGTAGCTCACTTAAACTTAGACGTCTCACTGTATCAGGATCCACTTTGAGACATTCCTCTAACCCACCTTTAGGCTTCCCAGCATGAATGGCAATTAAACGTCTGTATTCATCTGCTGCATTTTGACGTGAATTTTCTGCCTCATCAGTATCATCTCCATCACCAAAATCATCTTCATCCTCAATGTTCTACAAAAGACATTAAGCTAAAAAATGAATCAACCAATACCTCCCTTACAAAATTAAATGCAATGTCAATTATTGTGCAACACTGACTTCGTCTCAGACCTTGTAATCAGAAATAGTGCCACCTTTCAAACTAGGGACTTCCTTCCCCCATGCTTCTTCATCATCGACAGGCTTTTCCTTTTGTGATTCCTCTCCCTTTTCCTGAACTTCTTTTGCCTCAATGTACTCCTTAGGTGGTTTGGTTGATATGATAATCCTCCTTTTAAGCGATTTAGGAGAAGGAAATTCCTTCAAGCTTTCTGAGCTAGGAGAAAATAGTATGTCTCCAAATGTTTGAGTAACCATCTAAAAATTTGAACAGGATTGACAAGTGTCAACTACAAGAATAAGAAAAAGCATTTTTATTTCTCCAAGTTACTAACCTCAGCCACTTTGGCCTGAAGATCGGGAGTAAGGTGGTCTTCTAAGGTTATTACAACTGGATATTCTGAGGCAACAAAGGCATACTGCTTAATAGACCTCAAACATTTGATGAGTGCCACAGGAGATGTCAATGTCCTGTATTGCAAAAAAACAAAAGACATTTTCAAACTGTTTAGGAAAAACTATAAATTCAGATTCTCATTAGTAACAATACATTGGAAGGGGAGTAAGGGGCAAGGGAAACAAGGAAGCTGTGTTAAATTCCTGTTTAAAAGTCAGCAACAATGATCCAGTAAACTAACCTTCCATGAAGAACATCCACATCATCCTTTGATGCATTAGGCCATATATCTAATTCAATCACCCTTACACCCTTCTGCAGTGCATTGATGATGGGGAGGTCACTGCAGTCACTGCTAAGCTGGTTCCCAGTCAGATAGGAATTATGACCAGTATAAATGAAGTAATGAGACAACGGCGAAGACATATCTTGGTGCACCTGCAAATGGAATAGTAGAAAGAACATAATCACGCAAGCACTAAAACCAAAACAACAAAGTTCACGTAATCTAATACATGATACAATATCAATAGTTCAAAACCTATAGCATGGAAGATATAGAATTATAACCAAAATGAAACTGACTCAAAATAAACAGAGCTGAAACGATCGTATTAACTGTTGAGAATTGAGATTGAGAACTATAGGGACTAATGTGTAGGTAGACCAACAGCGGGTGTCTAGATGATACTACCAACACACAAAACTATAAAAGCTTAGAACATAAAAGACAAAAAAGAAAAACTTGCTTACTAGTGCTTTAAAAGACTTGTTTGAAATCATTAAATAAAAAGTTTTTACTGTTGGAATTGCATTGGAAATTACAGAGTAGTGAGCACTTCACATTTCTAATATAAAAATTCAGTCGATCAGTGTCTTGTTGAGACACTTGCTGATATGAGGGCACTGATTAACATTATCCAAAAAGCAAAGCATAAGAAGACGATTTATTCATTCTCAAATGAAAAGCACATAAAAGTTACCCCAAGAGAAGGTGAGAGAGGTGGATTATTATTGTGACTGAAGAGGTAGTTGAAGAAACTCTCAAGATTGAGACCCCTTCGGTGAAAGATGCTGAGATGCTTGTGGCCATCGATGATGGCCTGTGCTTCCTCCTCAGTGGCACTCTCCTCCTTCTGCACCTCAACCAGGAAACTGCGGACGTGAGAGGCTGTCATGATGCCTTGCTCATCGGAATAACGGTCGAAAAGGGCCCTTATCTCCGGAGGGGCCTCCGACACGGGAAGCCTGAAGCGGCGGCGGAAGCAGAAGCAAAAGCTGTAAGTCTGTTTGGACATGTCTTAATCAATGTCTTTTCTTCACTCTCTGTGTGTCTCTCCTTGAAGAAGATAACTAATGGGGTGAACGCGTACTGCGCGCGTACTTTGTAGATACGAACATTGGGTGCGTGTTAGCTTTGTGTTGTTCGGAGAATGGATACGTTTCTTGTGTTTGGTGGCAATGAAAAGGTTGTCGTTGTCGTGGATACGTTTCCAGTGTCGGAATGCATGGGAGGGACCCACTTCCAACCTCCAATCTTCTAGATGTCAGGCACTTGGCACTTCCTTCTCTTTCTTCAAATCTTTCATCTTCTTGTGGGCTCTCAAGTCTTCAGATCAAACCACATATGGAATGAAATCTTAATGTTATCTTCTACATTTTTTAAAGAAAATACCAAAAGATGTTCATTCATGGAAAAGTAAACCCAAAGAACCATTCCACCATAAATTCATTTTATGTTAACTTGATAACACTTATATAATACATGATTGCTGACATAAGAAGGATGTTAACTTTCAGATTCAGGATAGGTCTTAATATTAAAACGGGGAAATTAAAACAAAAACAAAAAAAAAAAAAAAAAAA
>Ga0209489_107314_pt1 | contig 16615 bp, 7 predicted proteins | sample SiratrowhiteBW_FD_187527 | JGI IMG/M metagenome (GOLD analysis project Ga0209489, IMG submission 187527) | Root nodule microbial communities of legume samples collected from California, USA - Siratro white BW (SPAdes) (version 2) | ecosystem: Host-associated > Plants > Roots > Nodule | place: USA... | reverse complement strand
TATATATATATATATATATATATATATATATATATATATATATATAATTAAACATTTTTTACTAACAATAAAAAAGATACAAATAACCTAAACTATGTAGCAAGGAAAACAAAAGTTCTAACAATTCCATATAATTCTTTCCTACCCACACCCTAAAACCATAAAGAATATACCTAATTTTAATATATAATTTTAGCCAATCTTTCAAAACAGTCCTAAACAATAAAAAAGTAGTAAGAAATCTTCTGACATCCACAAATATGATCGGAAAATGGTGATTCCTTTTTGTCAAATGTTGGAATTTTTGGGAGTCATTTCAAGCATAATCCATACTCGGGTCAGCAAGCTCTATTGGTGCAACTATGTAATAAAGTTGGTAATCTCCAAACATGCTAGCTGCCAAAGAAAAATGTGTTATTGTAATAACTCCTTGACTATTGTAGGCTTTCTTGATCCTGCTAGCAGTTTGCAATTAGTCACATTGTGAGCTCAAAGCTAATTATTCTTTGGCCTTCTACTAAAGAGTACCTTGGCATGCCTATATTTTTGGAGGGTTCCCTATAGAATGTCCCTACAATAGAGTTTGAAGGTTTGTAGTTATCTGGCAGTTATGACTTCTAAACTGAAATGCATATCATAATAGACAGTTCTGTTTTCCAATCTGAAATGCAAATCATGCTAAGGAGACAGTTCTGGTTTCTGGTTTCTAATCTGAAATGCAAATTATAATAAAAATAATAGCCATAATGTCTGATTTATTTTGATAATTTATCACTTTTTATATAAAAATAATACAAGAAAATATTTTGTTTTACTGTGAAAATTGTTGAAGACATATGCTTTCGCTTAGAAGTTTGTGAAGATGAGAAGAAGCTGAAGGAAGCAGATTTTGCCTTATATTATTTATATTTCTTGGTTTGAAGTTTATTTATAGGAGTATTTATTTGTTACAACTAGGGTGTGATAGTAGTGCTTATAACATAACTTTGACAACTTATTCTGATATTATATCTTCATGATTTATGGGATAATATATTTTCCCTTGCCCCCATGTGCTAAAAGCATAGAATAAATGAATTTCTAAAAAAATAAAATTAAAAATTTATGGTTTGATATGTTATGATCATTTTTTTATAATATACTGTTAATAATATATCATAAATTATTTTTCATATATATTACTATTATTATAAACAGATGAAAATTTATCAATGCTATTATAAATGATAATCTTTAATACAAATACCACATTTTTATATAAATTGTACCTATAAATATATCATTGATATTAATTTAATGATAAGTAACAAAATACCTAAACATCGAAATATTGTTGTGTATTTTTCTAATGTCAATCAAACATAAAAAGATTCAGAATATATTTTTAGTAAATTCTACATTGTTTTTCTTGTGTATAAATTTACATTGCATTAACTAACAAACAATATGCATAGCAAAATATCTCACTGTAACTCGACTAATTGTTCTGTCTAATGTGTTTCAATATCAATCAATGGGAAGTTAGTACATGTTAAAAAATTATTCTTCATCTATATATCTTCATGTTCTTTCTAAGACATCAAACGTTTCCAAGGCACATGCATTATCTGTAGTCTTTGGATTGTGACTATTTTATTTTCTCTTCTTTATTTACAGTCTATCCTCTTTCATAAAATTTAAAGCAAAATTAATGTTTTTAAACATCAACTATATATTTTTAAATTACTTAGATATTTAATCACAATTTATTTTTGAACAACAACTTGTTGTAACCTACATTTATGTATGAAAGCACTCACAAATATTTTGGTTAATAATAGGAATATAAAAGATCTATTATAGTTTGAAATGAGTTTTAATTTTAACCCTTTCTTCTAGTTGCAATTAAACTTTTGAAGCGACCTGTCGGGACACGAAAGGACTCATATTTATGTATGGAAGACAACTATTGGAAAGTAGCTAAAGATTTGTAAGTAAAGTAGCTAAAGATTTGTATATAATTTTTCATATAACATAGGCACATTTATTTATTTTACTAATACAATAGAGACAAAACTGTTCATAGTTTTAGTCAAAGCTCCACTAATTCTATTTATCCCTTGCAAGCAGGCCAGTTGCTACCCACTATCCATCTTCTTGTCCATTCAGTATAAACTACAAACGTGCGTGCACCAGATCGTGATTATTCAAAATTATATTTAATATCCCATGAGTAACTGTAACAGATCACTTTAGGCGTAGAGTTATGCCCAATACAATTGATGTATCTGGTCAGTATATGTTACCATGGGCTCTCAGTCTCAGAAACAACAATTTATGTCTTTTTCAATGTGTGCCTGGGATCGGGCAGAGACCATATTCCAGATTCAAGCGAATGAAAGCGAAGATACGTTAATAAAATTGAAGTTGGAACATTCCTCTCATGAGTAGAATGGAAAAAATGTTTAAAGATATTTTTTTTTCATTGGTCGAGGTTTGTTGTGGTAAATCAATAGTCTCAAATTATCTAAAAATTAAGATAAAAAGCAATTAAAATACACATTTCTTTTTTAATTCTTTAAAATACGTTTTAAAGATAAAATTATGACAAAATTTCAGATCTTAAAAGTAGATAACACCTGGGTTGTTGTGATCAACCCTAGCCATATATTATCTCAATTAACTTGAAGTGATTCCATTTAAAATAGTTTATGTAATATCTTTCATCTTAAACTTTGTAAAAATAAGACTTCTAAAAACAAGTGAACAGTGTACATTTATTATTTAAAGCATCACAATTCATAACTTTTAATGTAGGAAAACGATGTATCTTTATCTTTAAAGTAGGTCTTGACGACCCACTTAAAATTGAATGCATATGACAACCTTCCTCACGTTTTTGTCCCATTCAAAAATCAATGTATCATACCTAATATGGCCACTCTAAATCGGAAACTCGTCAACTTAGCACTAAGGAATGTAACGTGGATTTTGAGTTTTTTCGTTTTCTTCTACCTAAACATTAATATTTAATAAATATGCTTTTATAAAAGTGAAATTTGTAAAAGAAAATATTATCAAAATTTTAACGTCGAAATTATAATATTATCAAAGCATATGACAATATGAATACCTAACTACTTATCCATAATTAATTTATAAAATTGAATATCTGTCACCATCATCTATGCATTGATCCGAGTTTATTTCTTATCCTTGCACTATATAATCCCTGGACCTAGAAATGAGTGAGTGTGAGATATCTTATATTCCAATATCACTCGCATAGCAATATGATGGCTAACTCTGAGATCAAGGCAACTGTTGATGGAATCGTAGGTGGTTCCATGAACAACACAAACAACTGCTCCCTCCCAACCGAGATCACCAAGCCATCACATTCACGGTTACCAATCTTGACCAAGCTCCATGCTGGTTACTTTTTCATATGCCTTTCCTTTGGAGCACAAGCTTTGCTCTGGAAGAGTTTGAGTAAACACAACAAGGACTCGCATTCTCTCTGGCACGGATTCAATTTGATGCCTTCCGTTGCGTTTCTACTACTTTGGTGTGTGTCACTGTTCACTGCCACTACTTTATCTTTGCTTTACGTGCTCAAGTGCATCTTTCACTTTGATATGGTGAAGGAAGAGTTCTCACACCATACTGGAGTGAACTGCATGTATGCTCCTTGGATTTCTTGGCTTCTCATGCTTCAATCTGCACCCATGATAGTTCATACAACTCGTTATTACCAAGCTCTTTGCTTGGCTTTTTCCTTTGTAATATTGCTGATTGATGTTAAACTTTATGGACAATGGTTCACAACTAAACGGAGGTTTCTGTCGATCGTGGCAAACCCTACTAGCCAGGTTTCGGTTATAGGGAACTTGGTGTCTGCTCGAGTTATTGCAGAAATTGGTTGGAAAGAGATTGCATTTGTAATGTTCACACTTGGATTGGTATCGTATTTAATTATATTTATTACTCTATATCAGCGTCATACAAGTGGAAACCAGTTTCCAACAGTGCTAAGGCCAGCTTACTTCTTGTTTTTTGCTGCACCAAGCATGGCAAGTTTAGCCTGGAAATCCATCTTAGGTTCTTTTGTCACCCCATCAAAGATGTTTCTCTATCTGTCTTTATTCCTTTTTATGTCTCAGGTAGGTTCTTTTCTGATTCCAATATTCTGAGTTTAACTTCTCATTTTTATTGTGTTTGCTTTAATCTTTTTCTTTCTAATTAAGGAGTCAATCGTTCTTCTTGAATGCAGGCTTGCAGGCCAGCCATGTTCAGGAGATCGATGAAGAGGTTAAACGTTACATGGTGGCTGTACTCATTCCCCTTAACCTTCCTTGGTCTAGCTTGTGCGCAATATGCAGAAGACGTGAAAAGTGGCATGGCCTCTTGGTTAATGCTGGTTATATGCATGGTCTCGGTGCTGACTTTCATTGGTTTGATGATCGTCACTGTAGTCAAAATTGAGATCTTACTTAAAAGAAGTACTCCCATTGTTAGTTATTAGTTGAGAGGTTAATGTTCCCATATTATTATACTGTGTTGTAAAGATAAACTACACCTTGTATAATAAGTTTATAAAAATGAGTTAGACTTAACTCATTTTTTAATAATTAAAAATAATTTTACTATAAGTGTTCCTCTCTTTTTGTTGGGTTAAAAAGAAAGAATAAGAGTAAAACAAAGAAAAAAGTAATAAAATTTAAAGCTATTTAAAATAAGAGAAATATAAAGAAAAGTAAGGAAGAAAAATATTTTTTCGAAGGACAAATATGTCCGTGATTAAAAGATTATTTAACTAAAATTATTGTTGGAAAATTTGAGGGAGATTTCACACAATGAGACATGAGCCAACATTTAAGGGAATAACACCACCTTCAATCCAAAACCTTAAAGCATTAGGTTTGTGGGTCTTCTTTCTTATATGTTGCTCAACTTTCTCATTCTTACTTAATGTGGAACTTAGACTCACACTTAAATACCTAACAATTATAATTATAATTTTTGCAATAGGTTGTACTTTATACTTATTATATTTTTTTCGGAATTAACCAAAACCTACAAGGTGTTGTTTAATAAAAATGTGTTATTTTAGATTTTTAGAGAGACATTGGAGATCCATATCCATTAAAAATTAAATTACTTCATTTTAAGAACTTGGTGTTCTAATATTTAAATTAAACATTGATGTTTAAAAGGTAATAAAAAGAAGAAGAAGAAGATACAAATGAAAAATCAATTTTTTGTAATGTATGGAAGCTTTAATGTTGCCCCGTGAGCCCACATGAAAGAAAAAATTAAAATAGAAAATGCATGGAAGGAGAACTTTAAGTTGAATGAAAGAATATGTCCTGCCAAAAATGACATTGATAAGAACTATAAGCAAAATATAACGAATGAAAACAATTATAACGAAAGTTGGATTATAAGTTGTTTTAAAGTTTGAAGTTAAAGAAAAAAAACTAATTGTAATTGTAGGCTAATGAGTATTAGCTTTTACTTTGGTCATGATTGTTTTTGTGATTTGTAATTAAGAGTTTGATAGTTTTTTATTTAATTTATTCCTTATGTATACGTGAGTTATCAAGAAAGAAAGAGAAAGAAATAGAATAAACAATTGATTCAATGAAGATGTATGATTTAAAAAAAAAAAGAGTAAAAGTTATATATAATAGTAAATATAAATAGCAATCTAAACATAAAAGGAAAAAAAATTAACTAATGATATATAATATCTATAGTAATTAATTATATTTTATTTTCATATTCTTTTAAGTTGGAAAATAAATATTAATAGTTTTTAACTTGCAGGCAGTGTGTAAGATAAGAAGAGTATGCGTAAATATAGCAATTATTTGTTATTTGATTTTGAGATGAATGAGAGTGAATAGTTATTTTAAAATATCTTGTTTGACTAACTTTCAAAAAATTAACAAAATCATAAAAAAAAAAATACACAATTCACTAATTGATTTTTTGATATCCAAAAAATCATCTCATCAACATATGTTGAAAGATGAGATTTGTTATTGTTTGGGAAGAAGAGACTTTGATTTAAAGTGGACTTGAAGTACCCTAAGAGGTGATGGAATATAATTAAATATGTGATTGATGATAGAATTAAGATTCCTAAGTGGTGAAAATTTGATTGATAAAAGTTTTGTATTTTGAATTGAGTTTGTCTAAAGAATAAAAATTCTAAATAGAAGAAGGGTGTGAGGTGTTAGAGTAAATATAGTCAAACAAATAGAAAAGTCTCTTATATAGATAATCAATAATGAGAAAGAATCTCTTGAAGAATTTATTTTTTAAAAAGAAAAATTATTCCATAAAATATAACCTTCTTGAAATAAAGAATTTCTTGATCTCTAGGTTATGCAATGTAGCATCTAAGATAAGCAAAAAAATAAATGAAATGACTTAAAAGAGTAAATTTGGTTATGAAGAAGGACAAGATAAGCCAAACATCAAAATATTTTAATTAGTGATAATTAGAATTAGATCCAGATAAAATTTGATAAGGTGATTTCTGTTGTAATACAAGAAGAAAACTCTATTAATTAGAAGGTCGCAGTGGAAACACGTTCTTCACAAAATTGAATTGAGACCAGCCAATTTTACAGCAGAGAGAGTGACCATGTTGATGTTGTTAAAGAGATTGCGTAGAGTTACATGGTGGATGAGGAGGTTACAAAATTGTGTGCTGGTGACATTGTTTCCAAGTGAAGGGACTGAGTCTAAGTTTTAAGTAGTCATTGTTCGTTAGGACAAAAATAGAAGATTGTTTGATATTAGGGTTGGTGGATGGGACATATTTATTCGTATTAGGTAACCAAAACGAAGGAAGATTCAGATGAAAAGAAGGACATTCATGGCTGACCAATTGTTTCATTGACTTGGTCTGTTCAAGATTTACCAACATGGGACTAGTAAAATCATAATTTCATCATATACAAAACCAAATAAAAAAAGTTAGTCAATTATATCATACACTAAAGCAACTGTATAATTTTCTTCGTAATTATACTACTGTGTTTTATTTCAGACAGTAACTTTAACATACTCAATTTTCAATACAATGTCAAGGTCCTTAATTTTTTCAAACAAAACAGAAATGTCTTTCGAACTTGTGGTGGTAGGTGGACAGACCTCTAACACTGAAATTTTAATGAAAATAATGTTATTTTCTTTTTTATGTGACTTTTTTTTGAACGGCAATAAATAAAATTAATAAAAGCATCTCTAACTCTATTACAAAAAAGACAAAATAGAAAAAAAATCTAACTGATCCTAAGATACAGTATCAACGCTGCAAAAGCAAGACAAAGTTCATGCATCACTGCAAAAAGAAGATGAGGTAATTTACCTATAATCCAAAAAAGTAAATATCCCTCTGAACCAATTACGCCCATGAGCTGAATAAATAAATCTAGAATTCAAACATGAATAGCTTCAAGATACACTATTATGTCTAGCACAGCACTATTAATTACTTTCTTATGTTCACTCTTGGTATACTGGTACTTGAATCCGTTAATAAATCAATCACCAAAGAAACAGATTTTCATGTTACTATAATTCATTTTCTTTCAAAGAATATAACATGATACATAGTAAAAAACTTGATCATGTTATGGAGAATTCATGGAGATCGCATTCAGACCATTGAATTCTGGTGTGGCATTGAGATATGTATTGTTTTCTATACCGTGCTATGCATCTATGCGTTCCATATATAGTTTGGAACTGAATTCCTTATACACATGCATAAAAATATATTTGCCATCTCCTTACAAAAATTATGAGTTATAATATAGAGAGATATGTGAGAATTAAATTTCGATTGCTCAGTGTGAATTACATGAAGGTACGTACAAATATATGTACATTTTCTCAATGAATAGGTGTAAAGCTACATTAGATGACTATACAAAATAATAAAGAATTAAAGAATATTGTATCAGTAGAGAAAATGTTATCCTAATTAAAAGAGCTTGCTCGCGAATTCATTTACGACTATTCCTTCCATACCACAGGAAGCAGATTTGGAGGCAAGGCGTCTCAGTTCAGAAACGCTTCTTCCCAACTTCATTGCCACCTTCATTTCAAATACCTCACCGTTTTCTCTTTTCTCAACGTCTTTTTCTTCAAGGGTGTCCCTAATCGTCTCTTCCAACAGCGTGAAGAATCCACCACAGTTTCTGTACATTTCAAACACCATGCCAACTTGGCCACCATGCTCAAATGCATTGACTGCTGAAGCCAACGAGCCAGCCATGAGAGGCACTAATGCCGCCAATGATCCATTCCCCACAAAGGAAGAGCCCACTGCTGCAATTCCACTCAGTAAAGGCCCCGCAATTGCAAAACTCTTGCTCACCTTCAACGCTATGTTTCCAAGCCTCTCATACTCCTCACTGTCTTTCTTCTTCATCACTTCAATCACTTCCCTTAATTCCTTTTCAAGCTCTTCACTCCATCCATTATTACTCCTTTTCCTCTCTTCTCTTTTACTTCTTCTTTCAGACTCAGATGAAGGCCACCAGACTGCAGGTTCATATTTTGAGGGAAACTTGTCAAGCATGGCTCCCAACAAGGGAAGTGGGTAAGCTCCGTCGAGGGCCAATACCTTCTCCATTGAACTCTTCACATCTTTCTCTGTGGGATTTCCAAGAGCGATTATGGTTTGGATTTGGGTATGAAGTTGTTTGAACAGCCTTGTAGCATTGCGTTGCTCCTCAGCGAGTTGTGAGGGCTGAATTTTGTTCATGATGAGTGACATTCCAGTGGCAGCAGAAAACAAGAGAGTGGATGACAGTTTCAAGGCCAAAAGCGGTGCCCCAGTGTCACCACTGGTGGCTGCAGCAACACCTGCCATGGCTGTGGCAGTAAGAGTGATCATGTTGACGGAGTTAAGAAGAAGAGTATTCCAGTTGTTTCTTTGTTCGCCAATATTTTTGTGCATTTGAATTCTGTCAGCAACTTCCTCTAGAATTGCGTAGAGTTGAATAGTGACCTTCTTAGATTTGTTGGTGGGACTGTATAAACCTTCATATATGTGTGTGGTGATGACATTGTTCTCTAATGAAATTGTGTCTTTGGATCCAGTAAGTTCTTCAATCTGCAGTGTTCTTGATGGGACTTTTGGAACCGAATAAGTGACTCGTGAAGGGATCGGAAGACGGATAGAAGCGTTGACTTTTGTTAGAGAAGAAGAGGAAAAAGAAAGTATGGGTGTGGTTTGTAAAGAAGCCATGGGATGTGTGTGTTGATGAGATTGAGTTTGGGATGGGAAGGGATTGAAAATATTGGAGATGAGAATGAGAGAGAAGGGTATGGTTGGAGGGTATATATAGAGAGAGAGAAAGAGATTCAAAGGAAGAAGTCACGTAAAAGGAAAACGTTGACTAATGTAACCAAAATATGGATGAAAAGTAGAAGATTAGACTTGGCCTTGGTATGATGGCGGACTCTTTCAGCTCTCAGATTTTGGAAAGTTCGAAATTTCAACATATTGGCTTTCAATGTGAGACGCAGAAGAGCCACCAACAACGCCCTCAATATTAGAATGTCAAATCCATCTGTGTTATATTTAATTCACTCGTACGTTAGCTCAGCTAATTGGTCTTTATTCATTCTCGACAATTAGTTTGAAGTTTCTTTAATTAAATGTTTATTGTCTTGATCAAAAGCTATGGAATCAAAAAATACTGACTGGAGCACCTCAATTAACTGTCAGTAAGGTCCTTTTGTCTCTAGCATTTCATTTTTTGTTTTTTATTTTAACGGTTGATCTTGCTAATAGGTACAATTTAAGGATTGTAATTTTTAATGTCATTTTCATAATTTTTCTCTAAATTTGTAATAGAAAGCATAATTCAAACTGATTATTGTATTTAATTTTTAATATTATTTTTATACAAATTGATTTGATGATTTTTGAAGTAAAATATAAATTTCAATAAATAAAAACTCAATTAATACAATGCAATAGATTAGGAAAAACATGAAAAGTCAACTTAAATATCCAAGACTATGATATTTTCTTTAAGTTTTAGTTCTAAGGTTGAACATTTAATTGATTCAATTAATTAATTAAATTAACAATATAAATAAAATCAAAATATGATTTAATATAATTTATATCAAATTATATAAAAATTCAATCTATTATTAGTTTGATTTTTAAAATCAGAAACATATATTAATATTATAAAGTAATATATAAAGAAACATGAACTTAAATACAAGTTTTAAATTAAAATCATAAGATCCCATTACAGAAAGTCTAAATTAAGAAAAATTAAATATACATGAATTATTTTATAAAGATGCAGTAAATCTTATTGACCTTAAAAAAAAATAATAGAACATAGCATAAATTTCTAAATTCAAGAAACCATGTAAAAACTATGAATCATTTTATTGGTAGAGATGAAACAGCAAATTATGACAAATTAAACATGGAGATTATTAACCCATATTTTTTGTTTCTAAACGCCAACAAATTTTAAAATTATTTCCAAAAACTTTTACATCTCTTTCAAAGAAAAACGTTATATTCGAGAGATTGATATGAAGTATTAACATGTCTCTTTTATACTATTTTAAAGATCGATTTTCACTCTCAATTTTTTTTTTTTGGTTTTTTTTTCAATTTATTATTATTATTGACAAAAAAATATCGGACATATATGTTGATGAAGGATAATGTTAAAATAAAGCACTAAAGTACATTGATAAAATAGAAAAGCATACACAAAGTAGGTTGAAAAAAGCATCATATTATGAGTTCAAAGGAATCATAATTTAAGCACTTGAAAAAAAAAAATATCCAGTTATTGTTGATGTTCATTGAAGATGAAAAGTTTTAAAAGAAGAGTTATTAACAAAATTTTTTATTAAAAAGACTATTTAAATATTAATCAATGAGTCATTATATGAAGAACAAAAATTAAAAGTTACAGTCTAGTTTCATATCTAAAATTAACATTACGTAGTGATTTTTATATTCAAATTCACATTTATATATAAAATCAATAATATTATATACAAATTTTTAGAAATAGATATAAATTTGTATGTAAAATCAAATATTATATACAAATATTTATATATAAATTTGTATTTAGATTTTTAAATTCAAATTTTTACATACATATTTATATTTAAATATTTACGTAAGGATTCAGATCTATATATAATATTATTATTATTATTATTATTATTATTATTATTATTAATCATAGAAATTATAATTATAACAATAATATCAATAATTATTATAATAAAAATAATAATAATCATAATATGATTATAAAATTGATCTAGTAGTTATTAACTTATATTCTATTTCAACTTTCAATACGTTATTAATTATCATAATAACATTATATGTAAATCTAATTATCGTAATAAAGTTATTATATGTAAATTTAATTTGTTTTGTAGTGTTTATTGTCTAACATATAAGATAAGTTCATACATGCTATTCTTAATTCTGTTGTTGAGTGTTAGAGTGTATGTATAAGTGATTGTCCTTTAATTTAACTTTTTGTTTGTAAGATAATTAAAATCAATATTTTAATAGCAAGATGTAAGATTTTATATATTATATACGAGTTAAATCCTGTGAATGATTGTGAAAGTAAAATAATTAGATAGTTGAAGATAATAATTTTTGTTAGATTGTGGGCGCAACAACTGTTGACACATCCTTCGTACATGAATTTTGTTCAAATAAAAACTAACCTTAATTAGAAATCAATACCACTAAATTAAACTAATACAATTAAATTTCAATTATTTCTGATGCATCCATGAGTCTGAATTAAAATAGAATCTTCTTTAAAAAAAATCTCAACCAAACACCTAAATCATTATTAGAGCAATACAATTTGATTATAAGAATTTACAACTTTAATATCACTTTGTGGGTGGTTCTTCACTTCTAATTATAAACGGAAAATAACTTTAGAATATTTTTATATAATAATGTTTTAACAGTTACAAATAAAAAAAAAACACACGAATACTATATAAAATACTTGTAATAGATTTTTAATAAGCATTCTATTTCAATTAAATACTTCCAAAGACACAATTTGAAAGCTATGCCAAACTCCTCTTTATCTTTAGGGCTATGTTTCCTCTCATAATCCTCTTTACTCCTCACCACTTCAACAATTATTTCTAGTATTCGCTCCATCCATTGTTCGTCTTGCTTCGTGCTTTTCCATCCTGGCTTTTCTTTTTCCTCTTCAACTGAGATAAAGGCCACCACACCTGCTTCAAAACATTGCCAACTCGTCAAGTGCTAAGACCTTACCTTACCCATTGAACCCTTTACGTCCACTTCTATTGGATTTCCAAGAGCAAAGGGATAGGAGTATTCATTTATATTAGCTAACGAAAAGGAAGGGAAGAGTCAAATGAAAAGAAGGACATTAATGGCTCACCAATTCATTTCATTGACTTGGTCTGTTCAGGACTTCCACCCACTGGCATGCCCACTTGGGCTATCAACATGGGAGTAGTAAAACCATAATGTTATCATAAACAAAACCAAATAAAAGAATTAGTTAATTATATCATACATTAAAGCAATTAACTTTCTTCATAATTATACTATTGCTTTTTATTTCAGGCAGTATCGTTTAACTTACTCAATTTTCAGTTAAATGCCAAGGTCCTTAATTTTCAAACAAAACAGAGATGTCTTTTGAAATTGTGGTGGTAGGTGAACAGACATCTTCAACACTGAAATTTCATTGATGAAAAATATTGTCATTTTCTTTTCCATGTTCCTATAATTCATTTCTTTCAAAGAATATAACATGATACATATTAAAAAATTGATCATGTTATGGAGAATTGATGGAGATCTCATTCAGACCATTAAAGTCCGGTGTGACAATACAATACGAACTGTGTTGAATACCTTGGTATGCTTATATGCGTTTTATATATAGTTTGGAATTGATATCAGTGAAAGGGCAAAATAGGTTGAAGAGGATTGGGGATGATCAGCAGATAACGTTGCGAAGTCGGGATATAGTATATTGATATGGAGGATCAAATGTCGAGTTTAGAATGTTTCCAGTTGTTTTGGAGTCTGAAGACAGCTCCGCCAGCTTTGGTGTGCACTTGGAGGATACTATGGGATAGGTTACCAACCAGAGTTAACTTGGTGAGAAGGGGAGTGCTTCTAGGGTGCACTCTTTGTTCTATGTGCCGAGAACATTTAGAAAATGCCCAACACCTTTTCTGTACATGTAAGGTTGCTCAGAAAGTTTAGAACTACTTGTGGGAGAGGTGGATACGAAGAGTCACAGTTAGCAATAGGAATAGCGTGAACAAAGCTTGGAAAGGGCTTGGAAAGGGGTGTGAATAGCTGTTGTGACGGAGATTTGAAATCATAGAAATAAAGTAATTTTCAGAGGAGGGGTAATGGATGAGAAGGAAGTTTTTTGTCTAACACAGCTAAAAGGTTAGGACTGGTTTAATCATAAGATTATGAGAACAACATTCTCTTATTCGAATTGACACTTTGCTCCAGTCAAGTGTTTAGAATCTCTATAGTAGTTAACGTGATCCTGATATAGATTGAGGGTGTAGATAAAAGATAGGTGTGCCTTTGTTTTGCAGGTATATTATTGTAAAGATAGAGAAAGCATACAAGATAAACACGACGAGACAAGAAGAGGAGTCTGGATATTAGACCTACAAAAGATGTATAGGCTTTACAAAAATTATAAAGCTATGTTAGATGACTATCCAAAATAATAAAGAATTAAAGAATATTGTATCGTTAGAGGAAATGTTATCCTAATTAAAAGAGCTTGCTCGCGAATTCATCTACGGCTATTCCTTCCATACCCCAGGAAGCAGATTTTGAGGCAAGGCGTCTCAGCTCCGAAACGCTTCTTCCCAACTTCATTGCCACCTTCATTTCAAATACCTCACCGTTTTCTCTTTTCTCAATATCTTTTTCTTCAAGCGTGTCCTTAATCGTCTCTTCCAACAGCGTGAAGAATCCACCACAGTTTCTGTACATTTCAAACACCATGCCAACTTGGCCACCATGCTCAAATGCATTAACTGCTGAAGCCAGCGAGCCAGCCATGAGAGGTACTAAGGCCGCCAATGATCCATTCCCCACAAAGGAAGAGCCCACTGCCGCAATACCACTCAGTAAAGGCCCCGCAATTGCAAAACTCTTGCTCACCTTCAACGCTATGTTTCCAAGCCTCTCATACTCCTCACTGTCTTTCTTCTTCATCACTTCAATCACTTCCCTTAATTCCTTTTCAAGCTCTTCACTCCATCCATTATTACTCCTTTTCCTCTCTTCTCTTTTACTTCTTCTTTCAGACTCAGATGAAGGCCACCAGACTGCAGGTTCATATTTTGAGGGAAACTTGTCAAGCATGGCTCCCAACAAGGGAAGTGGGTAAGCTCCGTCGAGGGCCAATACCTTCTCCATTGAACTCTTCACATCTTTCTCTGTGGGATTTCCAAGAGCGATTATGGTTTGGATTTGGGTATGAAGTTGTTTGAACAGCCTTGTAGCATTGCGTTGCTCCTCAGCGAGTTGTGAGGGCTGAATTTTGTTCATGATGAGTGACATTCCAGTGGCAGCAGAAAACAAGAGAGTGGATGATAGTTTCAAGGCCAAAAGCGGTGCCCCACTGTCACCACTGGTGGCTGCAGCAACACCTGCCATGGCTGTGGCAGTAAGAGTGATCATGTTGACGGAGTTAAGAAGAAGAGTATTCCAGTTGTTTCTTTGTTCGCCAATGTTTTTGTGCATTTCAATTCTGTCCGCAACTTCCTCTAGAATTGCGTAGAGTTGAATAGTGACCTTCTCAGATTTGTTGGTGGGACTGTATAAACCTTCATATATGTGTGTGGTGATGACATTGTTCTCTAATGGAATTGTGTCTTTGAATCCATTAAGTTTATCAATCTGCAGTCTTCTTGATGGGACTTTTGGAACCGAATAGGTGAGTCGTGAAGGGATAGGAAGACGGATAGAAGCGTTGACTTTTGTTAGAGAAGAAGAGGATAGAGAGAGTATGGGTGTGATTTGTAAAGAAGCCATGGGATGTGTGTATGTTTTGTGTTGATGAGATTGAGTTTGGGATGAGAAGGGATTGGAAATATCGGAGATGAGAATGAGATAGAAGGGTGGGGGTTGGCTTGTATATGCAGAGAAGGAGAAACAGATTCAAGGAAGAAGTCACGTGAAAGGAAAACGTTGACTAATGAATCACCAAAATATTGATGAAAAGTAAAAGATTAGACTTGGCCTTGGTGTGACGGCGGACTCTTTCAGCTCTCAGATTTTGGAAAGTTCGAAATTTCAACAAATTGGCTTTCAATTTGAGACGCAGAACAGCCACCAACATCGCCGTCAATATGAGAATGTCAAATCCATCTGTGCTATATTTAATTCACTAGTACATAAGCTCAGTTAATTGGTATTTATTCATTTTCAACAATTAGTTCCAAGTTTCTTTAATTAAATGTTAATTGTGTTGATCAGAAGCTATGAAATAAAAAAGAACACTGACTTGAGCAACTCAATTAACCGTTAGTAAGGTCGTTTTGTGTCTAGCATTTCAATATTTTTTTTATATCTTAAAACACATCTGTGTCTATATTTATATGAAACACATAAGGCTATCTATATTTTATATCAAAGAGAAAGGTTGTTGAAATTAATTTCAACTATTGCTCATATAATAAATTAAGATATTAAAATTATTTTATAATTAAATAATTATTATACTTAAATCTAGCACCATATATATAGTAATATTTTTGTTAGAAAAGTAGAATCCAACATTAAAGAGGTGGAAGAGAAATATGAAACTGATCTCTTGAATATTTTAATTTAGCACATGGTTTTTTTCACGCGAAATTTACAATAAGAGCTTCCATTAAAAAAAGAAACTATGAAGCCACTTATTGGTATAGAAGAATCGGCAAATTATAACAAATTTAAAATAGAGATTATATACTCCACCAATTCACAGATTTTGGATGTATTGCATTCAATTACATTGTGTTGGTTACATGATCCATGAGAAATGTTGATAGGTTTGGCATATCTCTTCTTTTATTTCCAGTCAAAGTATTACTTGTTGGTTTTGTTGATCTTGCAGGTAATATGTTGAATTTAAGGATTGTAATTTTGAATGTCGTTTTTATAATTTTTCTCTAAAATTTGTAATACAAGCATAATTCAAACTGATTATTGCATTTAACTTTTAATATTATTTCTGTATAAATTAATTTGGTGATTTTTGAAGCAAAATATCAATTTAAATAAATAAAAACTCAAAAAATACAATGCAATAGATTAAGAAAAATATGAAAAGTCAACTCAAATATTTAAGAACTGGATATTTTCTCTAAGATTTAGTTTAGTTTTAAATTTGAACAGTTAATTGATTCAATTAATCAATTAAATCAATTATATAAATAAAATAAAAATATATTTTAATATAATTTTTATTAAATTATATAAAGATTCAATTATTTCTTAAAATTAAAAATATAAATTAATATCATAAAATCATATATATATATATATATAAAAAAATGTAAACAT
>Ga0209489_107313_pt1 | contig 16617 bp, 9 predicted proteins | sample SiratrowhiteBW_FD_187527 | JGI IMG/M metagenome (GOLD analysis project Ga0209489, IMG submission 187527) | Root nodule microbial communities of legume samples collected from California, USA - Siratro white BW (SPAdes) (version 2) | ecosystem: Host-associated > Plants > Roots > Nodule | place: USA... | reverse complement strand
ATGTAAAGATTTATAAAATTTTAAAAGTTATAAATTTATATATATATATATATATATATATATATATATATATTAATGTAAAAAAATGTTATGACACCACACCTCTGTTTCCGCTAATAATAATAATAAAATAATGATAGAAATACAAAGTAATGAAATAAAACAGATTAAATTAAATAATCAGAAAATTGATTTGTACCTATATTTACTATCCAATCAAAGAATTTACTTTTATTCTATGTATATTTTCAATTCAACAAACTTTATGTTTACTCTATTTCTTGTTTATCTTTTTTTTCTCTGCTTTACACTTTTCTTTCCTCAATATAACAAATGCCATATGAAAAAAAGACCAAAAAAAGAAATCACACGTGCACATAAGAAGAATTCTTGTAGTTTTCAAAATTCTTTCTTATGTGCGAATCTAAAAAAAAATACTATAAATGAAAAGAAAAAAAGACACGTTAGCGTTTAAATACCTCCGCAATTCAAAATTGAAAGAACAAAACCCAACGGCTGACTGCAAAACCCAAGAAGCCAAGAACCAACACCATGGATTCGTCTTCAGACAGATTCCTGCTCGGTTTCATGGAGGCCATCATCGTCGGCGTGCAGCACCATAACGCCACCGTCCGCGGCGGCTCCTTCGTCGTCCTCCTCCGTGAGCCCTGCAACACCCACGACGCCAACGCCATCCAAGGCCAACCCATCGGCTACATTGAACGCGCCATCGCCGCCGTCCTCTCCCCTCTCATCGACAACGACATCATCAACGTCAAATCCACGTCTTCGCCCGCCTCGAAGACTTTGCCGCCGTCAAAGACGCCATCTCCCGTTCCCCCCGCAGGCTCATCACTGAGTCCGAAGCCGTCTTCACCCTCTCTGAATCCGCCGCCGTTAAGGCCACCAAGGCGCAGAAGAAGTCCATGACCGTCGACGCCATTTTCGACCTCGTCAACAGCAACCTCGCCAACAAGAACCGCGCCATCGATATCTTGGAGCCTCCCAGGAGCATCATCAGAACCGAGCATCTCCCTCACCAGAAGGAGGGTCTCGCGTGGCTCGTTCGCAAAGGAAAAGCCGATGAATTGCCGCCCTTTTGGGAAGAAAATGATGGCATGTTCGTAAATATCTTAACCGATTATCAAACCGATATAAGGCCCGACCCTTTGCGAGGTGGCATCTTCGCCAATGGGATGGGGTTAGGAAAGACCTTAACTTTGTTTTCTCTGATTGCTTTTGATAAAAGGAGCCAAATGGGTGTCTCTAAGAAATGGAGAACGGACAGAAAGTCGGTTTCTTTAGAGAATCGATGCCGGAATGAAGGTGAGTACTCCCTTGGAACCGGAGTGAAAACAAAAGCAACGTTGGTGGTGTGTACTCCTTCTGTTATGTCGGCATGGATAACGCAGTTGGAGGATCACACTGTGCCTGGTGCACTCAAGACTTACTTGTATTACGGGGGAAAAAGGACAGAGGATACTGAGAAGCTTAAGAAGTATGATTTGGTGTTGACTACTTACACTACTTTGTCTAATGAATCGATGGGGATGCCGGCAAAGGTAACGGAGTGGCGGAGAATTATATTGGACGAAGCACACACCATCAAGAATTTCACCGCCAAACAGAGTCAGGCGGTTTGCAAGTTGAAAGGTAAGTACAGATGGGCAGTAACAGGGACACCGATTCAAAGTGGCTGCATTGATTTGTTTTCTTTCATGGTCTTTTTGCGGTTTGATCCGTTTTCTGTTCTGCTGGCAAGCCTCAGGACTTCAAGTGTAAGGGCTTCGCCGACCGACGTACTTGCTCTGGAATATGGCGGCTCCAGCTAAGTTGACGATATTTCTTTATTGCGATTTATCTTGAACGAAGATCAAATGGATCTTTGAAACCAAGTCAATAGTCATAAAATAAATTTATCCCGATGATAAATTTTTATAGCGATAAAATAAATTTATTGCCATAAATTGAATTTCTCGCGATAAAATATCTTATTGCAATACAATTAATTTATCGTGATAAAATGAATTCATCGTGATACAATTAATTTATCGCGATAAAATGAATTCATCGCGATACAATTAATTTATCGTCATCAAATGAATTCATCGCGATACAATTAATTTATCGCAATAAAATGAATTCATCGCGATATAATAAATTTATCGCGATACAATTTTTTCCAATACAATCCTTTTCTCGTGATTAAATGAATTTCTCACAATACAATCAAATTTTCGCGATACAACGAAGTTCACGATACAATGAATTTCTTGCAGGATAATGAATTTATCGCGATACCATGAATTTCTCGGGATAAAATGCATTTCTCGCGACACAATGAAGTTATCGCGACACAATGAAGTTATCGCGATACAATGAAGTTCTCGCGAAACAACGAATTTCTCGAGATACAATGAATTTCTTGCAATACAATGAATTTCTCACGATACAATGAATTTATAACAATACAATTAATTTATCACGATACAATAAATTTCTCGCGATACAATAAATTTATGGTGATACATTGAATTTATCGCGATATAATGAACTTATCGCGATACAATGAATTTATCGCAATACAATGAATTTATCGCGATACAAGGAATTTCTCGTGATCAATGAATTTCTCGCGATACAATAAATTTATCGCAATACAATGAATTTGTTGCGATATAATGAATTTATCACTATACAATCAATTTATGGCGATACATTGTATTTCTCGCAATACAATAAATTTCTGGTGATATAATAAATTTGTATCGATACAATGAATTTATCGTGATACAATTAATTTATCCCGATACAATTAATTTGTTGCGATACAATGAATTTATCGCGATACAATGAATTTATCGCGATACAATGAATTTCTCGCGATTCAATAAATTTCTCGCGATCAATAAATTTCTTGCGATACAATAAATTTATCGCGATACAATGAATTTGTCGCGATACAATAAATTTCTAGCGATACAACAAATTTATAGCGATACAAAACCCTAAACCCTAAACAATGAATTATTGCGATACAATGAATTTATGCTATACAATGAATTTATCGCGATACAATAAATTTCTCGCGATACAATAAATTTATCGCGATACATTCGATTCCTCGCGATACAATAAATTTCTAGCGATACAATGAATTTATCGCAATACAATTAATTTATCGCGATGCAATGAAGTTCTCGCGATACAATGAAGTTCTCGCGATACATTCAATTTCTCGCGATATAATGGATTTATCGCGATACAATTAATTTCTCGCGATACAATAAATTTCTCGTGATACAATAAATTTCTCGTGATACAGTAAATTTTTTGTGATATAATGAATTTCTTGTGATACAGTGAATTTCTTGCGATACAATGAATTTCTCGGGAAACAATGGATTTCTCGCGATACAATGAATTTCTCATGATACAATGAATTTCTCGCGGTACAATCATATTATCATATCATGAAAAGAACCTATCTATCAAATGTCTGTCTATCTGTTTGTCTATGTGTCTATCTATTTGTTAGTTTATCTTTGTGTTTATCTGTCTATCTATCTATTTGTCTATGTGTCTATCTATTTGTTAGTTTATCTTTGTGTTTATCTGTCTGTCTATCTTTTTTGTCTGTCTTTCTGTCTTTCTCTATGTCTATATTTTTATTTGTCTTTCTGTTTGTTTATCTGTCTTTCTATCTGTTTGTCTATATGTCTATCTTTCTGTCTATTTATTTATCTGTCTACTTATGCACCTGTCTTTCTGTCTGTCTATTTATCTATATGTCTTTCTGTTTGTCTATTTATCTATATGTCTTTCTATCTATTTGTCTGTCTATCTGTCTATCTATTTGTCTATCTATCTGTCTATTTATCTATCTGTCTGTCTATCTGTCCGTTTATATGTCTATCTGTGTTTTTCTATCTGTCTGTTTATTTATCTATCTGTTTATATATCTGTCTATCTATCTATTTGTCTATCTGTCTATCTAACTGCCTATCTGTCTACCTATCTGTCTACCTATCTGTCTATCTATCTATCTATCTATTTGTCTATTTGTCTATCTATCTATCTATATATTTGTCTTTCTATCACCATCTCTTAGATACTTTAAGTTAAGTTCAACAGGAGAAAATCTAGTCAATTACATAATCTTATAAATATAACTTGAGTATTTTATTTGACAACAATCTCACCATTAAAACACCTCAAATATGAGCATTAAAGCACCACCCCACTTAGTACTTTATAAGTTAGTCAAAGTGGTAATCCCCAACACATCAAAATTCAATAAATGTTAGCTTAAATGACATAATAACTTAGGGATAGTATAGTATGTACTGTACAATCGTATTAGCATTCTAAATAAAAGTGTTTTGCTTGGGTTTAAGTAAGAAAAAGGGTTGAATTAATTGTAGAAAAGGTGAAATAAGTACAAGAATGTGATTGATTGTAGGTTTAGGGAAGGAAGGAAGAAGAAAGGTAGATGAACGGTGATTTGGATATGTTATTAATGAATGAGAGAGGGTCCCATTGAACAATTTTAGTCATGCTTGTGTTTAGGATACAATCATCAAAGAGAGAGACAAAGAAAGAAACAAGGCATATTGCATCTTTCAGTTCTTATTCCTTTCTTAGATTCTTGCCAGACCCATGCAATGCAAATGCACTGGATTCATTGTGTTTCCTTATTCAACTCAAGTACATCAACCTGTCATGGCCCTACTTTATGTCAAAGTCTTACCTACGTATTTAGATTTTAGTCAAATTAATTAGCAACCGTTAATTATATATATATTAGGGAACTTAATTGACAAATATTTTATCTCTCTAGTATATTTTCTATTTTCCTAAAATCGTCTTTATTCTTGTAATGATAAATTTTACTATTGAAGTCTTAAGAGTATATAGATTAAGTCCCGTGAATTACCTAAAGTAAATTGGATATCAAATATTTACCATAATTTAGTTTTAAAGTTATTTGTCAACTTTTTTTTTTTCTGAAAAAAATTATTTTTTAATAGTGGTTGGTTACTATTTTCGCCAAAGATAATCTACTTAGGTATAGTTATTATAGTTTAGGTTTTTCTAGAGTATAATTAATAAGATTTAAAAAAAATATATATATATTATTAACAAAATTGCCAATTCTTATAATAAATTTACGAAGGAAAAATTTTAAAAAAATATTTATAATGTTAGATCTTAAAAAATTAATATTTCACTACAAGAAAAAGGTAAAAAACTATGTTTCGTCCGTGATTAAGTTATGTATTTATTTTTCAGCAAAATAAACCATCATATGAAACAAAGTGTACAGTAATACAAGATACATAAGCCTAAAAAACTTTGGAACCAAGCTACGAAATAAAATACTAAGAACATATGGTCTATAATTAAGGATTATGCCCACTTCTTTCATTTTTCTATCAGTCTACTTGCATCTATCTGCAATTGGTGGCTCATACAAGATAACTATCTATTGCTTCTTTTTCTACCAATAGATGTGCAAAACATAAAACATACCAATCCTCTAATCCAAGACTCTATGGAAAGACAAAAGGATCCAATGACCACATCTAATGTACGTGTTTACACAAACAGTCAACATCGAAAGGTTTGATCATTGTTCACATTGCTATACGCACAAATCTAAGTTTTATATTAAATAAAAATAATAAAATTAAATAATATATAAAAAATCTATAAATCTATTATCTTAAAAGTTTTGAATTGAAAATAATATTAATTAAAGAACAAACACAAATATCTAAGTTTTTTTGACACGAAAATAGATTTTCTTCTGCAATGTTTGTTTGTAATAAAATGTTTTCAACCATCAAGGGTCAATTAATGAGTCTGGAGATAGGCTCAAAAAGCACTCAATTCAATGCAATAAAATGGATTGGCTTTAACACACTACCCTCATACAGTCTACAATTAATTTCTTAGACTAGCCACAAAAATTTTGTTCTCGCTTCTTAATTTAATGAACATTACTCCTTATAACTTTGTAACATTTTAATCAATTTTAATCAATAATAAGAAAGCATATATATTAAAAGAATTAATTGCTAGTAGTCATCTTAACTATGACCAGGGTTTTCCAATACTCAAAAAAGTAACGCCAATTATTTTCTCTATTTGTGTTCGTTTCTTTATTTATTTTTATTCACCTTTATTTAATTTAAATTGAAAAATACAAAAAGACCATTATATATATATATATACTATTATTATTATTACTACATAGATGCTAGTTTTTGTGCAACCATGTGGTAACGAAGTTACCAATATTTTGCCCCACTACACCAAATCTAGTAAGGTTAAATAAATGCTCTTATTACGTTTTATCATATTAATTTTTTAGATCTTGGGATGATACTTATTAGATTTCGAAGATTCCGAAGATATTCATTAATTATTGATTATACAAAATTCCTTTATTCTGTTTTTAATTACCGTTTCACTCTACATAAAATTTGAGTGAATATATGGAATTTACAAAGTTGAAGTTTCTTTATATACGGGAAAATTAGATTAAACTCTTAACAAATAGAAATTTCTTTTTAAAAAAATATAAGCACGGTAAGAAATGAGATTTTAATAGAGATATATTTTAAATAGATAAAAAAAAATAAAAACTTTATAAATTCTTTATAAATATTTATTATTTATTTTATCATAAATTTTATCTCTATAAACTTTAGCTTCTCTTAATTTTCTCTAAAATACAATAATATGAATATTGTTACACTGTGAGATTATATTCTATATGAGGTAGTATGATAGAACTAATTAATTTATTGATTAAGATAAGTGGTTATAATAGTGTGCTTAGATGAGAAATTTTAAAAATGTTATTTACTTTTATGGAGAATTTAAAATACTTTTCAACAAATTATGTTAGGTAATGAATCATAAAAGAAATAAAACTTAAGAATTTTATGAGAGTAATTTAAAAGTACATAATTTTAAATTTTACTCAAAAAGGTAAGAATTAAAATTCTTTATATTTTCAAACTTATGTATCTCCTTTTATATTTTCTACAACTTAATTTTATTTTGGGAGTTGTTGACCTGAATAAGATTGAAATATTATTTGCATAACTACTTTACTACTTTTCGGTTGATGTTAACTATATTATACGGCCATCCGGAAGTGTGGCTGACAACATTCGTTCTTTAAAACTTTTAGTAGTCTAAAGACCACAAGAGCTTAGAAGAATAGTGTATTATATGACTACCTGAAAGTGTCGCCAACAACATCTACTCCTGAAGACTCTTAGTAGTCCAAAGACTACGAGTTTGAGAGGCTAGTGTACTATACGATCGCTAGAGAGTATGACCGACAACGTTCACTCATAAAGCTCTTTGTAGTTTAACAAACTACTCGAGCTTGGAGGATTAGTGTACTATACGACCATTCGAAGGTGTGGCCGACAACATCCACTCTTGGAGACTCTTAGTAGTCCAAAACCTACAAGAGCCTGGGAGGCTAGTGTACTATAAGGTCATCTGAAGGTATGGTCGACAACATCCACTCCCTGAAACTCTTAGTAGTCTAAAAACTACAAGAACCTAGGAGGCTAGTGTACTATACGGCCATCCGAAGGTGTGACCGACAACATCCACTCCTGGAGACTCTTAGTAGTCTAAAGACTATAAGAGTCTGGGAGGCTAGTGTACTATACGACCATCTGAAGGTGTGGCCGACAACATCTGCTCCTTAAAACTCTTAGTAGTCTAACACTAGTAGAAAAACACTATTTAAAGTCACCGTATAAAGGCGGTTAAAACTGAAACCGATGTTGGTAAAAATACGGTGACATTTTTGTAAATAAATGAACATACATAACGTCGGTTGGCAACGAATCGACATGATGTATAGAAACATGACATCGATTTAAGAGTTCAATCGACGTGAGGTGAAGGCCTAATAAATTGATAAAAAAATGGATAAATTAGGGCTCAACATAAAGTCGGTTATGGGCTGGGAACCGACGTCATTCTTCCTCAGAAATTAAATTTGGGGATTTTGGGGGTTATACCACGTCGGTTATTAGCTAATAACCGAGGTGGTATATACTGTTGTAACCCTACCCCGCATTTTAACTTTCAATTTTCTTCTCCTCAACTGCACATGCATTCTCCGTTCACTATTCTATTCCGACTTGTGTTTTTTGCATTTCGAGCTCGTTAGGTTCTCCATTCATCTCCATTTCACCCTTCGTCCTTCATTTTGGTTGAGAGCGTTGTTTAAATGGTGCCATTTTCGTTTTAAGCTCCACTCGAGGTACCATTTCGTTTCAAGCTTTCGCTAGTTATATTCACACATTTTTAGTTTGTTTCTCCTCTATTTTCATTTGCTTTAACTGGTTGTGGTATTACATTGATCTTTTGTTTGAGTTTGGTGGTTTTGGAAGTGTTCATTTGGCTCATTTACATGCGTTATTGTCTTCTCTGTGTTTTGGTGTCACCGCTGCGTTTCAAGGGATATGTTTTTATCATCTTTGAAGTGGAAGAACAATGTGATTGAAATTTTGAGAAACTATATAAGAGAGCTTCTACAAATTAAGCTTATGCATATACTAATTTTAACTTATAGAGAAACTAATATCAATTTTTCCTATTTTTATTTTTAAGAAGGAGCTTCTGAAAAACACGTCTAAACAGACCCTATATGTTGTTTGATGAAATGACTTTGTGCAGGTGGTAACTCGGGAACCAATATATTATGGTCTTGCTGATTGTAGTTCAAAAAGGTCATTAGTAAACTGGGCTCTGCATTAATAAATTTCATACTGATAAATATGATCAACTCAAGCATTCTAGTTTTGATATTTTCAAACATCTGAAAGTCGTTGTTGTTGAGAAGCTGTTCTACAGAAATGTTATAAATACCTGTGGCACTGTATCAAAAAAACGAGTTGAGTGCAGTTGTCTTTTGCAGGTATGTTTGATTAAAAGCTTATTTGGATCCTTATTATTCTTGTCTTTATCTTCTTTTCTGTTTCACCAGTGATACATATAAGGTGATTTTCACATCATATAGTTCTTGCATGAGTTCATGCCAATGTTCATTTTTCTACTGTCTTTATACATTGTAATCTTAAAGCTCATTATTGGTTCTTTTTTTCACCTTTTTGATCCTTCTTGTTCTTCGTTTTCAGTTTCACCAGTTCTTCGAATCAAAAGACTGGATCCTACAATTCTCCCAGTAAACGATCACAATCACAGAGGTGATGATTCATCATCATAGTAATTAACTTGTCTGTCGTAACTTGTCTGTCGCTCAGCTATTAATTCTTAAACTTTTGGCAAAATAGTTAGAGTTCCTTGTACACTTACTTTATTTACCTTATAATAAAAATGAAGAAAATTGGAAAAAGAATTGTAGATAATTAGGCAACATGCGTCCGCACACCACTTTCTGTTTTCTTAAACAATTAAATAAGTTTCTTCCTTTCTTGGCCTCTCCTTGAATTTGAGGCCTATAAATACGGCAGATTGCACCTCTGAAAGCATCACTACTCACAACATATACTCACAATCACATAGTTCTTTAAAGCTATAGAAAAGAAAGAAGCAAATGGCAAACTTTCCAATTGTTGACATGGGGAAGCTTAACACAGAAGACAGAGGAGCTACCATGGAGACCATAAAAGATGCTTCTGAGAACTGGGGTTTCTTTGAGGTACTAATCATAACCCGCTTACCAATAAAATTTTCTCATGCATGAGTTTTTGTCAAAAGCCTTAATCAATTAATTTTGTTTGTTTTTGCTTTGTGTTTCTGTTTCAATTTGGTGAACCATGGTATATCCATTGAGTTGATGGACATCGTGGAGAGGTTCACAAAAGAGCACTACAAGAAGACTATGGAACAAAGGTTCAAAGAAATGGTAGCTAAGAAAGGACTTGAGTCTCTTCAGTTAGAAATCAATGCCTTGGATTGGAAAAACACCTTTTTTCATCATCATAAAGCTTTTTATCTGAATATGCTTTTTATCTAAAGCTTCTCAAAACCATGTCGGTTATTTGGTAACAATCGACGTGGTATATTATTTGAGAACAAATACCATGTCAGTTTTGATCATCTAATGGACGTGGTGGTTGACTATATCATGTCGGTTGAGTAACCGATGTGGTATTTGAAAACTTTCAATGTCACCTTGGTCAACGTCAGTTCTGAAATCGATGTTAAGAGGCTCCCAAAACCGACTTTGAAGACTGTTTTTCTACTAGTGTAAAGACCACAAGAACCTGAAAGGCTAGTGTATACGACCATCCGAAGGTGTGGCCAACAACATCCGCTCCTTAAAACTCTTAGTAGTCTAAAGACCACAAGAGCCTGGAAGGCTAGTATTATACGTCCATCCGAAGGTGTGGCCGATAACATCCACTCCTGGAAACTCTTAATAGTCCTAAGACTACAAGAGCCTGGAAGGCTAGTGTACTATATGGTCATCAAAGAGCGTGGTCGACAACAGTCGCTATACGGCCACCAAAGACCATGGCCGACAACATTCACTCATAAAGCTCATTGCAGAAAGTGCCCAGGCCGACAAGTACCCAAGCTGAAAAGTACTCAGGCCGATAAGTACCTAGCCACCTCCAATAAACCAACATCCCCACTTCCCTTGCATTGGGAACAAACACCTCACATCTGACAAAGAAACAAATCCCAATAAATGGGGCTCCCATCATCTGACAAAGAAGAGACTGCACATCTTCTCCACACATAGTGAAGAATAACAGTCATACCTTATACAGAAGAGACTGCACATCTTCCCTCTGACACTTAGTACAAAACAACAGTTATACCTTATGCAAAAGAGAATGCACATCTTCTCTCTAATACATAGTGCAGAGCAACTATTATATCTTTTACATAAGAGACTATACATCTTCCTCATGTCATAAGGTAAATGGAGAGTCACCAGGTATGATAGTATAAATAGTGAACAGTAAAGCAAAATTAAGGATACTCTAATTCACATGATAAATCTCTAATAACGGAATACTGACTTGAACGTGCCTTATGCAGGTACCTCCCTCATTGTTTCATTCACCAGAGAACGAGGATCAACAAAGGAGAAATACAATTGACACCTTGAAGTCTTGTTCTCAGCCTCAAGGCTCCGCAAGAACATTTATTGTTCTCGGCCTCCAGGCTCTGTAAAAACATTAACCATGTGTGCTTGTTTAATTTTAAAATACTTTATCTCAATGAGATAGTTAAAATTCAATAAATTTGAATTGATTTATCGAAATAAAAAATTTAAAAATAAAACAAATTGAAATGATATCAATTCAAATTGAATGTATTTAGATGTTCTTGAAATTGAAAAATTCCAATCGGTTAAAGTTGGGGTTAAAGAGAGATGTTATTGGAGTTGATATTTTGAATTACCATTATGAGAAAGTTGTGCTAGTAAATATACTACAACTAGATAAATAGATAAAGGTAGTTAGTTTATAACATTTATTCAATAGGATATTGTTTAAATGAGTGAATAATATCGTCATTAAATATTTGATCTTTATCTCAATATACATATTGAGGAGTAATTATTCATGTATGCATAAGTTTGCATAGTTCAAAATATGATTTTTATAGTAAGAGGATTATATATTAGTAATAGATGGCGGTAAAGATAAATTAGGGTGATTTAAAACACAAATTTGTGTGTTGAAAATATGTTGTGCTATTTGATGATGAAATAAATGTTTTTGAACTGATATTACTTAAATAGTTAACTACCATTCAAGTGACACATGATTGATGATTGATGAATCATAATTACAAACACAACTCCATATTGTTGAAGTATATATAGTTGGGTATGCAAAGGAGTTCACTTGTTAAATCTTGCACCTATATAAATCGACACTATAAAAAAAACTCATCTATATAACTCACATTTTAAATAAACTTTAATTGTGGCAAACTGCATTTGTCTCACAAAACTGGGGATTTAAACAGGTTGGCCAACATTTACAAAGATACATTGAGATTCTTTATCATTAATTTGCATGCAAATAATTTATTTAAAATATTAAACAATACACAACGAATAAAATTAAGAAAATTGAATTTTTGGTTTAATTGGGCTTCGTCTCGCGGGTCACAGATAGCTTGTGAAATCCGCAAGTAAAACCCATTTAACCCGCATGTAGTGTCTTGGGTATAGAAAGTCCACATTTAAAAATTACCAAAAAATTTAAACCCACTTTTGCACAGACTACAAGTTGCATGAGTGGTCCACGGGATTTTACCCAAATACCTAACTCTTCTTAAACGTTTGCATGGAGACTTAAGTGATAGAGTTTATATCTCAAGAGATTATTTGAGGCTTGAGCACATTTTTTCTCATCTAGAATGAGTAATTCTTAAGGGACGTGAAGTCGATCAAGTAATAAAATGACAATAATGTATGACTTCTATAATGTGTGAGACCATACAACAATGTGTCAACGCTCAAGCGACAATGAGGTCACTCAAGTGTTGATGAGGCGATATGATTATGGTTTTAGTACTTGTTTTGTGGTACAATAAGTAGTATCGCTGACAATAAAGCATTGGAATAATGCGTGAGTAGTGGCCACTCATGTGTTAGCCTTGTGGGTGTGTTGCATGTGTGGAATTATTATTGATAATGATAATATGCTTGCATGTGTATATATAATATACATTATATAGTATATTATGTGATATTTGTATAATAGATTTCCCTTTATAGATGGGTGTGATCCTTTATGAGGTCTTAGCTCCTTATATGTGTTGCTCATTACAGGTGTGAGGTGAGGATACTTGAAAGAGAATTATGGCTTTAAGAGTTGTAATATTAAACATAAAATTCATTAACGAAAAGGGATATTTCATACTTTATTATTAATCTGATTATGTAAATTAAGACACAAGTGGTGAAAAGTAGAAATAAGTTTGTGCATCAAGTTATTGTAAAGTATATGCATGAACTATCCTAGTATAACATAGGAAGTTGAGGGTAAATTTTCCAATATGCTTATGATGGATCAAGTGTTAGTTTATAGTACGATAAACTTAAAATGAACCTTCTAGAAAATATCGAGTGTAACAAATTACATTGTTTCATTGAGATGCAATTTATTATTTTTGAAATCTTATATAGAAATGATTTCGATTGTAGTTTGTTGTGTGTGCTTTTGAGTGAGAGTGTGATGTGCTTGATACATGTATGTGTAAGGAAATAACTCACAAATTCACTAGATCGTCTAACAACACAAACAAGTCATAAACGATAACGAAGAACCCGCAAGAATAGTTAAATAATTAAACATAAATAGTTACGAAGAAACACACAATATAAATTAAACGTGGTTTAATTAAAGTTTAACTAACTTCAATCTACATCCATGACCAGAAATTCACTACAACTCTCAACTTTGGGTTGATTATAAAGTTGGAGAAGACACCTGAATAATGCTTCTTTTCTAATCTTGAAACATCAAATCAAACAGACTCTAATAACAGACAAGAGAGTTATAACTAATCTAGAGTAGACAATATGATACTCTTTAATGCTATGAAGACAAACACCTAAGGAAGATCAATGATATAATCAACACAAACTATTTTGTACCACCCAGACGTTCATAAACTATTAGATAATTTATTGCATTAGACTATCTAAGACCTTTAGTAAGATTTTATTGAATCAATCTTCACAATATATATTTTTAAGTAAGTGACTCTAGGTAGAATGTCTAGCGAACAAGCAAAGCAAAAAAGAAAAAAAAAAACAAAGCAAATTTATATTGATTCATTCAAACTCACAAACTATGTCAATTTCTCTCTTTAATCAACTTCTTAAGAGGTTTCACTAATTAATCATGGATTATAACAAATACATACATAACTTCTGATTGTTCTGTCTTAATTTCCTTCTAAGATTAAGACCTTGAAACCAGTAAACAAAGAAACTCTCAAACAAAAAATAATTTAAGCTCACAGAATGACTTCAAATAGTAAATAATACAAAGACTTCAAATAGTAAATAATACAAAGATAATCGCTCCCTTTAAAACTTAGAACACTTATAAGCTTATAAACACTTGAATATTATATACACCTTTTATGTATTCTTCTCTTAGCAAGTTAGGTCTTTATGTAAATTGTCTGAAAATCATGATTGTTGTGTTCTTATTTTAGATTGAATCCATTGCATTCAAACTTTGTCAATCTCGTATAATTAGTATTCCATTCTTTAATTTCCATTGATTAGATGTTGAATTGTTGAAAGGATAATAAATTCTTTGATCCTTTCAAATAAATGCAATAAATTCACCACCTGATTATTTGATTATTTATTACACATTTTGTTTCCTTTCTTCGTTTTAATATGAATGTTGTGAAAATATAAAATTTTTATATATATTATGCTTTCTAATTCTCTAAATAATCTTTTAATCACATAAATTTACCACAAACTCTAAACTTTAAATCCATAATTCACACATACAAAATTTTCTTTTATATATTATTTAACTTTCATTTCAAAATCTTAAGATAATAAATTAGTAATTTTTTATATTATTTAATTTTCTAATTTTCTATTCAAGGTAAAATTTAAAATCAGATGTGTTAGTATATATTAACTTTACATTCCAAATTATATGTAATATATATTATACAAACATTGTAATGCATATTCTACACGTTGTTAATATTATATGTTACAGGTATTATGATATCTATCCACCCGAACTAGTAGAATTAAATATTATTTTATCTACCTACTAGTAGAATTATATTTAATAGTGTTAATATAAAAAAAAATACAAAATTCTATTGAAGGAGCTATTTCTTATTTACTTTTTTGAACTTTTTATTAAGTGATTTCCTGCTCCTTAATCATGATTTCGAAATCCAAGTGACTTGGGTTATTACATTGCTTGTATTATTATTATAATTAAAAATTTACTTTTTATTTTTTAAATATATTATCAAAGTAATCAACAAAGTATATTTTAAGAGATTTTTCTTAAAGTATTTTATTTTCATAAACTAATATGACAATTATGTATACTTTTAGGTAAATTAATAATTGTATATAGAAAAAAAAAGGAAACTAACATATTTTATCTTTTTCCTTCTTCTTTTTTACCAATCAAGAGATACTTCACACTGCAATACCATATCAGTGCTTTTGTGAAGATAGTACGTCTTCACTTTGACTAGGAAGAGTACATCTTGACTAGGTAGAGTACATCTTGTAATATAAAAAACAGGTTTAAATACATTTTTATTTATTTTTTAGTTTGAATGACCTGTTTTTTTTTTTTTTTAAGGTTAATGACACCTATTTTCTAAAATCAAACAATTTTTCATCTTTTATTAAGATAGTTTGGTATTTATATATGTTTATAATATAAAATAATTTTTTTAGAATATAAAAAAGTTGAAGGATTTACATTTTTTTTGTTTGTTTAAAAAATAAATTAGACTTCATTTTACATTTAATTTCCATCCTTTTTGTGGGTAAACAGGGCTTAAGCCCACAATTGAAAACACTCAAAACTTTAAGGAAGACTGTTGCATTCTAAACCCCACATATTTTTGGGGGCACCTTCGTAAAATTTGAAATTTTAATAATAAATTATCGGTTGTGCTTCCAATTATGTACTATGTAATCTGGTGAACTTATAAATTATTAGAACATTAAAAGTTTAATTTTTGCATTATAAAATATATAATTTAGAGTATAAAATATATATTTCAGAATACATAATTAAAAATATATATTTTATTTTCATATTATATATTATGATTATTTCAATTTTAGACTGTATTTTAGAATGTACATAATTTCTTAATACATTTCCACCGTATATATACATTCCAGAACTGTATATTTTAAATTATTCAATTTAGAATATATTTATTTTCTACAAAATTTATAAAATTTGTATTATGAAATGTATCATCTAAAATACAAAATCATGTTATGGAATATATATATATATATATATATATCTTATATTCTAAGTATATAATCTAAAATACAACTTTATAAAAAAGTAAAATTGGAATTTCAAATTTGATAAATGTGCAACTTAAAATAGGAGAAGTGTGTGGAATGCAATGGTCTTAAGGAAGATCCATGACGGGAATAAAAGTCCATAAAAGTCATGGGCCAATACGGTCTGATATGCTTTACACCCAACCACAGAATTGCTACACAATAATAGATTTTAAATATCCATGTAATGGACAATTACCAATAATAATAATAATACTAATATTTGAGATATGTTCAGATAGATTATAATAATTTATGATAAATATTTATTATATCCATTTCATAAAACCTACACTCTTTATATTGTGATTTTTTTTTCCATAATGTTAGTTCTTTTAGGGAAAACATTTATTTTAAAATATTTTAAAAAGTCATTAAAAAAATATAATTATATTTAGTAAAAAAATCAAGTTAAATGTAAAAAAAAAAAAAAATCATATTTAGTTAGGAGTAACTAGAAGGAACATGTGTCTTATTTAGCATAACTGGAGTAAACATGAATGCACTTTACTAAAAGATTAAAATTATATAATTTACATAATTTG
>Ga0209489_107308_pt1 | contig 16628 bp, 6 predicted proteins | sample SiratrowhiteBW_FD_187527 | JGI IMG/M metagenome (GOLD analysis project Ga0209489, IMG submission 187527) | Root nodule microbial communities of legume samples collected from California, USA - Siratro white BW (SPAdes) (version 2) | ecosystem: Host-associated > Plants > Roots > Nodule | place: USA... | reverse complement strand
ATGCTATTTACATATAGTATATGAAACTTTGTTTTTATTATTTTTTTTTGAATGCGTGAACTCATGTATGAGATTCTATATGAATGAATGAATGGAATTTTATTTTTTTTCATTTTCTTAAGTGAGAATGCATGAGACTTAATTTTTTCATTTTTTTAAAGGAGAATGCATGGATGAATGCTCCAGACTCTATTTGTTATGTTTGAATGAGAATACACAAGACTCTATTTTTTTTATTTTGTTATCAGAGTGTTTGTATAAGTGCATGAGATTTCATTTGTCATTTATATTGGAATGAGAATGCATGTACAAATGTATCAGACTCTATGAAAATGCACATACGAACGCATAATTAAGCCAATATTTTTACGCAAGGATGAATGCATAACACTCTATGAAAATACATGTATGCATGAGACTCTATGAGAATGTATGAGGTTTTATTTTCATCATTTGTTTTCTTTTTCCTTTGTCATTCAGAGTCAATTGTTCTCTTTTCCATCGTTGAATTCATTTATATCAAAATTTGTTCTTGAAAATGAGGGATGTTGCAAATCCTAAAGTTAATGTTAAAATTGAGTATTGCTGATTTTTACCTTTAAAACAATGCATGCACTTAGATCTCCATAGGTGAATGAAAAATATGGGAGGAAAATTTGAAGAGGTTTAAAGGAAACTAGGATGACATAGTCTCAAGTGTGTTATTATTCGCATGCCCCTCTAGTAAGGAGATTTTACGAAAGGTATACATGCAGAATAGAACTGCCCCAGTTTTCGTGCATTGGGTAGGCTAGTGAAATATGGCATAAAGAAAGACTAGAGCAACATCATCTAGAGAAAGTTGTATTCCTAAATGGGAAGAACGTGTATAAAATATATGAAAATTGCCCCAGTTTTGAGATAAAAGGGTGAGAACAGATCTGGAGGGAAAGATGATTTGTTTGGATAGTGTGGTGAACAAAAAGGATTGCCCTAGTACATGATTTTCTCAATTGGCCTGTTGGGTGATAAAGAATGTTATCTTCTATCAGAAGCATTCCAAACATTTTTCTTTCTTTCTTTTTTTCAACTGCATTGTTAGTCACGTCTTCTTGCCTCAGGGTTAAGCTTTAAAAATCAAAACAATCATTCCTCGATCAACATGGACTTTATTAGACTTGTAATGTGGTTAGGGGTTGAAGGGTTGTCAAGAAAAAGGATGTGAAGGCTCAAAAATTATTTATGAATTTTTGTTTATGATTATTTTGGAACAAGGATCATCCACCAGGTGTTGTACTTATATCAATCAAGGTTTTCCTTTATAGTCTTTCTATTTTTTTTCTTTTTTTAATTCTTTTCTCTTTTTGTTCCATTTTTCTTTTCTCGCTTTGTAATTTTCTCCCAATTATTCCATTCCTTGATTGATTTCTTTTATTTGATTCTTAGAAGCTTTTGGTACACACATTGAGTTGACTTTCAAGGTATTGACAATCCTTGTTTAGGGTGACTTTGAAAAAATATTGTTTTTTGCTCAAAGCGGGTGCAAGGGTATATATATATATATATTTCTATATTTTTTGGATAAAGAAACATGGCCATATATCATTCCAAATCATGATTGCTTTATTTTCAAAGATTAACCCTGAAACAAAATTCAATGACTGCCAACACATGTCAAATTTTTTTTTTATTTTTTTTTTTATTTTTTCGTCCACTCTTTTACTTAGCCCGCCCTTGCGAGTTTTCAGTCTAATAGACCTTTTGCCCCTGATAGGTTCGAGATCAACCAAACAACCAAACGAAAGAAAACATACATTTCTGCCCCAATGTGATATTCTTATTTTGATATTTCGGACAATAGTGATAGCTATTTAGACAAATGATTTTGTTTTGGGAGGAATGAAGGCTAAAGGATTTCGAACAACATGCATGTTAATGTTCTATTGGAAATTATCAACTTTTACCCTTTATTAAATTTTGAAAATGCAACATCCGTCTTAAATTTTGTAATGTCATGAATTCAAAGATTGTATCAAAGAAAACAATTAACTCAATTATGTGATCACTTTTTGTCCCCCTTTTATTTTTATTTTTCTTTTCATATCTTGAATTTGGTAACCCTAAGATGGGAGACAAACAAATTTTAAAGTTTAGCAAGGCAATTTTTTTTTAAATTTTATTTTCAAAATTCCTTCAAAAAGGAGAAAAATGTCGTGAAATGAAATATGGATGCATGTCAAAATGAATGATGCATATTAGGATATATGATGCATGCTAAGATGTATGATGTATGTTAAGATGTATGATGTATATATAGATTTATGATGTATGTCTAGATCTATGATGCGTGTATGCAAAACTAATTAATGTATGTATGTCACAACTTTTGGATAATGCAAAATGACATGACAATGCAAAAATTTATGAAATTAAAATTATATACATGCTACCATGAATATATGAATAAAGATGTATGTTTGTATGTACAATGTTAAGTAACACTATGCAACTGACATGATTAAAACATAATGAGAAATCATGCATGCTTGCACCACAAGAGGTACTTATTCGTGATATGTGAATGCAAATGTGATACACTTATTAGTATGTACAAGCAAATGGTGAGAGGAAGAGGAATGCAACACATCTCCCTTTGTGGCCTAAAGAAATTCGGCATTACAACACCTATGGTTCTAGGTTCTTTACATGCACACTTACAAATGTGGGTTCCTAATTTCTAAGGATATAAGGCCACTAGAGCCATGGTTCACTCCATCACATACCCATAGCAGCTGGTAAACAACTTTTATAGACATACAAATGAAGCGAACAGACTCTAGTTGGAGTTCTCGCAAAAGCCAGAAAAGGAAGTACATCATTGTGACATTGCTACACAACCCCTTCTAATTCTAAGTTTTCTCAGACCCGAGTATAGGGTTGCACTCATGATATGCAAAAGTACATGTGTGTGTGAAGGGAGAATAGCACACCCAACCCCCACCTGTGAAACAGTCAGAAAAATTTTCAAGCAGATATAGCATGTCGTCTACCCTAGGGTTCAATATTCCAACAATGATAAGAACAAACATATATACAGAAGAAATGAAGCATATATACAAAAGAAAGGGAAAATAAACATTTAGAAAATCACACTGATTTGAACTTATTCAATTAAAACTGACCTAACTCTCAGAAAGTCCCCAGTGGAGTCGCCATCTGTCGCAACCGGGGTTACGACGGGGACGGGAGATAAAAATAATTTATTGTTTCAAAACAAAGGAGTCGTCACCATAGTTTATATGGAAAAACTATGAAAAGATCGGAAAAGGATAAGGCAAGTCCATGAAAAGCGGATTTTGGGTCTGGGAGTCGGTTACGTATGGGGAAGGTATTAGCACCCCCACAACGCCAGTCCTAAGATGGTACCTTTAATTAAATAAATAAAATGAGTGTAATTTTTAAAATGTTTATTTTTCCAAAAAAAAAATGAGACAAAAATGAAGATAAAAACAAATAAAAATATTTTCTTTATTTTTGGAAGGGGCCCGACAAGGTTTGACCTCGCTCCTACGTATCTCCATCAGGAATGGAGAATCAAGGTTACTTAGTTCTTTGGATAAATTTGTCTGTTGATTGTTTTGAAATTTTAAAATGTTCATATTTGTTTTTTGTTTAATAATAGAAATATTTTTAAGTTTCAAAATTTTATAATTTTTTATTTTTAAAAAATACATATTTTAAAAATATATTTATTTTCAAAGTATCTAGAATATACAATCCCAAAGTTTACTTCCAAAGTTTTACATTAAATATCACATGACGCGTGCAACCATTTGATATTTAAAAAACCTTAGCATAAGAATATTAAATATTGTATGACGCATACGGCCATTTGATATCTAACATTATTATTAAAAAATATAATAATCCCAAAATTTTATTTTATTTCCAAAGTTTTTTATATTAAATATCGTATGACGCGTGTGGCCATTTGATATTAAAAAACTTTAGAATAATAATATTAAATATCATATGACGCTAGTGACCATTTGATATTTAACATTAGTAAAAAAATATAATAATCTCAAAATTTTATTTCCAAAGTTTTATATTAAAGTTTTATTTTTATTAAAAACTAAAAGAAAAAAAAAAAGCATGCAAAATATAAGCTTAAATTATGGAGGTACACAAATAAAAATTCTTGTTTTTAAATATTGGGCTCATTCAAAAAAATCCAGAATGATTTTTTTATTGAGATAAGGGGTGTTATGGTAATATGAGGGGTGTGAATAGGAAGACCCCAACTCCACAACCCTAGGCCATCATCACCTCAACTCTAAGCCACCACCACCTTACTCCAAACCCATGTTAGGTCTACCAACACAAAGCGGCAGCGGCGACGGCAAAGAGGAGCGACAGGCGGTGCGGGGCAGTGCGGCGGCGACGACGCGTGAAGAATGGCGGGTGACGATGGAGATTGTTTTGGGACTGTTTTGGAGTGATTTTGGGAGCACAAAATACATGGACAAAATATAGAGAAGAATGTATGGAAGATGGAAGATGATGAATTTTTTTCATTATTTAAGAAATAAGAAAAAAAAAAAACAAAATGCCATAAAGAGCAAAAAGACCTCATTTTTTTAATTTTTTTTATCTTTATATGAAAATGAAATGATGAAGAAATGAAAAAAATATCACAGGAAGATAAGAACACATGATTTACAAATTTCAAACTTCGAGATCTATATGAAAATATAAACCTTACAAATCACACCTGTGAGCCTTCTTAAAAAATGATAGCCTCCTTTCCAAAAGTTTCTTGCTTCTTAGTTTTAAACTGATTGTGGATAGTAAAACAGCAGAATTAATCTTCTCTTCTTCTCTACTTTTTCTCTCTTTTTTATCTATTTTTCTGCGTATCTCTCAAAGTGATCAATAGTTCATTCACTTAAGTGAATCTCCTTTTTTATTATTTAATTTATTTTTATTCTAAAAGTAGTTCAAAGCAGTTTTGAAAGATTGACTCTTTCTTTTTTCTCTTTCTTATTATTAAAGATGAAGTGTAGATGAATGTGAGATGAAACAGTTTGAGAACAGTCATATTTTATTTTTTTATATTTTTTGTTATTGTGAAATGAGAACATGGGTGGTTCAGAGCAGTTTAAGATTGACTGATTCTTTTTTTATTATTATTTTCAAGATGAATTAAAAGAAGCAGTTTTAAAACAGTTTCAATTTCTTTTTATGTATTTTTCTTTTTATTTATTATTCTGATTTTATTTTTATGTTAATTATTTATTATTTATTTGATTTTTCATTTCTTTTCTTTATTATTTTTTATTTACTTTGTTTTTTCTATTTTTGTTAACTGTTATTATTTTTTATGTTTTGTAAAAAAATGGATAAATTCAAACCTCTTTTTATTTGTTTTATTATTTATTATTTTTTAATAAAAACCTAAACTAATCAAGTGTATATATTTTTTCTATTTATTATTTTCTTATAATTTTTTTATTTTGATTATTTAATTAATTGTAGACACATTTTTTATTTTCTTAATTTTAATTTATTTACCCGGACGAAATCGGGTGTTGATAGGTTTGTAGCCATTCATTGATAATCCCTTGAGTATTGATTAGGCTCATAGCTATTCCTGGCTAATCCCTTAAGTATTCTTTCCAGCAAGCCACTCTTGGCTTAAAGAATATTCTTTTGGCTTGCAATCACTCCTAGCTAACCCTATTGAGTATTCTTTCCCAAGCCATCCATGACTCAACAAGTATTCTTTAGGCTCATATCCACTTCTGGCTACTCCCTTGAATATTCTTTTCCGCCATTTTTGACTCGATTAAGTATTCTTTTTTAAGTCACTCTTGGATCAATGAGTTTTTTTCCCAACAACCACTCTTGGCTAAGATATAAAGTTTGTATGAAAGTGCGATCATCAAATCATGACTCTTGCCTTTTAGGGAGGAATTCTGTTTTTTGAAAAATACAAGATTAGTGCTCTCTCCAAGTTAGCTACATGAATACTCAAAGTGTTGGCTTTATATAGACATTGAAGAATATATTCATTGAGATATTGTTTTTGGTTGTTGAGCAACTTTAGTTTTTTCTGGTTGTTCTTTCTACGTTTGAGAAGCTTGAAATATGAATGTTGTATTAAAGGCACTTCATGCAACTTTAATCATTATTCTTCTATACACAACATCCTTGATCGCTGGCAGTACTCCTCTTCCTGGGTAGCATAGCCTTTTACACCACCACATGGTAAAATTTCACATTATACAAAGCAAATAGCTCAGCCAGAGTTAAAATGCTCTCTGTGTTAGGAAGTTGTTGAAAAAAGAAATTTTAGCTCTTTATGCAAGAGACCACTTGATCTGACTTGTCTTTGAACGAATTTTTTTAGTAAGATGAAAGTAAAGAATATTTCTTACAATCATAAAATAGGCATATACATATAAATGTTTATCAAGCGTAAAAGAAGATTGCATAATATTGTATTGTTGCATCTTGCATGATCTGTTGTTGAAAAACATTTATCTTATAGATAATGCATGATCCTGTTTTATGCTTTGTTGTTTTCAACATTTAATTAAAATCATAAGACGTTGGACTTTTTCTTTAAAAGAAACTAATTTTATTGAACTAATAAAATCAATAGGTAGAAAATTTATTTCAATTGATTGAAATAAAGCCAATTGAGTTAATTAAGACATTTCAACCAATTGATTCATACTTCAATCGATTGAAATAAATTAAAATGATTTCTTTAGTGGTTTTAATTGATTGATTCTCATTTCAATCAATTGAGACAATGTGAATTTGGTTATGAATGAAAGCTCTAGATTTTAGTCAATTTAAACCTTATTTTAATCAATTGCAATGTTTAATTGAGTTTCTAAGATTGTTGTGGGCATTTGAATAGTTTAAAATCCATTTTAGTAGATTGAAATATTATGGATTTCGTTTAATCATGAAATATCAAGATTAAGCATCCTATACTTACTTAAATATATCCTAAACGTAAGAATTATAAAAATTTACTACAAGATCAATTCTTCAACACGTCCATAATCAAACCCAAGTGGTTGTGAACATAAAATAAACTCAATTAGACTTGCTTGAATCTTCAATGTCAGTAGAGAATACCATGACATTAGAGCAAAAAAAGAAATATAAGATATGAACAATATGATCAACAACATATATCGAAACTATACGATATTAAAGCAAGGTTATTTTACCCTAAAGTAGAACAATTTCATAACACAATAAAGACAAAAAAACATGTTTTATATATGTAGAAAACAATAGACTCCATGTGAGTTCGATGAAAAAAAAACGTATATGTATAACGTGTAATGTTTATGCGAAAGAGTTAACTCTTTACTACCTTCTATACTATATTATAGATTATAAGTCTACTAATCTATACGAAACTGATATACTTTCTTCCCCTTTTATCATATGCAAAAGGTAGAGGTAGCATCAACATCATTACTTCAATGGATTTGGTAATGGTGGTGGTTAATTAGGCATGGGTTGAAAGATGCTAAATGGTGATAAGATGAGGTTGGGTTATTTATGGTTGTTGAGAAGGTGCTTTGAGTTGTAGAGAGGTGGTCTTAAGGCTTGTTGAAGGCTTAACAACTACAACATATTTTGGTTCATTTTCTCAACCAAAAATGTGGCCATCTTCTCATTCTATTACACATCATACTCATTGAACATAGTGTGCCTTGTCAAGAGTAACAAAATTAGAATTGGGCACGACAATCATGTCATGAATAGGAAATAGAATGAGGTGATTTGATGAATATAACAATGGATGAAAGGGCTCATGAGATCTAGCTTCTATGTATGCTAGGACCCTGGCATGGGCTTCTACTCAACTAATCCTTCTGCTTACATGCTAGATTGAGTCTAAGCGTCTACTTCTACCTTCTTGTGAACATGTTCTCCTTATTCAATATGAGTGGATTTAACTTTTGCATCAAGACAAGAGGAAAAAGTGTTGGTTGTGACGTTTATTATTATAGTAGATACCACTTATGTACATATATAAAGGAGTATGATACTAAAGAACATTTCAAGTGACAGACTCCTAATCTTGTGATTGGATGGTTTCCATACTTTAGTTTGCTAAAATGAATACAATAATGTTCTTACAAAGATATTTTAGGATGCATAAAGATTGTAACAATGATTTAACACTTTTTTAATACAAAATCTTCCTTTTCTTCTTCTTCACAAATGACTTTATATAGGATAAAAAAAAGTTGTTGCAAATCCTTTGCTTGGCCATTGAGCAACTTCACACTACCTTAAACGTCTTTCTTACTTTCTTTTGTATGTGTGTGCGTGTCTTCAAGAGAAGTTTGTTCGCAATCATGTACATATGAGTATTCGATCTATAAACCACACACTCATGATTCTTTTTTAAGTTGGATTTAAGGTGATCATTTTAGGTAGGTTTAAGTAAGCTGTGTTGGATTATACAATTTTACATGTGAGAATTATAAAACTTCTATTTGGTCAATAACTTTAAGTTATATAAATACTTTTTCGAAAATATAGGACCATGAACACTATGATTTAAGAGGTTTGTGCATAAAAATAGTGCAATTTTATCTTGTATTAATAATAATGCGTAAAAATTTTAAAAATTACGTCTTTTATAAATTATGTGTTACAAGAATGACTTTATATATAAGAAGTTGGATTCTAACTTCAGAACTTTTTGATACAGGATTTTTTTCCTACTAAAATCGTGTTTCAAGAGTAAAACTTTGGCATTAATTAGATTTAAGAAGTCGTACATTCTAAAGGCGAATTTCATTATGAGTAAGTTGTGCTTGCACCTGAGAACTTTTCACAGGTGTGTTAAAAAACATCTCTCTCTATCTTTGAGTATGACATTGCACCTGAGGATTTTAGCCTACTTGCAATCTTGCAAACAGATTACGCATTTTCTAAAACAAAAAAAGCGCAAACAAAAAAAATAGAGAATGTAGAACGTGATGCAAAAAACCTAATTACTGAAAGTTAGATCACAGAAACCAAATTTCAAATAAAAAATTCCAAAATTAAAAAGAATGAAATTTAATTTTGAGAAGAAAAAGGGAGATTGAGAAAGACAATGACGAGAAGAAGTGATAGCAACTCTATAAATGTAGATGTGGCTGCCAGGCTTGATCTCATGTCTCTCAACTCTCTTAGAAATCAAACCCATTTTTCACTCTCACTATAAAACTTGCCCCTATCATCGTTGTACAAATTTTTAGGTTGAATTCAAGAGGGGATAAATTGAACTTTCAAAAATATTTGCAAAGCATTGATGGAAAGAGTGATTACTTTTGCTTGGATCAATTTACTATAGTTTCAGTAGACACATAGTAGAAAAATAACTAATTAAAATACGAAAACAATCCGTTAAAATTTTATTTTGAACTACCTAACAGAAAGTCAATAAATTCAATTCAGAAAATCAACCAATTAATTTTCTTGTTAGAAAATCCAAACAGAGAATGCAATTGTGAATTTAATTTTATCAAATTCTGATAGGAAAAGTCCAATCAATTCAAATCGCAGAAAAATCAATTTAATTTTCCAGTAAAACAGAATTACAGAAAAATAATTGATTGAAACACACAGTCAACAAGTTAAATTTTTCAAAGTTAAGCGACCATAAAAAATGTTATATTTTAGAAGACAACACCAATATATGTGAATTTAATAACATAGAGTTGAGAAACATATCACAAAACAATTTAATCAGTGAATGCAGTACACAACAAACATTAAGTTGTTTTATAAACTCAGTTGATTAAATTATTGTGAAAATAAAGAAAAATGTAGAAATTGTAATATGAGTAAAGAACAAAGGACAAAGATCAAGAACACAAGATTTTATATTGGTTCATTCTTCAAGAAAAGCTACATCTAGTTTTCTTTGCCAACAACCAAAGAATGCCACTAGAACAAGTCAAATGTACACACAATACATTCAAGACTCAATATTGTACCATTCAAGAATCTGTGCAACACCCTGCTGCACCTCTAAAGATGAACACCCTATTCAAATATAGACTAAAACTACAATACAATCAATGTAAAACGAAAATACACCCAATCTACAATCAAACTAGTACAAGCAGATGAAAATGATGGGTTGTAGTGAACCTCCCTAAATGAAAACTAATGGAACACAGTGCATTATAGTTTCAAATTAGAGAAAAAACTCCAATAATCCCTTTCTTGAAATCCTTTGATCAGAAAACACTTTAAGCTCTTGAATTTTTTTTCCTCACTAAATTTTCTGAATCTCATAGTTCAATCTCTTCTTTTGTTTTTGACAATCTTCTCTTATTTCAGATGTTTTCACAAGAAATTACAAAAGTTAATTATACTTTAGTGAAAACAATCAATTGAAAAACAATTTTAATCAATTTATTTTACTAAAAGGATTTTTAGCTTCTTGAATTTTGAAAAACAATCCCTTCTAAAAGTTAGTAAACCATTTTCACTTGAAAGCTTTAATCAAATCAGTTCTAGTTTAATATTTCAAAACTTTTAGAGTTCATTCTACTGATTTTTGATGCATGCACATGAACCATCAATAACACACTAACACTAATTAAAGACATCTTCAGCCTTCCTTGCACTTAACTTGACTTCTTCAAATATCAAACCGCACCATTGCCAACAATTGTAACACCACTCCAAGCTTCAGCGTTGTAGCAAAGCTTCACGAAGCCGATGAGAGAACAAATGCAAAATAATCTAAAGTTGTCAGGTGCAAGTACGACATCGTTCTTAATTAAACTCACTTTCAACATGTACGACTTTATCTTGTATCTATTCAATGCCAGAAGTCGTGCTCTTGGAACACGATTTTAGTTGAAAAAAATCTTAGATTAGATGTCGTGAAGCTAGAACACGACTTCTTACATATGAAGTTGTTTTGATAAAATGATGTTAGATCGAACTCTTACCATTAGGTCGAAAGTTATAACTATTAGTCAGAGTGTAATAATCTCTCCCTTAGTGTTTGTTACTCTAAGAATCGAACTTATGACCTCGACTCTGATATCAATTGTTAGATTGACCTCCCACCTAACCTCTGTCACGAGATAATTTATGCTACCCGCAAAATATATTTATCCAAATACGTATTTTTAAAAATTTTTACCCATTCTCATAAATATGAGATAAAATTACACCACTTTTGTTGAAACTGTATTTATGAAGGTTGGAGGAGGAAGTATCTTGGAATATCATAAACGTGAACAATTATTATTTCACAAAATAGAAAGAATACTCCAAATAAAGAAGATAAGGACACATTCAATATTCTGATTTTTCTAAAACCCTTTAACTTAGATAGGACGAAAAAAGAGCTACGTTCATCATTCCAACTAGTACAAGCTAGCTGGTTACATGATACTAGTGTATATATAAGATAGTGCTTTTTAGCTTTATATGAGTTTTAACTGTTAAAACCAAAAAGTTTCTTCCTTAGTCTGATATGATCCTATCTGCATGTGACACATGCCCTTCAGAGAATCTGTGACAATCCCAAGTGGCTTCTTTCTCTTTCATTATTGTTATTGTTACAATTATTTTTTGGTTCGGATAATTAAGAATTTGTAGCATTAACGTATTAACAAATAATTGGAAACAAGCAATACATTAGCGTAGAAGGGAAAATGGAGCGTTTGGTAGGTAACATGTTTCTCTCTTTCATGTGTCAACCACGTAGAAGATTCACAGGAATGTTCCCGTACAACAACACTGTTTTTGGTTTGGCATCGAAAGAGAAACTAATCATGAAACTAGAATATACCCTAGTATAAATCCTATTTTATTTCTTCCTATGGGATCATAATCAACACTCTTTGTCTTATTTATTGTAAATCAACCAGCTGAACGATCGTCAGCACCTACGATAAGCTCAGAGATGACATGTGTGGTTAGCATTTCTACCTACAATTTCTGATACTAAAAGACGAGTCAACCTAATTAATCATACCCATAAATAAGATTCCATGATTCTTCTAGGTATCAAATATACAACTCATTTTAGAGATTTGTTTTTCATATTTAGCAATTGCTCTCGCAATTTTGCATGTTCTAATTAGGTATAATTACTTTTTAAACTAGCTGCTTTAAGATTGAAAACCTTGATAGTGTACATGAAATCTATTTGGAGCCTATAATAGCAGTATATACATATTTTAGTTCCCCTCCACTTTTACTACGACAGCTTCATCCATTAGGAGATTATGATGTAGCAAATTACGGGACATAGAATCACTCAACACAATTATTTGGCAAATACGCAACTTGCTTTTATGTATTGGGTGTTACTTGATTATTTTATTGCATTTCTCAATTCAATCTTAATTTATTAGAGCCGTTATATATAGTTTTAGAACCTAACATGTTTCAACTATGTATGATGACGTGCCTTGAGTTTAAATAAGTTTTTCTTTTCTCTCAATATGTTTGTTCTTATGTCAATATTATTAATTTATTTTGATTCCTCTTCAATCTGAGTTTAATAACTTCTTGTTTCTCTCTTTTAATTATTAATTAGTCAACTATTGTCCTTAAATGGTTTTGTTAAATGATAGTGTAATGAAATGAAAAGGCATATCAACAATACTGCATATTACAACATTATACCTTATTAATAAAAACAAGATAAAATTAGTCAATATTTTGTTGTCTAAATAGAATAGAGTCTCTTGACTTATGCCAAGCTATTTGATACCAACTGGTTTTATTTAATATGTTTCCACTTTTAGAAGATTTCTCTAAATAATTCGAATAGGAGTTTGCTTCATCGAGAGGACCACTTGTGCCTCATATATGGTTCTAAATGCATAGAAAAACAGTTAAGAAAATTCTGTTTAGGCATGATATTTAAGGGATCTTTTTACATCTATATCAGGTTAGGAGAAGGAAGCAGTGTTATTGCTAAAATGGGTGGATGAATTTTTGGTGAGTGGAGGTGGAATGGAGGAGGAAATGTTGATTTGAGTTACGATTGTTGTTCCAACATTTTTCATTTAGGCTATTAGTATTTTTAAACTCAAAATATAATTTATAAATGTAATTAATGTTTCAATTGTTAAAATCTATTTATGTTATTTGTTCTTCGTCCATAATTTATTGTCATGTATTTTTTTCTATTAAAAAGATTTTCTGTTACTAATTATCAAGTAGTACCCAATTTTCAGATATAGATGAACGGATTTTGGAAAAAATGTTTCAAACCTTTCGATCCTATTTTTTTCATTAAACCTTTCACACGAAAAACTAATATTAGAGGATTTTGGTGATTCTACTTATAATTATCTTAGACACTTTTACCATCATCTGTGACATTGACCGTTACAGCTGAAAAGAAATAATATTTTTTTTAATAATACTTATTCAAAATAATATACTTGTTGCAGGTATTGTTGACTTTAATGTCGATGTAACACGAGCCGATAGAAAGTATTTGATGAATTTATTTTAGAATAAAAACCTGAATATCAATGTTTTGTATATAGTTGTGTGATTTAGTGTTTCTTTTGTAAAAGTTGTTTGATGCATAAAAAGTAAAAGAAAGTGTATTAAAAATGTTTTCAAGGTTTTCATAAAAGGATTTTATGACTATTATGTTTTAGCAAAATTGAGAATTCAAACTAATCCATTATTTTGATGTTAAGTGAAATCAACAATTTAAAATAACTTTTTAATCTATTGAAATTGACAGTGGTGATTTTGTAAATATGTGAGTTTCTTAAATTTTAAAGTGACTAATATTTTGAAATTCAATTTTGAGGGAGAATTAAAACTTTTTGAGAAAAGTATTTTGTGGGCAATCAATCACTTCTTGAAATCTTTGGATCATTTTAGCTCGGTAAAAGGGGAAGTTTCTTAAATCTTTAAATTGGTTATTTCTATTTATTCTAGTATTGTTATTCTTGTATTTTCTCTTCATTTATGTTAAGTGTATTTGTGACTCGATAAAAATTTTAGTTGTAGAAAAGTAACGGGGTGTTACTTGATATTTGTGTTATTCTTGTAAGGTTTACGTAGTTCTAATTATAAAATTGTTTGATGTCGTGTCGAATATTTTTTAATTATAAAATTTTTATATTTTTTAATTTTGAAAATTTTATATTAAGAAATCAAAGAAAATAATAAAAAATGGCAAGAGAGTGAATGTGAGGGTGTAGTGGATTCCATAAGTGTTATTTGGTTCGGCTTGGCGTGAGGTGACACTAGGTTCGACATGGTGACAAGCAGTGACACTCAGTTAGGCTTAGTGAAAAGCTCACTCAGTTCAGTTTGGCTAAAGGCACACTCAGGTTTGCTTAGTAAAAGACACTTGGCTCGCTTAGGTAAAAGGGTACTCGATTACGCTTAGGTGAAAGGCACTCGGTTCGGCTTAGCGAAAAGGCACTCCGGTCGCTGAGCTGAAAGGCACTCGGGTACGCTTACGTGAAAGGCACTCAGGTTGCTTAGGTGAAAGGCACTCGACTACTCTTATGTGAAAGGGCACTTGGGTTGCTTATCTGAAAGGGCACTCGGGTCACTTAGGTGAAAGGCACTCACCTAACCTTATGTGAAAAGGAACTTAGGTTGCTTAGGTGAAAAGCAGTCAGATCACTTAGGTGAAAAGCACTCAGCTAAGCTTATGTGAAAGGGCACTCGGGTTGCTTAGGTGAAAGGCACTCGACTACGCTTATGCAAAAGGGCACTCGGGTTGCTTAGGTGAAAGGCACTCGGTACTCGGCTCTGTTTAGTAAAAGGCACTTGGCTACACTTATGTGAAAGGGCACTCGAGTTGCTTATGTGAAAGGCACTTGGCTACGCTTATGTGAAAGGGCACTCGAGTTGCTTTTGTGAAAGGCACTCGACTACGCTTATGTGAAAGGGCACTCAGGTCACTTTTGTGAAAAGCACTCGGCTAAGCTTATGTGAAAGGGCACTCGGGTCGCCTAGGTGAAAGGCACTCCGGACTCGACTTTGGTAAGAGGCACTCGGTACTGCTTGCTAAAAGGCACACTCGGGCTTAGTAAGAGGCACTCGACACTCAGTTTCGTAAAGGCAGTTGGTCTCAGTTTTAGGGCACTTGGTTAAAGGCATTCACCTCGGTTACATGACACTTGGTTAAAGGCACTCAGCTCAATTATAGGGCACTTGATTAAAAGCACTCAGCCAGTTACAGAGTACTTGAATGTAGCAGCAATAACCACTACAGAAGCACCAACGATGGTATTACTTGGCTTGTCGAAGGAGTAAATTTTCATAGCGACACCAACGCGGCGAGGATAACCTTCAATTTTGACAGCACGGTTCTCCTGGGTAGCTATGTGGGTTCTTAGGGGCATAGAGGAGATATTAGTATTTGACGGTTAGGTCGGTCGCGGCTTGAAAAGTGGCGTCGTTACTCCTTGATGGTGGCACCCGTGGCGGAGAAGGAAACGAAGGTGTGACAATTTTTCCTTTCATACTGTTTGATTCTAGAATGTTGTTCTTGTTGGCATTGGCAGTGGGGATCGATATTGGTAGGTTCGTTTGGGTCTTGAGTTAGGTCTCTCTTCATTTCTTACTATGAAGTTTCATTTGGGGTTATTTTGTTTGATAATGGCAAAAGGAGTTTTGCTAATAGCACCGAATGGGTAATGAAAGAATGCATGCATTAAGGCGAAAATGAAGCATAGAAGAAAAGGGGAAATAGAGAACATAAGATCAAAACATACATAAACACTCAGAACATCATTTTCCAAGATTTATACCTTCTGATACCTCCAAAGTTCTCAACCTTCCCTTCCTATTGCGCCTTTCTATTATTGTATTTGTCTGTTCCTATGACTTGTAATTCTTCACTTGTTGTATTTCTCTATTCTTTGGTGTCAAGAAAATCTCAATTTTTGTGTGTGAGGCCCAAAAGCTTAAACAAATCATAGTTGTATAAGAAAATAAACCAATTCACCCTTTTTATAAAGCACCTTTGACCCTTCTGTTTCTCCAACACTAATCAATTCGGTTTATTACTGAAGAATGAATTCTCTTAATTCCTTCTTATTTCCAATTTAATTCAATTAAAAGGAAAAAAATGAATGTGTAATTCAAATTCAATTTCTGTAATGATTTTTCTTTAATTTTAATTAAAAGGAAAAAAAATATAACAATGCACTTACGAATGTGGATGAATATGTGAGAGAGGTGTAAGAAGTGTGAGAAGAGGGAAGTAATGAGCAAACCTGGCCCAATTGAGAGAGGGGTGTGTGAAGCGAAAAAGGGTGGTGTAATAAGTAGATGTCCATTTTGTTTGAAACCTTGATTGGTTAGGTTTTAATAAAAACATCAATTATTTTTTCTGCCGTTTTTATCTTTTATTTTTTTAAAAAAAAAAGGTAAGACCAAACTTTTTTTTTATTATTATTAAAACCTTTTTTCTTTTTTCCTTTTTTCTATTATTTATTTAAACTTTAATTTCTTTTTATTCATAAAAATGACATGGGACAATTTTTTTCTTAATTTAAATGAAAATAATAAAGCAAATGAATATATATATATATATATATATATATATATATATATATATATATATATATATATTTATTTTTAAAATTATA
>Ga0209489_107307_pt1 | contig 16629 bp, 2 predicted proteins | sample SiratrowhiteBW_FD_187527 | JGI IMG/M metagenome (GOLD analysis project Ga0209489, IMG submission 187527) | Root nodule microbial communities of legume samples collected from California, USA - Siratro white BW (SPAdes) (version 2) | ecosystem: Host-associated > Plants > Roots > Nodule | place: USA... | reverse complement strand
TATATATATATATATATCCATGAACTCAAATTATATATGATTAAAAAATAAGATACTAAAATCGAAATAAAAATAAAAATTATAGATTTTAGAAACTATTAAGATAAAAATTATAATCAAACCATTAGTGTTTAAATGATAACTAACTCTCGTTGGTCTCGTTAAATAAAGATTTTTTATTTTTATTTTCACCTTGAGTCTCTTAAAAGGTCAAAAAAGAAAAAACAAGTACAGGGAAATTTAATCATTTCTTAGTATATTGACTTCTTTAAAAAAATATTAACTTCACTAAACTAGAATTAATTTAAATTTAAAATAATTTTTAGATTGTAGATAAAAATATGAATTTAAAATATTTGTTAATAAATGTAAATATGACGAATTTTTGTTTTAGTACGTTTTTTTTAAATTTTAAAATAGTATAACTCCTCATTTATTAATAATGTATCATCCATCTAAATCTGTAGCATATCATATCCTATTTCATGCATGTAACGGTTATATAATATATCTATCTATATGCATGTTATAATGTTTTTTTTTATAAATAAAGAAACCGCTGCAACATATTGCAATTAAATATAAGGTGCACAGATAGTAATACTCAATCCAAACTAGCTCTCAGCCACACTATATTCCTCTTGATCGTGAGGAGTTGTGTTAAATTTTAGGAGCACAGAATGTTTGCATCTCATCACATACCCTTATACAAAGTGAATTTGAAGAAATTTATAATATTTGTTTTAAATTTAAAAATTATATTAATGATCATTTTTATTCTCATTCACTCACATGAAATTTTTTAATAAGAAAATTTAACATTTTGATTATTTTTTAATTTCAAAATCATAAATAAAAATAAAAAGATTAAAATTAAAATTTTTTTATTTTCATATTAAAGACACGAGTTAAACTCGCAAAGATACTAAAGAAATTATCTAGAATATTTTTTTTTTCATCTTATCTTATTAACGTGAATTTTAAATTCATTACTTATTACTTTGATAATTTCACCACAAAATCAATCTTATATTTTCTATCACTTCAAGTTATTAATAAATTAAATAGATTAATCTATTTAGAAGCAAATATTTTGTAATGAGAAAAAGTTAAGCAATCAAACACGCAAATTAAAATTCAAATATTAATTAAATAGACTAATAACCACGACTAGTCACGCACTCCATGATAACATGATAATCATTCAACATGCAACATTGTTCAAAAATAAATAAGAGAAAAAGACTAATTACGCTGGTGAGAAGAACAAGCTGAAGGAGATGATATTTTCTGTAGAGAAAATACAAAGACTGATCAGAATACACCATCAAAACAAACTTAACAATAAGTACTATAAATTCTAAACCCGAACCTTTATTGTTTTCATGCATCAATCGATTAAACAACAAAAACATGCATAAAATATTCTTTGGATTGATTTTGATTATGTACTTAACAACAAAAATATAAAATATAATTTTTTAAGCATCGGGTCTGGTGAGGCATAAATATATTTTTGATTAAGCAAACCAACTTATAGTTTTGCCTCATTGAATAGACACAGAAGCTTTTGCTTATATGCTTTGACTGATAAGATTTTACTTGATTAGACACCAGTATATTCACTTCATTTGATAAGCTTTTACTTAAATAGATAAAATTGATATGTATATAAATGTTTATTCTATATGTATAATGAATTTGTCTCTTAATTTCTCTCAAATCTCATTGAAATGTCATGTCATCCTAAAGTGCAAGCTATGTCACACTTATGCTTATGTACTAGAGAAGTTGTGTGAATAAATCATATATATTTAATGTCACATAGAGAACATTTAATACATTTATATTCTTTCATGGTTAGATGCAACACAAAAAAGATGAAAAGGTGTATAAGCTCACAATGACAATAAAATAATTTGTAAATAGAATATGTTTGTAAAGAATAAAGGTTGACAAAACTTTTATAATAAGAATGAAAACAAACTTTTATAATATTAAATAATACTTAGTCACTTGTTTATGAGTAAAAATATTATTTGTGTTCTTAGCAACCTAAAAAAAATGTTTATCATACTATATCCATCTTAGTAAGTGAAAATGAAGATCATTTAGATGATAATATTTGTTTATCAAAGTGTTTTATTTAGAGTGGTTAGGTCTAAAGAATATTCATGCTTAACCAGAAGTGATTATGTTCAAAAAAAGTTTGTTGTCGCTAAGAGTAACTGTGACCACAGAATACTTGTTATTTAGCCAGATGAATAATACTTATTTTGTAACTTGCAATATTAGTTTACGTCAGCGAAACCTTGACCGTGTTAATCAAAAACTGGACACAACCTAATTTTGTTAAGCAAACTAGTGTAAAAATAACTTTCATAAATATCTCTAATCTCATATCTTTTACACTGAGTGTTATTTATATGCATTTAATAAAATAAGAAGAGATTTGCAAAAACAAATTTAAAAGTGTTTTTAACAGTGTGCTTGTCTTGTTGAAATTGTATTTTGTCCAACACATCTTTTAAGAAAAATAGTTTGATAATGTATTTATCGAGCTTAAACTTAATCTATTTAAGTCTTTTAGACCTTGTTTTGGAAAAACTTCTTAAGTACACAATTCAACTATCTTTTTAATATATTTGATTTGTTTTCACAATTTAGATATTTGACACATTTATCTATTTACATTGGTATTACATTTTATTTCATACAAAAGACAAGAAAAAAGAGAGAACAAATATAATGTAAATAGATTATATAATAAAAAAAATTAATATATATAATTATTTTTGTAGTAATTAGTAAAGAAATGAAATTTACCTGGATTAATATAAGTATACAAAATCATTTCATCTTGCTTAAATTTACTCACGTAAATCTTCAATATCAAACTTCCAACTATAGATTACTCTATAATTTTTTTTTAGTATTATTGTTATCATTATTTTTTAATTTTGTTTTATAATTATTTTCTTTTTGAGTGTGTTAACAGTCACTGTTATAATACATTTGTGATTATCATAAAATGTAGAATTAAGAATCATTATCTTTTTAAATATATAGATATGAATATTTATTTATCAACTAAATTTATATTTTAAATTAATGTAAAAAAGACATTATAAATAAAAATATAATATTAAAGAAATAATTAAAGATGAGATTTGGGATTTTACAAAATAATGATAATTATGAATATATAATAATTAAATAAGATACAGTTAAAGACAGCTCAGTGAATAATGAATAGTTGTAAATAAATGAGAGATGTCTCATTTTCTTTACCTGAATATTCAAAGAATAAAAAAATTGATATAATGTGATTCAAAATTTTATCACCCTTATAATTTCTTTTTTCTCTTAGATCTTTTGCTTGACTTACACTTCCGTTGGATAGAGAACATGAGTACATATTTATAGTAAAATTTATCAAGATTACTTTAGGTATAACTTAACTTGTTTTGTAATTAAATTTTAAATTTTATTTAGTTATAAATTAGTATAGGGAAAAATAAGCTTCACTAAGTGGGGAGAATTATTATTATTTTCTTATATCAATTAATATTTCTTTATTTATATGATATATTTGGAATTCCAAAATAATTAAATATTTATATTACGAGATAAAAACATTGAATCGGAAAATATTATTTATAAATTTAAAATGTTACAAATATTATTTATTGAAACATAATAATTGTGAATATGTATTTAAAAATAGAATAAATGTAGTTGTTATTTTATCAATAACATAAAAAATACGTGTCTATTTTTAAAATTAAACAAAATACGAATGTGGATTTTTAAAAAATTAAACATATTAATTAGTATCTCAATATTATTCTTCCGAACTTATTAGCTAACTATGATAGTTGATAAAATCATAGAACGAGTATCAGTGTAATCGAGCTTGTATTAAGTTCCTTTATTGAAAGAACCATTCCTTTTAAAATATCACTTTTTTTACTCATTTATTGCAGATTTCCAAAATAGTAAAAATTAGAAAATCTGTATAGTAGAAACTTATTTAAAAATTATTCTCCTACTTTTTTTTTTCTTGAAGAGTAAATTTTTAATTATAAATAACATGAACTAATCTCTATTTTTTAAAAATCTTATAAATTAGTCATTACATTATTTTATCAAGTAATTGATCTATAAAATCAAGCAGACAATGTAACATAAGACAAGATGTAAAAGATCTGAAAGTTGGATATAATGCCTATAAAAGGTATCTATTTATCTACTGTACTTTGAAATCAGATGCATATATAAAAGAATATTTTTACAATGTGCATATAACCAAAAAACATAAAAAATATATAAATGAAAATGAAAATGAAAAGAAGAAATTAAACTTCAACATCTTGGCGGCCTTGCGAGACTGGAACCTAATTGTCTTCTTATCCTCTGCAGCAGTAACAAGCATACAAGATGAGCTGAACCAGTCCAGAGACTGCTCCAATACTGTTACTGATCTGCAAGAGTGAATACACAAAGGTAAAGATGCGGTAACAAAAGATGATTTCATCCAAGAAAAGTTAAGTGAAGAAGTAATTACCAGAACATAGAGATCGAAGGGGTGGAGCACACACCATTAAGGAAGTTGGTCAGAGAGAGCCAGAATATATATATATATATATATTTATTTATTATAATTAACTATGTCTAAACATATCAAGAAAACACATAAATAATATTTTTCACTTTTGAGATAAAATGTCATCTAGACAGTTCCTCCAAATAATACTTATCTCAATAAAAATTAAGAAACTATGACAAGATATTTATTATATCCCATATGCAGATATAAGACAATCTAACGATGTTATATGGTTTAGAAATCAAGATAAGAAAAACTAAAATCAAAACTTTATAATAACTTAAAACACATTAAAACTGTAAACACATATTTCAATAATTTAAATATCTTGAAAGAAAAACAAATACGTGTTTTAAAGAACATATTGACATTTTAAAGATTAAATTCACCTTATATGATTTAAAATAGAAACACCCAACTTAAATCTATTAAAAAATATATAAATCTAGCATTCGCATGCATTGGCCAAAGGTATTAGGTGTAGTATTCCTTGTGTTAAAGAAAAATTAATATAGTAAAAATAAATTTTCTTAATTTTTTCGATGAGTATAGTTTTTTTGTAATTATTTTCTTTTTATTCTTTTCTTTCCATTTAACAAGTGGAGAGAATTTTTTTCCATTACTCTTGTAGATCTAAACTATTCTGTTTTTTAATTTCTATCTCGTGTAGACTATTATTTCTTTCACATTTCACTCTTCATAGCCAAAGAAAAAGTAAAGCAATTGTTTTCAGAAATGTGATCATGCCCGAAACAAATTTCTTGTGTAGTGTGCCTTAAGTTTGTTGGCTATTGAGCCTGAATTGGGTCAGCTTTCCAAAAAAGTCTAAATTCAAAATTTGATTGCCACCGAAGGTGAAGTTTTTGTGCCATATCAAACACCAGTGATTAGGTTGGTGGTAAGGAGGTTAAACAATTTCCATTAAATTATAGGTCCAAACCTCAGTTTTTAACTTTGCATCACGCACTTGTATTCACATTACAAGAAGAAATGACCAAAAATTTTCAATAATTCTTTTCTTTATCCTACTGAATCTGCATCTCATATGTAGTTTCAATCAGTGATTCACTCCTAATCTATAAAAGTTTGTTTACAAAATATTAATAATATAATTACACAAACTTTTTAACCAGTTAAAGTTATTTGTTTGTGCTGGTATTTTTTTGGAAAAATTTGCTCATATTGATCAAATACGACGTTCCCTTCTTTCTAAATCTACTCAAAATTTATTTTTAACGCCGATTTGATGTTTTGAATAGCTTAGGTTGGTATTAAGAAATGAAATTTAAATCTAACTCAACCTTATAAGATCGATTTGGAAAATGAGATTTGCACCTATATTATAAACTATTTAAATGTCTCATTTTTAGTCGATGTGGGATCTCTAACACACCCTCTCACGCCGAGACTTCTTAACTCGAGCGTGGGATGGGATTATGTTGTTTAAGGGTGGTCCGATAGCAGCCCAATAGCGGGTGGCCCAACAACCGTGCTAGAATAGACTCTGATATCATATCAGAAAGTGAAATTTAAGCCTAACTCAACCTTACAACCAGCTTGGAAAGTGAGGTTTGCACCCATATTATAAACTATTGAAATGCCTCATCTCAAGTGGATGCGACATTTCAATAGTTTATAATAAAGTAATGTTATTTTGATACTGTTGGATTTTAACCCCATTTGACAATCGAGGTATTTTTGTAAAAGCATCTTACGTGGCAGGATCATTTTTGGTAGCAGTGTGTTGTAAGGGCAAATTTGGTTTTTGCCTCTGAAACCTAAAAATGCAAGTTTGGCGCTCGTTCATTACATTCTCTTCCATTCTCTGCATTCCTCTCACTCTCTCTGCCTCTGCTCCCGTCTCCACTCTCGTTTTCAATCTCTTTTCGTCTCCCTACTTCCGTCTCCGTACTTTTGTTTTGTCTACTCTCATCTTCTCTATGGGTGTTTTTCTTTTGTTTTCCATCAAAATTTGTTAAAGGTAAATCTTTTATAAGGTTTTCATGGAAAAAAAACTGTTTTTCATCGTTTAAATGTTCGTCTTGTATGATTTCCGTATGGGGTTTAGGTTTGTGGAGTAAATGTTGCTCTTTTAAGGGGTTTTTAATGAAAAGGGAAGATCTTTATTTGGTTTCACGGTTTAGGGTTTTGAGAAAGACCTTTATTTGTATGATTTTTGTTAAGGGTTTAAGGTTTTGAGAAAGACGGGATGTGTTGTGTGTTGGGGGAAAAATGATAATAAGTATTGGCCTGAGGATTGATTGGGTTTGGAAACACATGAAGGCATCAACCCAATGGTTATCCATGGCTTAACGAGGGGACACCTCAGTTGTAGTTTTGGGGACTGATATCAAACCTCTTTGTAAGGACCATTTCTTTCAAGAAACTTGTCATGAGGATTAATCACGCTTTAATTGACCACATGATATTCATTTTAATGACCTCTGTGCCTTAAAAGTGGTTTTTTGGCTTCCATCAACCTAATGGTTACCCATGGCTTAGCGAGGGGACACCTCAGTTGTAGTTTTGGCGACTGATATCAAACCTCTTCATAAGGATCATTTCTTTCAAAGGATGTTGTCACGAGGATTAATCACTCTTTCATTGACCACATCATGTTCATTTTAATGACCTCTCTGCCTTAATATTGGTTTTTTGGCTTCCATCAACCCAATGGTTACCCATGGTTAACGAGGGGACACCTCAATTGTAGTTTTGGCGACTGATATCAAACCTCTTCATAAAGACCATTTCTTTCAAATTAAGTTGTCACGAGGATTAATCACGCTTTTATTGACTATATGATGTTCATTTTAATGACCTCTCTGCCATAATACTGATTTTTCACATTACATCGCCGCAGTGGTTACCCATGACTTAACGAGAGGATTCCTCAATTGTAGTTTTGGCAACTGCACTCAAAATAATCCTATTACAATATTTACAGTACTTGATATTAACAACAATAATTGTAACAATATTTACAGTACTTCATATTAACAACAATAATTGTAACAATATTTATAGTACTACATATTAACAACAAATGCTAAAATAATACAGTTTTGTACAAGTAATTACAATAATCATGTACTACTATGGTAAGTAATAATAGCAAGTTCTGAACTTAAACTAATCAAATTGGCAGTAGATAGCACAATTTGGCATTTGCAATTATCCTCATGGACAACTCATTATACACAAGTTGTTGTCGAAAACTATAAAGATCAGACTGCAAATAAACCATGATCAACCAAATTAAAATGTGACCAACTCGACTAAAAATACAAATAATCATAAAAGTATAACTAAACTATTACAAACCATGGAGTATACAAACATATTTTTCCACCAACAGCAACACTATTAAACGATCATTAAAAACATCTTTTTCCTTTCCAACCATCAATGTTCAAACACCAAAGCAAAACATTCAAGTTCAGTCAGATGACCATTTCCACAAATTAACATGTGTGCATTAATAATGGTTCTAACTATGTATTAATCAGCGGTTATCCCTTCTTTAACGAGGGGACACCTTAGTGCATGTTTTGGCGATTCAACATACATGTGTTCATCACTTGCCAAAACAAACAGATTCAAACATTAAAAACTTATAACCCTTACAAAAAAACATTCTTTTTCCACCAACAACCAAGAAGAATACTGTAAATCACATAAAAGATCAAACTTTACTTCAACTGTAACACCCCGACTATTATTTAGACTATTATTTAATTATTTAAAATTTTTAGTAATTTTTTTAAATAAATTTTTCATAGAGAAGATATAACTCATGATATCATTTCGCAAATATAAATGCATACATCTTTTATAAATATTCGTATTACAAATAAGTTCACCACAATAGAATTCTACATCATAATATAAAACTATCTATTTTATATATTCTAATACATTAGAACTAGGTCCTTCATAAGTGGATCATTCAGAAAATCTTCCAATATTCTTTCTTGACAACTCGTACAACAGACACATATGAAAGTGAAACATGAAAGGAGTGAGGTCCTTATAAGCCTTAAATATTAATCTTAATAAACTTAACAAACAATGAGGGTCTATAATTACAATCACAAACAATGATGCATATAACTTGACTCAAAACCAAAATAATTACTTTCACTTACCAAACAAATGGATCCATATACCACCACTTTTGATGACCCACCTGGACATCAATTTTGGAAAGTGATTAGATATTTGAGTATATCTCATCAGAACATTAGTACAATTATAATCATTTTCTCGAGAATTATGGCCATCTGTCAATAAAAGGGATATATATACTCACTACCTAACCTTGGCGATGCTGAACAGGTATCAGACAGTATCAAGTTTGACCTGTGAACTATCCTAGTACAGGCCACTACCCTGACTATCCAGATATTCACCTACTTAAATACTTCCTTAGACCCCACCCGGTCCTTGCCTTTCATCCCACAGTCGTACCAAACTGTGACTTCCCAAAAACAAACACTCATATATAATCTTGGTTTCAACTCTAGAACATAAGACTCTTTCACCACCAACAGATTCATGACCTTTCCATCAATCACATAACACAATGACCATCAATTTATATCATATGTATCTCAATCCACAAATTATACACAACAATAAAACAAATACAACCAGTAAAACATACAAGTAACTTCCTGTATATATACTTTTACTTCATACATATTTATATAAAAATGATATTTAAATTATTACAAAATACAATAAAATAAGGATTAAAACAAAAACTTTAAATAAATATAAATCTCATAAAATTGGAGATAATTTAAATAAAATAAATAAGACCAGTGCGTAACTGGAGATAAAATAAATGAATAAATAAAATACGATTAGTTGAAACTAAAGATAAAAATAAATGAAATAAATTAAATAAACATGACTAGTACAAAACTGGAGATAAAATAAAAAAATAATCAGGACCAATGCCAAACTTGAAATAAAATAAATGAAATAAATAAAATAAATAGAATCAGTGCATAATTGAAGATAAAATAAATAAAATAAACAGAACTAGTGCATAATTGGAGATAAAACAAATAAAATAAATAGAACCAGTGTTTAATTGGAGATAAAATAAATAAAATAATTACGACTAGTGCATAATTGAAGATAAAATAAATAAAAGAAATAAGACTATCAACACCCAATTTCGTCCAGATAAATAAATTTTATTTGAAAGAAAAATATATAAAAAAAGTTTTTAATAATTTTAGAAAAAAAAAATTGAAAAGATTCATAATAAATTTTGATGTTGTTATTATTTTCTCTTATTTTCAAGAAAAAATGAAAATATGATTTTTTTTTTGTTTCTTATCTTTTTCATTTTTGTTCTTTCGCTTTAATATATATATATATATATATATATAAATACACTTAAGTTTTTATCATCTTTCCTTTTTTTAGAAAATATGTGTATATATTTAATGTGTTTATTTTCTTTATATTCTCATTTTAGTTTTAAAAGTTCTCATTTTATTATTTTATTTTTCAAGAAAAGAGTTAAAAAAAAAATATATTGCGAGATACTCACCTTTCCACCTATCTCCATTATTCTACCCCATCGCATCATCCTCCACTACCCTGCTCTCCTGACTCTCGCACACCAAAAAGTTATTGTGTCCTCTCTTGGTCCCTTCAGCAAGAAAACATTCGTTCTGCCTACCACAAAAGTTACCCTAATGCTACTCTTTAAAAGGGGGAGGAATCCATTTTTACAGGGGACACATACGTGCAAATTAAAGAAGAAGAGCCTATTCTCCTAAAGAAAAGAGAAAAGGAGGATCAATTCTGAATTGACTGAAGTGGAATCAAAGTTGCGCTCCAAGAGGTAATTTCCAAATGCTTAATTCTTCAGATTCTTCGATTGTGATTTTCTTTTAGTTCTTGAATATGAAATGCTTCGTGAAGTTCGTTTGAATCTTGATGAAGTAAATGCTTAACTCTGTAATTCCATGAATGTATCTCCATTTGTTTATTTGTTTTTCTCTTCATTCATTGCTGCAAAAAAATGCAAAAACAGTAAGTTAGGAAGTATTATGTTCTCTAATTTCACAAAAACCTAAAACAAATAAATTAAAAGAAGAAAAAGAATAAGAAAGAAAGGGGAAAAGGGAAGAAGACGCATTCGCCATCACTCTTTTCCGTCATGGGAACCTTGCACGTCGTTGCTGAAATCGCTTCGACAACCACACTGCCATCAACCTTCCTCCAAGAGGCCTTCACCATAAAGCTCCAGTTGTTGTCTTCTTCAAACAACACCTCCTCGCCAACCCTTTCTTCTTCATCGCCAGAACGAAGTTTAATTTTCGAAAACACTAAATTTTTCTAAAATTAAAAAAAATATACATCTTTCAAAAATTAAAAAAATATCAAACAGCTCAAACAAATATTTTTCAAAGAATTATGTCATCTTGATATACCATTTCTAATAAAAATACGTAAGAATAAGGTCAAACTTTGTCGGATCTTTTAAAATAAAAAATATTTTTTTTTGTTCTTATTTGTATTTCAATTTATCTTTTTGAGAAGGATAAACATTTCAAAAATCATACTTGTTTTACTTATTTAATTAAAGGTACCATCTTAGAACGGGCGTTGGAGGATGCTAATATCTTCTCCACACGTAACCAACTCCCGAACCTAAATCCGGTTTTCGCAAACTAGCCTTATCCTTGTTTTTTTTTTCCATAGTTTTCCATGAAAACTATAGTGGCGACTCATTTTTCTAAATTTTCAAACATTTTATACTCTTTTCGGATCACCGTTCCCATCGCGATCCTGGTTGCGACAAGGACTAGTGCGTAATTGGAGATAATAGAAATAGAGAAACAAAGAGACAAAGAGAGTAAGATAATATATAGTTCAAGACAGGTTAAAATAACTAAAACATTAATAACATAAGTTTATTAAGATTAATATAAATAAAGTTTAACCTCACTCCCCCCTTACCCTTTAAAAGGAGACGCATATACTAGGAATAAAGCTATAAATGTTTATTTTCCTTGTTTCAAATTTTCTTTCTCTCTGTTTCTCTCCCTCTCTTTCTCTCTCTCTCCTCTTTCCCTCTTTTCTTTCTCTCTCTTCTTTCTCTTCTCCTTCTCCCTTCCCTCTCTTTCTTCTCCCTTCCCTCTCTTTCTTCTTCCCCTTATGTTCATCCCCCTCCCCTTTTATAGCTAATTTTCTTTTTTTAAACTAAAGTTTATCTCCTGCATTAAATGTAGATAGCTTTTTCTTTTCATTCCTTCTTATCTCTTTTTCCTTTCTTATTATCTCTTTTCTTTTCTTTTCTTTTTCTTTTTATAATATTCAGTTTGATTTTTTTATTAAATATTTTATATCTTTATATATATATATATTAATAATTTTTATTATTTAATTTAATTTTATTATTATTTTTATTAGAAACTTCATTTAAATAATTTATAATAACTATATCATTTTTTTTCTTTCTAAATAATCATAATTCATATATTCTTTTTTTATCGTTTTTTATATAAAAATTTACTTGATTTATTTTCTAATATTCAAATATTATTTTAATTATAAAATACTTTTAAAGGGATAGAATTTAATAATATGAGTAAAATTTAAGGTTTTCTAACTCTTATAGAGATAAAATAATTAATATATTTATTTGAAAACAAGGATGGTTACATCAGTCCGCAATAGAAATCAAACGACAAACGTAAAAACCTTTTGTATTCCAGCAACGACTAAGAACAGAACTGTTAAACGACCAAAAAGACTTCATTTTCCATCAAAAATCACATAAAAACCCAAACTTTACACGAAAATCAAACGACAAAAAAAAAATCCTTTTCCATCAAAAATCACTTAGCAACCTTTATTTCCTTTTTCAACATAAATAACATAAAAAACCAACCTTTAGCTTGAGGTAGATGAACCTTTAGCGAGAGAGCATAGACAGAGCGAGAGAGCGCAGACAGAGCGAGAGAGCAAGAGAGCTTTAGATCAGTGCGAGAGAGCACAGCGAGAGTGAGAGAACGAGAGAGAGCGAGAGAATGAGAGAGAGCGAGAGAATGAGAGAGAGCGAGAGAACACAGATAGAGCCAGAGTGAGGGAGTTAGAGTGCTTTGGGCGCGAATGGCTTTTGGGCTGCCTTCAGTCTCTTTACACGTTGGTTTAAAAAATTAATATTTTTGCCACATCGGCAGTGTCAAAATAACATTACTCTTTATAATATGGGTGCAAACCTTACTTTTCAAAATACTGAAAATAAGTTTTGCAAATTTTGGAATTGGGATGAAAGCAACCCAACTTCCATTCTCTATTGTCGTAGCAAATAACTACTCATTGTGTAGCCCGAAGACATCATGAGCGATTCTCGTGTTTTCTTTTACCTTTATCCATTTTCTATTTTTCCGGCATGTAAGCTACTTTGGCTTCTTTCGCATGTCCATCCGTGATTTAGCATATTCTAAACGCATTCCCTCGCCAGTTTGTGAAGAGTGAAGAATTGTGCCTTGCAAACTGTTTAGAGCTTCTGTTCAGCTAGTGGCATCCTGGAAATAAACACTTTGCTACTGCGACTGCGCGCTTCCGTATGAGGGACGCCAGTTGCATTTGTTGATTTCCAGGATGCCACTATCTCAATTGAGGCTCTAAACAGTTTGCAAGACACAATTCTTCACTCTTCACAAACTGGCGAGGGAATGCGTTTAGAATATGCTAAATCACGGATGGACATGCGAAAGAAGCCAAAGTAGCTTACATGCCGGAAAGTTAGAAAATGGATAAAGGTAAAAGAAAACAGGGACGCCAGTTGCATTTGTTGATTTCCAGGATGCCACTATCTCAATTGAAGCTCTAAACAGTTTGCAAGACACAATTCTTCACTCTTCACAAACTGGCGAGGGAATGCATTTAGAATATGCTAAATCACGGCTGGGCATACGAAAGAAGCCAAAGTAGCTTACATGCCGGAAAGTTAGAAAATGGATAAAGGTAAAAGAAAACACGAAAATCACTCATGATACCTTCAGGCTGCACAATAAGTAGTTATTTGCGACTATAATAGAGAATGGAAGCTGGGTTGCTTTCATCCCAATTCCAAAATTTGCAAAACTTATTTTCAGTGCTTTGGAAAGTAAAGTTTGCACCCATATTATAAATTATTGAAATGTCTCATCTCTAGTCGATGTGGGATCTCCAACAGTTGATTTGTTCTAATACTACATGATTAGCTTGAAGCTAAATTGCCAAATAACCATTTGTAATGTGTTTATGAAGTCATTATTTTCAAATTATTAATTTTGGGGTTTTGGAATATTGAGAGAGAAATTAAAGTTCAATTGGATTTTGGTTTTCCACCATGTAGTTGAATTGATTTAATAATTATTTTGTGTAGTGCTAAGTTGATTGTCTTAAAAATGAAACTTTTTGTTGATTGTATTATATTTTCTTGGATTTTCAAAGTCTTCTAGTAGAATCCTTTTCTCCCTTACCAGTTATACTCGCTCAGGTGTAGGATCCCTTTCGGCCTTAAGTTGAATTTTTATGATTAACATGTTTTCTTGTTCTACCGAAAATTTGAGTTGTTATACTTCAATGACTCTACCTTGTTTGTCTTTCTCTCGATCGACATATTTTTGTTCCAATTTTGCAAATCTTCCTTCTCGGTTATCTAGTTTGCTTTAACTAATTTCAATAAAAAGGTTCTCGCTTTCCTGTTTAAGTTAAGTTGGGCCATTGCTGAGATAGACATATAGGGGGCTTGGGTTGGGTAGTGTGGTTTTTATTTTTGGTAATACTTTGGCTCCAGTTTTGAAACTCTGATCAGATGTGGCTCTGATTTTGATCCGTTTTTATTTATTAGTTTATTAAAAAACTTTTTTAGACACTACTTATATTAAATCTTATCTTATTTACCTACTAATTTTGTCAGTATAAAATTATTTCCAGATTTTTTTATATGTAATGTATGGATTCTTTTCACATGTAATTACTTATGAATTCTTACCTACAAATTATGGATTTTTTTCGTATTTAGTTACCTATAAATTTTATCATATACAGATTTTATTTGTATGTATAATTATTTATGAATTTATCAATATGAAATTACCTACAAGTTATTTGTATATAATTATTTATAAATTTATCTATGTAATTATATATGGATATTCTTACAATAGTATTGAGGGTTAGGAAATGTTAGACAAGGATATGATAACTATGAACAAAAATGAACAAGGAATATGATAACATGGAAGAAAGTTTTTCTTGAATGTTTTTTTTTTTTGCTTTATTTACAATAGCTCACTTAATATAGAATTCTAGGAAATTAAATATAGAAACTATTCTAAATAAATACATTTGATATTATGTGATATTCTACTTATATTCTCTGATACCCCTCTTGATTATCTCTGATATTCTTACTGATATTCTCTTGATTATCTCTGATATTCTAATGATTTGTTTCTTTGATACTCCCTTGATTATCTATCTGATATTCTTACTGATATTCTCTTGATTATCTCTGATATTCTATTGATTAATTTCTCTAATTATAATATTCTAATAGATATTACCTACAAATATCATCGTATGAGTTTACCCATGAATTTAAAAACCCGTAGGTAACATTTGCCTATGATCAATTTACGTATGGATTTTTTCTCCGCAGGTAATATGCATGTAACTTTGTTTTACTTGTGGATTTCTTTTATTACCTACGGATTTTGTAGTAGATAATGTTGAATCCTCTTATAGTGCATATATATTACATTTTCATGCGTATGATATACATATTATCATTCATTCGTATCCTTAATCATATATTTCAGTATATATATTTCATCCATCACAACAACACATCTCCTTCCACCACTAGAAATGTGTCTCCTTGCTTTATCGACACCATTTGAGTTACTGAGAAAATAATTAAATTTTGTACTCTCCTCGCTTCAATGCTCAACTAGTTGCTTCAGTGTCATAAAAGTTTTTTAGAACTTTCACCCACCTCATTAGTGACACTTGAGTGACTAACTCTTGCTTGAATATCGTAACACATAACATGAATCTCCAAGTTTTCATAACCATGCACACTACCTCAATGTTGCTTGAGTAACTATTTCATCACTTGAGTGACATGTTTACAGAAGAGAGATAATTGTCTTGGTCTCTCCCTCTTCAAGATACAAGTTATGACTTGAGCCACACCTCTTACTTGAGCAATGGTTGTCAAGACCCTAGTTACTCTAACTATATAAGTCTCATTAGATGATCTAATACAAATATGTAGATTTTGATGATAACAAACACTCTAAAAATCTTATACGTTTAAAGATGATTAAATTATTAAAATATTCTAACATGTGTTTTGTGACCGTTAAAAAATACTTTAGATCATCTACTGAGTATAACAACTATACAATAAACAATCTAATAAACCATATGAATTCTTAACTTACATTTAAGATATAAACAAGCCAACTTTCTAAATAAATAAACATTAAGTGTTTAAAACATTATTATTAAATAATGACTATAATATTAATTATAATATTGATGACTAAAAGTATTTTATTACTAACAGTTTTACCATAAAGTACTTTTAAGGAAAAAGCCAATCAATGAAATTATGATTCATTGAGACTTAATTGTTATATATATATATATATATATATATATATATATATATATATATATATATATATATATATATTTATATTTATATTTATATTTTTTGAAATTGTTTCTGTAAGTGGAATCAAGATAGAAGCGCTTTTGAAGATTCAAATAAAAATTTACTTATCAATTGTCTAAGCCATTAAAGATGAAATTTTTTTATTAAAATTAGCAAAAATTCAAGTCTCTAATGGATTAAAGATGATAATTTTCGTTAAAATTAGTAAAAATCTAGTGATAACTAAATCAAATTACAACAAACATCTTCTAAACTTATAGGAAATCAAGATGAAAATGAAAAAAAAAAAAAAAATATTTCAACAATTTTT
>Ga0209489_107306_pt1 | contig 16630 bp, 11 predicted proteins | sample SiratrowhiteBW_FD_187527 | JGI IMG/M metagenome (GOLD analysis project Ga0209489, IMG submission 187527) | Root nodule microbial communities of legume samples collected from California, USA - Siratro white BW (SPAdes) (version 2) | ecosystem: Host-associated > Plants > Roots > Nodule | place... | reverse complement strand
TGTTTTTTTTTTTTTTTTTTTTTTTTTTGAGAAAACTATTTTCACAGTATGAGAAAGGTAAATCTAAAATGTATAATTATAAATAAATAATCAAAAATTAAAAGTTTATAAAATTGTATAATTACACATAACAATAAGATTTAAATCTGTTTTTAAATCTTATAAAACAAATGGGTTTTAAATTTGGTCTTTGTAAGAAATTAATTTAATTTCTCAAAAATTTAAAATCATTGTGTTTAATTTTATTATTAGTTAGTCTTCATTAAGTAATTAAATTAAAAACTTATCTATCTCAGAATTTTTTGACCCCTAAACTAAATATTTTTTATCTATTTAAAATTGATATTAGAGACCAAATAATAATTTTATATTTTAAATGGGTAAAAAATAAATTATACAAAGATAATTCATTTACAGTTAAATTTAATGAAACCAAAATCACACTAGTCCCCATTCCAAATCAATAATCTTTTTAGTCTGTATATAGTTAAAAATAGTTAATACAAAATCACATATACTAAAAAACGAGATGGAAGTGCTAAATTATATTGATTGAATATTTGTTTTTGAGTATATAATAATCTCAAAAAATGATTGTTTTAGAAAGGAGAAAGTATTTTATAAGAATTAAAAATCTGTTCAAAAAAGATAATATAACATTTGTAAAAAAAAAACTCACATTATTTGCGTTATAATTTCACTGTATATGAAATCAAGGAAAACTTAGCCAAGAGAGAACAGACTAAAAACACAGTGATTTATCTGATCTTTTCATAAAAAAAGAAGAATATCATTATCACCTTCTTCTGGGAAGACCAATAACAATAAGAAATTTTGAACTGAATTCACAATAGCTCTATATCAAAGAAGAACACAGAAGTAAAAACCAACTAAAAATCCAGATATCAAAAGAAAAAAGGGAAAAAAGGCTATGAATGAAGAAACAGAAGAAGAGAGTAACTCACAGTGTTCCTCCTCTGTTCTGCAGCAACAGCAAGAGCAAAAGCAATGAGATCAAACACAAATACCACCGCCAATAACAGAGACGAAGCCATAACTCAATATTTCTTCACAAAACAAAATAGTTAAAGTCAGAAAGATTAAAACACTGAAAGATTTACAATAAACAGCAAGAGAAACGCACCACTATGCTTTGATTTTGATATGATAGTGATTTTTCCTTGTTCAGAAGCAAACGGGAGCAGACCCAAGAAGCAAAACGATTAAAGTTTGTAACTTTTGGATGCAATTTTAAGCTTTCTGCTGTTTTAATTTAATTCTCCAACAGCGCCAATCTTTTTATTATATGCTACTTTTTATTATTCAGTCACATCTTCTACACTTACTTAAAAATTAAATTAATATAATATGCTTGTACACTTCATTTGAAATTCATTGAACCTAAATAAATGTAAAAAGCTAGATTCACCAATTATAAAATACATTAATTATAAAGAAGTGTAATACTTAGATTTGTTTCTTTGCACAGTTGTTTAATTTAAATACGGAAAGTAAGGATAGTGCTTTGGTGCCTATCAATTTAACAAATAATTTTGTGTATAACTTCGCTTCACACGCAAATCGAGTAAAATTTTGGTTTCTAAGATATGACTTTGATTTTGGTTTTGTGAACCATAATTTATATAGATTTTAATATTGGTGCATGTGGTTTGAGGGTATAGTGGGGTTTGTGCTGTCATTGAAGGTGTTGGGCATGATAGTGTGGGTGCGGTACACATGATGAGCAATGAGGCTTCATCTCCCCTCGTGGGATTAACTCGTTGTTAAAAAGCATGATGTAGCTTTGACTGTGGCCGTTCATCATGGTGACTTCATTTACTTAGTTAAGACCACGATGAATGCATGAAGGGGAGTATTTTAATTAGTCTTGAATAGAGAAAATATTTGTAAAATAAGATTTATTTTGAAAGTCGCTTTTAAAAGTTAGAAATTTTTTATTTGATAGATAGATATAAATAGGAATTTTGTATTAATTTATTAAGTTTAATAAAATTAGACAATGTAAAGATGAGAAGATAAAGAAGTTAGATGTATTTTGGAGTTAATTAAGTCTAATTAAAAGTCACTTTAATCTTAATCTCAATTAAGTAAAGAACAAAAGAAATAACAAAAAAGATAAAAAAGAGATGCTTCTAAAGATAAACCCATGTCCTAAACCGATCAACCATGGAAGATTTTCTTGAGGTAAAATGGTAAATATCCAAGTCTGATTGTTTTTAAAAGCAGATATCTCCTCAATCATTGCCAATGTACATGCTTAAAAGCTTCTTCATATGATATTGGTTCATCATTAGTGTCAATAGTCAAAACTACCTGTTTAAAATAGGGGGAAACTTATTATATGTGATAAAAGATGTAATCGGATATTTTTTACCTGGTTATTTTCTGGATTGAGTTGAATGTATAACCATATTATAATCTTGTAGATATGTTGGTTGTTATTTGATATGAGTAGTTATTCTCATCGAAGTATGAATGAAATTATTTTCTTTATTTGTATTAGATATCACAACAACTAGTTGAGCATTCTTGTTTTCTTCACGAGTATCATGTTCCACAATATCAGGCTAATTCTCATCAACTTCACCCCTAATTATTGTTTCAGTCTCATTATTGCCAAAACTTATGTAACCAAGTAAAGAAGCAACAAATATATCATCATCCTTAATTTGTTCTTTAGTACAGGGAAAATAGTTTTCATAAAATAATACATTTTTAGAAACATTTATGCTATGTGTAACAAGATTAACAACATATATCCTTTGGTATGATTCTTAAATCCTAAAAATATACTCTGATTAGCCGTTGGATCAACCTTCTTTCAATTAGCATAAATAGACATAAAAAAACTCTAAGATTAGCAATATCACAAGGCTCGTCGTATCACTTTTAAAGAGAGAAATGTTACCAAGAAAAAAAGTAGGAATACAATTTATCAAGTATATAACATAAGTTACAACATAACACAAAAAATGTTGGTTAAGTTTAGACTAAAAAAGCAAGACACGGGTCACATTAGATGAAACATCTTAAGCATTAGACGAAACATGTCTTATATTAGCATATTAAACACTATATTTGTTTAGATTAAATGCTTATGATAAATTTATTATAAAATAATATATATAATAAACATCATTTCAAAATCATAGTCATCAAAGATATTTGAAATAGGTGCTAAAGATATTTGAACAGAACATTATCTAGATTTGTATACATATGGTATCCCTATAACATATAAGAGATAGAATAATTTATAGACGTAGACCAGAGGATTGTTTGCAACAGAAAGTCAATTTATAGGTATGTTTTCACACTATTTAGAATTGTAGTTTATTGGAAAGCTAATTTACAATTTGTGGTGACTATCTACTATTCAAAATGACTATATTGTGCTCACAAAATAGGTGAAGGAGACTCCGGTTAAAGAGAATGATAAGAGAGTTAAATATTATATATGACTATGTAACCAAATACATTAATGGTAAAATGAATTTTGTAAAAATGTCATTAAGTTTAAGGAGGTAAAAATTGTGAAAATAGCTTAATAAGACAATTCTATAGATGAGTTTACAAAGTTTTTGTAAAGATTGAAATTCAAATATTGTTTGGAATGAATTAATTTTCTATTTAGAAATAAAAGAAGGTAATGCAGGAATCTTTTTTATGATTTAAAGTTAAAGGAGAAAATTGTGATGTATTAACTCTAAATCATTTTTATACACTTAATTAATTGTCTTACTAAAAAAAATTTTATTCATATAACACTCTTAATAAATAATATCAATAGTTAATTTATTAAATTCTTTAACTTCACATATTAAAAATAAAGTTACGTAGTTAGAAAAAATTGTTATCAATGAATTATGAATTAACATATATAAATTTCAAAATCTTATATGGTTATAGAAGAAATTATAATTTTAAAAAGAAATCTAGTTGAATAAAACTTCTAAATTTATTATCATTTAACATTTTAAAATGAGTGAGATAGGAGGTCAAGAACTTCAATTAATATTTTTTCTTGAACATTTGCAGGTTAATGTGCTCCATGACGAAATTAATGTAATAAGTAACAATATCATCTATATTTTATTTTTTATTCATGAACTTTTGGATAGATGGTGATTGAAATGGTGGAATCATAGAAATTTATGGGAGAAAGTAGATGATCACATAATATGCATGAAGAGAGTACCAAACAGGATAAGGATTCAAAGAAAAGTTGCCCAACTTATGATTGAGAAAACTTGATGGGACAACTTGAAGACATATCAAATAAATAGCAATAATTTACTGAATTCAACTACCAAGATAATTCTCAACTACAAAATGTAATCAAAATTGTTGATAATGGTTCATTTAAACATGATACAAATATAAATTCTTCACTTAAAAGAATGAATATAAATTATTTTTATTGAAATAATTTTATATTATTATTTATTTATTGTTATATTATTAATATTATTTTTTATTGTTTAGAAGAGGATTGTTAAAAAAATATTTTAGGCTTCCAAAAAATGTCAAATCACAAAATAATTTATTGTATATAATACATAATCGTTTTTTTTTTGTCACTCATGTTTTTGTTATAATTTCTCTGCGTTTTTCGAAGAGAATAATTATGTGTCTAACTGTTTCACTTTCTTATCACTTTTCTTTCTTTCTGTATCTTCCTTTCTCTTTTTTCAATTCTAACAAAGACAAATTAACAATTTTGATTTTGATACTATAGAAGTTTGTAAGTTAGTTAAGTTAAAAAGTATTTTGCTACATCAATTTTCTTCTATGTCTGATGACAAAGGAGAGAGAGCAAAGCAAATATAAAAAATATAATGAAGGTACAAAAATAGGAAGAAAACATAAAAATAAAGAAGTATTGTAAAACAAGAAAGAAAACAAAAAAATAAAATAAAAATAAAGGATGGAAACAGATGAAAAACAAAGGAAAAAAATGAATAAATCTCATATAAAATTGTTTATCTGGTATTAATAATATGATTAGTTTATGAAAAAAAAAATGAAAGTAGAATAAATAGATGTTAAGAAAAGAAAGCAAAATAAATAGAAAATGAAATGAATTTTAGGTTGTTTAGTAAAGAAGAAAATAAAATTAGAAAAAAAAATATTTTTTATTAATACATAAAAGGTGGAAGCAAGATAAAATATATTAAAAACAATATAAATACTCTAATAAAAGGAGAGAGCTAGCATTAGTATAGGTATTGTTGTCCTAGGTCATTTTTCTATTTTTGATAATTTTCTAGCCAAAATTGAAGGAAAAAAATGTTATAAATGGGATCTGCAATTTTTTTAACTTTCTTTTGTCACATGATTTTCCAAATGAGAAATGAATAACAATTTTTTTTCCATTTCCTCCTAACGATTATTTCCATTTTAATTTTTAGTGGAACAGTTTCTAACAACTAATATCTTACTTAGACGCTTAATAAAGATTTTTATCTATGATGAAGTACCCCTCATGCAAGGTCTTATAATTATTCATAACATTATTAAAGATGACATAATGACTCTAACCTAAACCATCATCAAAATAAAACTATATTAGACTTTTAAAATTAATCACGAAAAAATAAAGAAATGATTGTTTTAGCTTAATTAACTTCTCAGGACAAACTTTGAAAAAAAAAAATTTGACACTGCTGTTCCGAAAAAACTTTCATTTAATACTGTTTTTTATTAATAAAATATTATATTAATAAAATAATAAGTGTTAAATAGATTAGAATGTAAACAGTGGTATTAAAATAAAACCATCAAACTCTAATACTGCAGACTAGAAATTTCTCAGACCTATTTAGATTAGCTATTTTAAAATTATTTCCTTATGAAATTTATGTAAATTTAGGGAAAAAAATAGACCAGAAAAACTGTGACTTGTAAATATTTTTAATTCAGTTTAACCCAGTTTTAGCACCCTCGATATCGCGTGCCTCTCTTTTCCCAATATTTATAAAATTGGAGGAGTTAATTAAAATATTAATCACAGGTAAGATAAAACGTGAAAAATAAAACTGTAATTATTGTAAAATAGAAAAGAAAAGTCAAAATGCAATTAAATATTTTTAAAACATTATTTGGGGCAAACGGTGTCGGTTAGGTCCTAGTGTAATTAAATGGCGGCGTTGTCTGGAGGAGATTTAAGGATGTCCTAAAACCCTTCTTCCGTTTCGGACACTGCGTGCTGAACGGCTCTGCCTCAACGCCAAGGCTGCGCCACCGTCGTCCGCCGTCCATCGTCAGTTCCTTTCTCCACTTTCGCATTTTCATCTGCGTTGCTTGTCGAAGTTCTGTTTCATTGCTTTCTTCACGCTTTTTTGATTTTACTCTATGCCTTACACCGTTTAACCTAATTTTCTATTTCGTTCCCACTCGTTGGATATTAAACTCACCTTATCATACATCTTCCGAAGAGTTATCATGGAAGGTGGTTACGTTAGTTGATGTGATAGATAGAAGTAGCCGGAAAAATTATTGACACGTGTTCTTTATTGATATGCTTAAGGTTTTGCATACTTTATTTGATTGATTCATTGGTACCTGAATTTCGGATCAATCTGAATTATGTGCAGTGTGATATTTTTTTTCTTATCTGGGCGCAATCTGAACTCAATTTGTTATTTGATGTTGTTTCATAGAACTGGCCAAGAACACCAATGGCTTACCGGCGTTGCCTTTTGATAAGAGGGAACCTTGTAGATCGGAGGTGCCATCCCTCTTTTAGTTATGTTCTTCATAGCGATGAAGGGAGACAGGAAAAGTCTGAGGAAAAATCATCTTCAGCAGGCGTTAGTAATTTCGCCCAAATAAGGTCCTTTGGAAACTCTCTTAGTGGACCGTTGGGGTTCTCTGCTCCTTCCCGAGATAGATTCCTTTCTCCATGCACTGGATATGGTTTCTGCCGTTATATGTCGACAGTGAATCAGGTTTCAGATAAGATTGACGGCGACATAATCACTGATGTAGCTGATGTACTCACTGACACTACCATAGACACTATAGCTTCTCAGGCTGCCACTGTTAATGAAGTTGCAATTGCTGCCGCCGATTCTTTTTTGCCTGTACAGGGCTTGCAGTACGTGATAGATGCTGTGCATTCCTACACTGGCTTAAATTGGTGAGTCTGTGTGTGTGTCTGTATATATTTATGTATGTATGTATATAGACACGCGCACATAATTCCTAATTCTAATGGAATACCAAAATAGTCCAGAACTGGTTTCATGCATGTCAAGTTACCGTTGGTCTATGCTTTTACCAGGGATTTGGGTTTTAAGTTAGATTATCTGTTTAATTATACCTTGCTATAGGTACTTAGTTTCCTTTAATATTTTCTAAATTGATATATCAGCTTATTTTATGCCAGTTCAAAATGTAAAGGGAATTTAGGGTTTCAGGATTATGCTATTGTTAGCAAGGTTTTTCTTGCCCTATTTGCAGTATATGATGTATATTCTGGGATCTGATTATCCAGTGGCGTTTTCATTCATAATTCATAAATAATACATGTAGTATTTGGTGGCAAATTGGCTTTCAATGGTGTTTGTTCATCTTATTGCTTCTTTGTTTCAGGTGGGCAGCAATAGTTCTTACAACCCTGTTGATTCGAAGTGCTACAGTTCCGCTCTTAATAAATCAACTTAAGGCCACTTCTAAACTTACGGTATATTATGCTTCTCTTAACGTCATCTTTGTTTCTTTCTAAAATAAAGTAATGGCAATTGCCTCTTGCTTGTACCTTCCTCCTTCCCACGTCCTGATTGGAGTGGACACAATTCAAACATATGGAGGGAACTGTTTCCCTTAGTTCACGTTCTTTTTGGATTAAGATCTCCTTAACATGGCTTAGAAGGTTAATTCTAGCTTCTCAATTCTGTTCCATCTTTTTTATTCTGTTTTCTGTAAAGGTCCTCAAGCTTTTATATCTATAATGCACTTTTTTTTTTTATTCTAATCTATCTTGTTACTTAGCTTACTGTTTCACGTATGACAGTTAATGAGGCCTCACTTGGAGGAGATAAGGCAACAGATGGACGGGATGGTAATCTTCAAATATATATATATATATATATATATATATATATATATATATATATATTTTTATTTATTTCTGATGACATTGCTATGCTATTCTATTGAATATGCTAGTGAGCTAATGGGGTCTCACATGTTCTGGGGTTTAATGTGATGGAATGGATCTTTTTATTTAATTGTAAATTTAATATTTTAGCCCTTTTCTACTTGCAATAGAACCAACCACTGCCTAGACTTTGTACACAATGTTTCTCTAGTTTCTTCTTGCAAAACTGAAGGTATTGAACTTCTCGCACAATTTTTGAATGCAAAAGCTTCCAGCCCAATGTACTCTGTTTTTTAGAAAAGGTTTATATAGTATTCTGTGCTTTTATTTTGTTCTGGATTTGTTAATGTTAGTTTTAATGTTGTAAAAATAGGTACTGTTCTACGTAAACACACAAACATATATATACATATGAACTTATCGTTCAATTGTTGCATATTTATTTATATATTTGTGTATAAGAAGACACTTGATTGCTGGATGACCACTCTTCAATGTTTGCCTGTACCTGTTGAAGAATGGCATTGCAGTATATATAAATTTTAACGTCTAAACATGGTGGATATTATCAACCTTCAAACTTTACCTCATCTGTGGTATTTTGGTGAAATTTTTACGTTTTGGATTTTATTGCATGTATTATCAAAAACAACTTTCTCTTTGATCACAATAACATCCAATTTTCAGGCTATGGATCCCGTAGCTGTTGCTAAAGGTAAGCAGCAGATGAACAAGCTATTTAAGGAGTAAGTGCTTTCTTAATAGACTATCCTTAACATTATTTTTTTGACCTCTTCTATTGTAATCTGCTTTCATTTTGGTGTATAATGGTTGCACTGTCTTTAGAGCCTATGGACTCTGTCCCACTTGCACTAGGCCATCTTTGTGGTTTCTTTTATTCTGTTGTATAGCTGCTTATAATATTTTTTAAACTTCCCAACGCTACGTAATTACTACACCTAGTGCTACAATATTATAATGTATTAGTGGAGTAATCTTTGTGGTGAATTGTGAACTGAGAAGGCCACATCTTGGACTCCTATTCAATTGACTTGAGCATGAGTAGAGAAAGTAAACTGACACCTATTCTTGGCTCATGACTTCCTAGACATTAGTATCATAAAAGAGTAAAAGGAAATTAAAAGAAAATAACTTGTATTATAAATAATGCAAGACTTGAAGCTTGTTTTGAGGTTTATGTCCACAAAACTTAACTATTTACTTTAACTAATAAGAGATGTGTTTCTTAGAATTCTATTTATTTAGAGTTGTTATTATAGAAAAATGCGAAACTTAGCAAATTTGTTTTTATAGTGTAAATTATATAAATCTTAATTCTCTATTGAAATTTTGTGTTGATTACTCACACAGAGGGAGAGAGAGTGTCTCTGTGTGTGTACCAAAGGTGTCCTATATTTTAAACATTTGCCATGTTTGATGTCAGTATTGGTGTGGGTGCTCCATAGGTTTCGAGTATAAGTCAAACTTCTCAGTTCGTGGATCTTTTGTTTGACTAAACATTTTCTTCCTTTGGTTTTGACAATTGCAGATATGGTGTGACCCCTTTTACCCCATTGAAAGGACTCTTTATTCAAGGCCCTATCTTTGTTAGTTTTTTTCTTGCGGTAAGCTGTTTCAATTTGATATTTTACTTACTTGTAAGAGTCTGAAGAGCTATTATATTGTTTCTATCCTTTCTCATTTTTGTGTTTCAAGATAGATAACAAATATGGCTGAAAAAATGCCATCATTCAAGCATGGCGGAGCTTATTGGTTTACTGATCTCTCAACTCCAGATGCTTTGTACGTTTTTCCAGTTTTGACTGCATTGTCATTCTTAATAACGGTGGAGGTAAACATTTTCTTTTCAGAAACTTTCTACTTTGTAATAATTCTTTCTAGATTGACTTTCATCATTCATGATTAATTTTGAGTTGACGATATGGTGTTCTCTGATACATTAATTCCAATTTGGACTAATTGATTTCCTACTGTCTCCTAGTGTAATATGCAAGAAGGGATGGAAGGAAATCCTGTGGCTGGCACCATGAAAAACGTCTCCAGGGGTCTTGCTGTTCTTACTGTTCCTTTCACCATGGGATTTCCGAAGGTAAGCTATTCTTAGTTTTTTTCCGGAAGAACAACTGTCCTTTGCTTACACTTATTTTTGCATTTGAAATAATTGTTGGATGAACTTGCAAAGAAACAGTAGTTCTATCTGAAGTTTCAGTATAAATTGTTGCGTTCTATCTGCATGTGGAACCATGTTCCAACACCAATTTAAAATGGGTTCGGACACAAACTCATAATTTATTTTTACGTGCATCTGTGTATTTGTGTCCCAGTACCTAACACTGTATAGTTTGCTTACTGACTGGTAACTTTGCAAGTGTAATTTGCTACTATGAAAAGAGGCCTCATTCGCCTCCCTCTTATAACCAAATCCCTCCCTTGGTTCTCACACTCCCTTCCCTTACCCCTGAAGCCATGTGTGTGTAGCAGGTTATCGCATAAGGTGCAATTCCTGCTTGGCCTAATGTAACTCTGATCCCCTACTACACCCACTTCTTTTGCTAATACATTATCTTAGCTCATCTAATACTTGTTTTAACATTTATTTTTGTTTACTAGTTTTGACAAATCAAAAATCATATTCCAAATTGTGAACTATCAAGCTAATTTTAAATCTTGAATAGTAAATAAATCATACAAATCGAGAGATGCAATAAAAAATAGCTTAAAATATATATAGTGCTCAATTTAATAATTTTGAACTACAGATTAACAAAAATAATTTTACTATAACTCTCGCAAACCAAATCCCAGGTCATACCTGATTGTAATTAAAGCCTTTATTTTAGTAGAAAATAAACAGAGCAATGGATTAGCTATATGCAGAGAATGAATGATACATGTGTGAACCCATTTCGGAAAAATTGAAAACAGAGCAAACAAATTATCAAATAGAGTGCTTTTGGTTGCTCCATTTTTTGGCAAACCACTTAAACTTATTTGACTTTTCAATTCTTTTTTATGAAAATTAGTTAAAGAAAAGGAGAAAGGTAAACATAACAAATTGCTTTAATATTGTACGTTTCGTATGGGTAATCTGGAATTGCACTGTTTCATCCAAGCTTTTCACAACTTAAAGTCACATGTAGCTCATCACATAATCTGAATTGCTGACTTGTCGAATTGAATTAGATTTGTGATTCCAACTAATGTCCCGTTTTGGGTGGTTGAGTTGTTAGTTTTCAATTTGAACTTTATTTCCAAAGTAAAACCCATTTTGGGTTAAAAGTGTTTTAGAGTGAATTTTGAAAACCATTTTACCTTTCTTCTCAAAACAGAAAAAGATTTTCTATTTTGAGTTTTAAGTTTCGAGAAATCTCTGCGTTTACCCTAGCCTCCTATCTGCCTTTGCTGGGTAACCTATCTTCCTCCTTGTTGCCTCTGTTGTATGATCTCTCCTCTACGTAATAGGTTTGTCTTCCTCTCTCTCCATTACCTTCTTTCTTTTCCCATCTCTTTGTTCTTCTCTGTAGCTGTTTATATGTTTTCTGAAATTGAAAATACACACGTGACGAGTTAGGTTGCAGATTTGATTTCATTTCTGTACTCACAAGTTTGATCTTCCGCTTTCTCCATCCATGTCTTACTCTCCTCATCCCTCTCTCGCTCACCGTCTCTCTTCCTAGTCTATATGTTTTCTGAAGTTGAAAGCATATGCATGATGATGAGTTGGGTGGCTGATTTGACTCCATTTTTCTGCAAAATGCCTAACCTTGGAGTTTGGTGAGTCTTTAGAGAAATTTTGGGTTGACATTGTTATTTTTTTTTGGGACAGGTTTAATTTTTGTTAGTCTTATAAAGTCGACTTTAAAGCTTCCCCAACCTCATAAATCGGTTTGGAAGATGAGATTTTTACCTATTTATATAGTATATTTTCGTCATATCTTTAATTGATGCAAAATCTACAACACACTTTTCTACCCTGAGGATTAGACATCTTGAGTGTAGGACTAAATATTTGTGGTTAGTTCAATAGCGGGTGACACGATGATAAACCCGATAATTTTGTTAGAATAGATTTTGATACCATATTTGAAAGTGGATTTTAAACCTGTTGGAGATCCCACATTGACTAGAGATGAAGTCTTTCAATAGTTTATAATGTGGGTGCAAACCTCACTTTACAAGCCGGTTTTGTGAGTTGAGTTAGGCTTAAATTCCATTTCTTGATATGGTATTAGAGTCTATCCTAGCACGATTTTTGGGCCACCAGCTATCGGGCTATTATTGGACCACCCTTAAACAATGTAGTCCCACACACGAGTTGAGCAGTCTCGGCATGAGGGGGTGTGTTAGAGATTCCACATCGACTAGAAATGAAACCTTTTAATAATTTATAATATGGATGCAAACTTCACTTTACAAGCCGGTTTTGTGGGATTAAGTTATGCTTAAATTTCACTTCTTGATAAAACCTAATAAATTGGTTTGTAAGGTTACTTGAACATATTTATGGACTATAATTTGATCATATTTTTAGTTAATATAAGATTTGTAACAATTATAATAGTATTGGTAGTAAATTTTTGACAAAAATGAGTTATTTACACAATTATTTTACACAATTATGTATCTTGCTGGCCAGTTTATTTGCCTTTTACAACTGAAACTTTTTGGCTTAAAATAGTTTGAAAACTTGGAACGAAAATCCCCCGCGTGGAGACCTTGGCAAGTGTTGTACGTGAGCCTTTTTAATAAGCATTTTATAATTTCTTGTTATTACAAGTGTCTTTAAGAAGTATTGGTAATAACTTGAGTGCTATCACTACCCTCCTCCGTCCCCCCTCTACCTCGTTAATTGTCTTGTTGAAAAGATCTCAATTGTTGTTTTGACTGTGACACCATGAATAAATTATCAAACATAAGCTTCTCTCTGTGTTGTTTGAGACTACAAAAATAGTTTCTTGGTTTCTGTGAGTGTCAATCCTTGTTGTTTTAAGGGTGTTTCTCTTTTCCTCCCTCATTCTGTTGTGGGTCACTTAATTATTATTATTTTATCAGAAAGGCAGGTCATAATAATCAGAAAATTTAATGTTTGGACTATATTAGGAAACATAACAAATATTTTGTATTGACTAAGCAGAAGCATTCTATTTGACTGAAAACTTAGAAAATGCTCTTTTTTTATTTGAAATGAGATGCCTTTATATTTATAAAATTTAATTTGTAATTTACTTACAATTGTAGGGTATCTTTGGCAAATCAAAGGTTGCGACCCATGCCTTGTATATGCTATAGATGTAGATATTGATTTTCTACATTCCATTCACATGTTTTAGGTTTATACGCTTATTTTGTAATAACTAAATGATGTTTGGCTAATTGAGAAAGAAAAGAGAGATTGCCAGTTTCATGTTCTCTATCATTTGTCATGTCATATAATTTGAATTCGTGTTCCTTTATAATTGTGCAGGCAATATTCTGTTACTGGATTACATCAAATTTGTTTTCACTTGTATATGGACTTGGTAAGGCTCTTGAACATTTTCATTTGCAATCTTACTGTCTTTTTCCAATTTTCATCACTTAAATAGGCAGAAATCTGAATTTCTTGAATGCATATTGCTTTGGGCCTTGATTCTACCATGCGTATCACGATTGCATTTGTGTAGGCTAGAATGTATAGTGCACGTAATTGAAGAATCCATGGTTCCATAATCTTGGTATTCTTTTTGAGTGCAGACTTCTCTCTATCCATGATGATCCAAAACAATCCAAGATGCACTTACAAGTTACAGTCTTGCGCTCTTAATTTTACTGATCGATCTAATGTTTTAAACATATCAATGAAGTTGAAGGCCACGTACAATCTTACGTAGCCTGACTGACTTCCATTTAGTTGTTAGTCCCTTCTAGAAAACCTGCGTGCTTTATGACCCACACCAAAATTATCATAAGTCTTAGGGTTATGTTTTGTTCTCTCAATCTTAGGACTTTTTAGAGTATTTTATCCTCTGTTTTAGTCATTACGTATTTATTTATTTTCATTTAATTTTCACAAGCATAATTTGCATACCATTCTGTCTGGAATATTTTCTGTTGCTTGTCAATATTACGGTCTTTTTGATTGTAATAATATTTAGTACCCTTATCATTAATACTAGGATAATTTACCTAATCCAAAATTGTAGGATCAAGAACAGGATTAGTTTATCTAGTAGATAACATCTTACTTGTGTATCGTTGGTCTAGATTCTGTTGATGTTATTAGTGGGACTGAGATTAGAGGACTAAAATTTTATTTGAAAAGGAGTAAATTTGACATAAATTTAATTCTGTAGTCATGGAATATGTTGTCAAAATTGTCCTTATGTTCAAATGGTGAGATTTAAGGATTAAATTCATGTCGTTTTTCTATGATGACGAAATTATCCCCCCCGATGGGTGGTGGGTTTAAGCTGAGTTAAGAAAAACTAGAGGACCAAAATTCTCTTAACAAAGGAAACAATTGCAGGAGGTCTTTAAGACCCAAGTTCGAGGTTGTGTTTCATGTACTTGTGTGCATCAAAAGGATGTTTTTCGTCTCTGAACTGTATAACACAAACACAAGTAGATCCTTTTTATGCACTTTTTTTTTCTAATCCCTATTTGCTCTCTTATTTCCAAATTTACAGCGCTTAAAGTTCCTGGTGTAAAGAAAACATTGGGTATTCCTGAAATACCTGTTGCAGACCCCACCAGTGCTCCGCAATCACCCTTTTCTATATTTCCCGCTCTAAAACAAGCTACCTCCGCAACAAATGGGACAAGCTCCGTAATACGTGATGAACCTTCCAAACATTCAAATACAAAGATATCTTCTTCTTCTGTTATTAGTCAAAGGCTTAGAAGTTTGGAGAAACAAGTGAACGGAAGAAAGAAAAACAAGTGAGGGGAATTTACTGTTTCTAAATTAGGGTATCTAGGTATGGAGCAATTGTGCTCAGATTTTGATTATATTTTATTATCCTGGGATGAGGGAAAAATAAGTTCAAATATTGATTGCTAATAATTTTGCTTAGGAATTTGCCTATAGTGTAGTCTACACTCAATGCTCGGGTTTCTAAATTCTCGTGTAAAAGCTAAGGTGAGAAAGAAAGACCTTCATAATTTAATTTTAATTTAAAAATTCTGATGGGCTTTATGTATTTGACATTTGGTATGAGTTTTAGTAAAAGTGTGATTATTTTTATTTGGATACTTGACAATTATTTTTTATTAGACATTTTGTATTTTCTTTCGGACATCGTAAATGCCGCACTGAATATTCAAGCTTGACAAAGAAATATGAAGAATGTTGTGTTGTGAACAAAATAGTATAACCAGAATAATAGTCTTAATTTTAACGTCTATTCAAGATTCTTATACGCAGAAAAGTGAACACAAGTGAGAATGTGAAGGAAATTTTAGATAGCTGTAACATTGTGCTGATATGTCGGTTTTCTAATTATCAAAGCTGTTGAAACATTCAAATTAGAAAAAATGAAAGGTTTAGGATAGAGAAATGGACGAGTGATACTCAATTATATTCTCACTATCAGAAAGGGAGAAAATTCAAAAAGAAATAAAAGATGGAAAAAGTAATGAAAAGTGAAGTGATTTGAATTGAAAGAAAAAGAGTGAAAAATAGAAGAAAATAATGAAAGGTTTAGAATTGATTTAACTGATATGATAAAATAAAAGAGATTAAATTAATTAGATAATATAATGAATAATCAAAATATCCAAATTTAGGTTTAATGAAAGTTTAAAATTTATAAATTCTGAATATTTTTAATTGAGTCCTATTAAGTTATTTTATTTTATTGAGTGTGTAAAATATATATATATATATATATATATATATATATATATATATATATATATATATATATATATATATTTTCGTTTAAGTATCTTACTAACAATGACATCTCTAGACTCATGACTCATTTAATATTTTCAATTTATTGGTTAATTCACCTTTTTTTTTTCTTTAAAAGTAAATTAACAAAGAAGTGTATTGGAAGATGATTAATTGTAAAGTAGTTATTTTATAAGACCAAAAATAATATTTAAAAATTAAAATTTATTTTATTTAAATAATTAATAGTAAATAATTATTATTTTTCAGTATATCAATGTTATAATAATTAAAGTACAATAGAAAAATTTGTAAATGAAAAATGGGAACTAGAATTTTATTATAAATAAAAACATAACTTTTGACAAAAAAAAATTAAGAGTTGTATAAACTGGATATTTGAAATTACGATGTGCATAAAGAGTGGAAAACATGTGTTTTAATGTAAAATAGTTTTATATTACTATTTTGTTTTATACATTGGAAAGTATTTTAACATTTTAATACTAGATTGGTGAATATAATTTATATACATTTATTCTACAATTATATATATATATATATATATATATATATATATATATATATATATTTTTTTTTTTTTTCTATAT
>Ga0209489_107305_pt1 | contig 16633 bp, 12 predicted proteins | sample SiratrowhiteBW_FD_187527 | JGI IMG/M metagenome (GOLD analysis project Ga0209489, IMG submission 187527) | Root nodule microbial communities of legume samples collected from California, USA - Siratro white BW (SPAdes) (version 2) | ecosystem: Host-associated > Plants > Roots > Nodule | place... | reverse complement strand
ATATATATACAAATATATTATATAATTTAATAATAAATAATATTTAAAATAAAAATAATAAAAATTATATAAAATTTTAAAAATTTATATAATATTATTAATAAAATATTTAATAATAATAAACATAATTACAATTTAATAAAAATAAAAAATATTTTTAATGAAAATATATTATATAATAATTATTATTATTATTTTATTTTCAAATAATAATATTAAAATTATTTTAAACAAATTAATTTTATATTTTAAAAAATAATCAATTAAATTAATATATTTTATAATTGATTAAATTTTGTTTTAAAATTAATTATTTTTTATTTTAAAATAAATTTATAATTTTATAATTTATTATATTAAAATATTGTTATATCTATCACATTATTCACAAATTTTCAAAAACTTTCCACTTAAATATTACCATCTTTCCCTTAATCCAAATAATCAAACTTTTCACATACTTTTATCTCAAATCATCTCAAATTCTCTCCCCAATCTAAACACATCCTAAATGTGTTTGAGATTATAGATGTTTTGAAACATTATAATTATATCCATATTAAATTGTTCAATTGTTGTATAAGAAAGAATTTTGATAATGAAAAGTATTGAGTTTTCTTTACATTCTTGAGAATGTTGTTTTGACATTGAAACATCATTAAGTTGTGTGTAATTATTATAGTCAATATTTAACATCATTTATAATATTTTTGAATATTCAAGAAATGAAAGTTATAGTTTAAGTGAGAGTTTGTACATAAGCAATAGAGATCAAGGTCATTCAAGCCATGTTGAGATGTTGTACAATTATGTTTGAGTGAGGATTGATTACTTAAGCACTAGTGATAAAGTGTCTAAAGGTTTTGAAACTTGCTATAAGAGTCAAAAACATGTAAGTCACTCAAAAAACATGATGACACTTATGTTAAGGAGCACTCAAGTGACTAGTGGTCTCTTAAGCAAGGGATGTCGCTTAAGATGAACTAACTCAAACAACACGGTGTTATGTGTGGGTGATTTGTTTGAATTCGATATACATTACATACATATTACAATATTTTAATGAATGTGTAGCCCTTTATAGGTTATTATTACAATATTTTAATGAATGTGTAACCCTTTATAAGTTATCTTTTATGGAAATGTGTGACCATTTATAGATGTGTGTGAGAGATTCCTTGGAAGATGACATGCTCTATATGACAATATTAATCAAATTAGTTCATTAAGTAAATGTGATATCTTAAATTCACTAATAAGTTTGTCACAAAAATTAAATTATTAAGTTATGATAAATTGAATGAGCTCCAAATAGGTGTGTAAACATACTCTAGTTGGGTGACTGGTGTTATTATTTTTGGTGGGACACACTTAGCATAAATGTGTTTTTCAAAAAGCATTTTATTACTATTATCCTGTACAATGAGGATCTAAACTTGTGGATGTTGTTGAGGGGTTTTTCCATCTTGTTAACATTGCAACGATGCAATCCATGAGTTGTGTGATGTATATGATGTATGGTGATATATATATCTAATTATCTAAGTTGGTACTATTTGCATTGATAAAAATATAGATGTGTATATATGTATTATATATCATAAAAGTAATGAATATTAATTACATACATTTTGTAATATATATATATATATATATATAGATATATATTGGTTTAATTAAATTTTAAGTTTATTATAAATTTGTATTTTCAATTGAATATCTCATGTTTAATTTATTTGTTAACTAAGTTTCATAGTTCTTATCTTACTTGCTTATTTTTCTCCACTTATTAAGAAATATAAAGCTTTGTGATTCATATAAAAGATGTGTTTGTATCCGATGACAGATACATATCGAGCGAAGAAATCAGAAAAAACAAAACCAACTTTTACGAAAAACGAAAAAAATTTGAATTCAAAATTTTTTACGCTCTATACGAAGAAATGTGAAGAAAATTTTATTTTCTAAATAAAACAATAATTTAATTACAATTAAATAAAATATAAAAAATATCTTTTTAATTTTAAAATAATAAATAATTAAATTTATAATAATATATACATTAGTATATATAATGGATTATGTTAAAAACGTAATCGATTATGTATTTAAAAATAAAAAATTAAATATTGTCTAAATTTTTAAAATAAAAATATTATATAATATGTTTAATAAAATAAATAATAATAATATAAATATAATTATAATTTCATAAAGACATTTAAAATGAAAATAAATTATACGATAATAAATTTTTATTATTATAAAATAATAATTATATATAAATTTATTATTAAAGTTATTTTAAAATATTTAATTTTATACTTTAAAAAATTAATTTTATCATTAATATATATATATATATATATTATAATAAATTAAATGTATTTTAAAGATAATTATTAATTTAATATTTTCATAAATTTTTAAAAAATATTATTAATTACATTAAATAAATTAACTATATTTTATTTTTAATTATAAAAGATTATAATTTTATATATTAAAATATTATTATATCTATTAAATCATTTATAAACTTTAATTTTTTTTTTAAATCTTACCATCTTTCTCTTAATCAAAATAATTAAACTTTTATTTTAAATCAATTCAAATCCATTTCCTTGAATCAATTCCTTTCTCCAAGCACATCCAAAATACCCAAAATGATATTGTTATTAATGTAAAACGACATATAACTTTTATTACTTTAGTTAAAAATATGGTGGATAATAAAATTATGATATTTTCAAAACATTACCTATAACAATCAAGATAGAGTTATTGTTACCACTATTAATATAGGTGATGAACACATTCTCAATTAAAAAAACAATAGAAGTGAGTTACTTTTTTACATTAACTATTATATAGTTTTATGTTAATCATAAAATTTCACATTTTTTAACATGTAGAATCAAGCAAATAAAACGGTGATATAAAATAATAATCATGTCATTGACGCAAAAAAGAATAAATAAAAATACTTAATTGAACAATATAAAAATTAAGAATATTCACTAAAAATAAAAAAATAATTAAAAATAACTAAATTTACGACGACCTAAAGTTTAATTAAATTCATGTTTTATTATTATTATTATTATATATATATATATATATATATATATATATATATAATAAAAATGAAAGTGTATTAATTATGTAAATAACATATTAACAATTATATTATTGCTCGTGGATATTATTAATTATTTATAGTTTTCACGACGTTACATTTAAAACTTTTTGGTGTTTTTAATTCAATTTTCTATCATTCTATAATAGTTATCATTGAATGTTTTAAAATTTCTATTCTTTATATTTTACTAACATTTTAAACTCATGTACCAAGTACTGATGACAATACATAATGTTTGGATACAATACAATGAAATTTGTTCATAGATCCGTGTTCAAAATAATATTCATTCCCACTTCATATTTTCGCGGATTACAAATATAATTATTTTGTCATATGGACTTATTATTTGTATATTATTATTTTGATATTTGTTACCTACATCTTACTTGTGTACAAAATTAAAAAATTGATAACAAATATTATTAAAAATTGTCACAGATTTTAATTCATGAAGGGTGTAGTTAATTTTTATGTTATCACTGGAAACATTAACAATAGAGGAGGGTCATTATTAACGAATATTTATCTTTAAGTTTTGGCAACACTTTTAACACATTTCTTTTAGTCATGCATAAATTTTGTCTAAGTTTTAACCGAAAATTTCGTATAATTATTTTGCTTCATATAATTAGTCATAAAATTTATAATTAAAAAAATATATAGTTAAGTTTTGGTAAAAAAATAATTATATATTATAATAAATAAAATATTATATAGAGAGAGAACAAGGGATTAACAGGTGGGTACGTAGTGCGGCACTGGTAAAGTTTCAACAAAATAATTCAAAGAATCAAAATTTAAATAATATGTATTCCCCCCAAAACACACACACATATAAATAGTTCATTGCAATTAATTTCTCTCACTCCTTATTTTAATTTTTAGAAGAACAATCTTGAAGCAATTCATTAAATAACTTTTTTTTACCAACATGTCCTCTCATCAAATAAAATTAAATTATAATAAATATTTACAAAGTTATTTTAATCCCAATAATTATATCGACTTTTATTTTAAATTCATACAGTTTTGTTTTTGTCTTTATAATCTTGAAATTTTTTTATTTGTAGTCTTACGATCACTATCTGTTATAAAAAATTAATGAAAAGTGACGACAAAGAATAAAAATAAAATGCACAAAAGTTACATAGTCAAACTTAAAAGAATTTGCGTAGTGTAAAAACAAAATATCAGTACAATTATAAAAAAAAATATTTAAGGCTAAAATAAAATAAAAGTTGTCAAGAAACTTATAATAAAAATACTTATAACATATATAATAATGGTAAAAATTGAAAAAATAAATATTAAGGATTTAATCAAATTACAAATAGACAAATACAATGCATTTGAGTTAAAAAAAATAACTTATTTATCCTAATGAATCGGGTTAGGCCAGTAAAACAGATTCGTAGAAGTGTTTATTTTTTATTTAAGGAAGTTCAATAAAACTTTTACTCTTAAGTTAATAATTTTGGTCTTCATGTTGTACGTTAGGGAAAATCCGGAGGCCCTAATTTTTGTTCTATTTTCATTTTTTTTCTTTTTTAAGTCTCTTTCTATTTGTTTTCTTTATTTACTTTATCTCTTTCTATTTGTTTTCTTTATTTACTTTATCTCTTTCTATTTTATGTAATTTCTTATCTTTTCTATAAACAAGTCCTACTGAATAAAAGATCATTAATAATAAGATGTTTCTAATTAATTAAAACTTGTTTTTTTTTTGTTACTTTAAAACTTTCTCATCTTCAATTTTATCACTTTATTTGTAAATGTTTTAAGCATTTAATGGGTTGTCACTAAAATATGTTATCTTTTTGTTTCAACTAGCATGTAATTTAAAATAAATTTGAAATTATATGCTGTATTGGAATATGTTATCATATATGCATATAAAATTTGCAAAATGTAATTGAGACGAGATAGGACGTATAAATTGAAAGTAAGTATGGATAAGATGAAATGACATCTAAAAAAGTGGTTAATTTTTAAGATAATTATTTACTTATTTATTCTTAGTTATGTACATGTCCATTTGAGGATCAAACAAGATAAAATTATAATAGATAAGAAAATTGCTTCTTCAAAATATGATTGTATACTTCTAAAAAGAACTAACATTTAAAATTCTAACTTCAAAACATCGCTCCCTAAACTAAAATAATTTTACACCAATTGTTGAGTTTCATTTTCCTCCTCAAATCTCAATCTTGACTATTTTAACCTTTATTAATTGATTTTTGAAAATTTTAAAGCCCAATTACTTATAATCCCAGCTAAATCCTTTTGTCTTTTAAATTACCTATACCCTACAAAAAAGGTTAATTGTATTTTTATCGTGCAACTTATGTTTATAAGTTTGAATTTTGATGCAAGAATGATCTGACAGTTTTACTACTCACGCGTTAGAAGTTATTTTGTCAACTATAAAATGTTACATTTTTCTATGTTTAAAAATAGTGTAGAATCTAATTTCAGGATTCGTCTTAAAAAATTGTAAAAGGTGGATATAAAGAGTTTTTATAATTTGAAGTGAGATAAATAAAGAATTTGAAAAAAAAAAAAAAAAGGTTGAAAGGTTCCTTGTTGTTTGAAAAGTGTTATGTGGAAAGTAGACAAGATATTGTGGCGTGCACACGCGTCCTGCAGTGCCGAAAATTTTGCTGATCGGAAGGGTCCCATTTACAGACTGGGATGTCAATTTCAAATTGACCATGTTCCCTTACCAATGCATAAGGCCCCACACCCTATCAAACCTAAATCTCCTTTACTCAACACAACTTCTAAAGTACCTCATCCATGCACCCAACCCAAAATACTATTTCCCATTCTAGCCCCTTCTTCTTCTTCTGTCAAACCAATCTACCTTCTCCAACTTAATTCTCTTTTTTTCTCCTACCACCATCACTCTCTTTCAACTCACTGCCACAGAATAAACCTTCCACAAAATTCAATACCAGTTATTTAAGAATGTCGTTCTATATGTGTCCTTTTAGCTAAAAAACATGAATCCGATTAACTCAACATCGAGAATATACCCACCATTTTCAACTCTCCACTTCATTTGAACATTTTATCATCTCTCAATAATACTACTAGGTCGGCCTATATACTCATTCAAATCATTATTGCATAGCCTTCACTGTAGATCAGTTGAGTGAATAAATCTAAAAACAAACATTTTTTAAGATTGCATTTATGGCATAACATTCACATTTAACAAATTTAACGACGGTAAAAGATTAAAAAAATTAGATGGAAGAGGGATGAGAAAGAAATAGGGAGGTCAACTATAACGAAAACGTTTGTCTTTAGCTGGAATAGTGGCTCTCCCCGGCTCGTGGGTGTGGATTGGGTTATTTAATTATTATGAGGATAAAGGAAGTCCCAAGTCCAAAGTCGAAAGGTCTCGTTATTCTCAACACCACCTTTTTGGTTCCTTGTTTGTTCCCTACCTACGATCCTAGGTCTATGACCATACTATTTTATAGCCCTCAGAGTAATAGGCCATTGTCCTACTACTATTACTACCAGAGATGTGAGTGAATGAATAATGATGATTTGATGTGAGGATTTCTTATTGGTTAAATCATATTTTTCTTTCACTCCACTATCTCTTTTCCCTCCAAATCTTCTCTTTTCGTAAAACCATTACGTCCCACCAACCCCTCATGCTCACGTCACTCCACATTCTTCTCTTCCTTCCCCCACACCAATTTACCGTAATATCCCTCAGAATTCAACGTCTAAACATGGGCCCACTGGTCGGAGACGTGGCTCATCCCCGCTCGCTCGTTAGGCCCAAGCACGCCAATTCCATTTCCAAATTTCAACTGTCCTTTCAAGCCCAATGCCTCCAAAATTACACCATACATTATAACTCAGGCAGCGTTTACATTATTTCAGTCTTCCTCAGTTCTGACCCATACAGTACTTCTTGTTCTGGTCAGTAAGTTAAAGTTTTTTTTTTTCTTTTTTTAACTTGGGATATAAAATATAATACAACTTTTTTCATTCTTATTATTTCTTACATAAGTTTAGCTACTAAAAAAATATTTAGAAAAATAAGAAAAAAGATAATACCAGAAAATTAAGTTTTGAAAATTAAGAATTAAGTTTTGGAGCTTGATATTTCTAACTTTTTAGTAATAAAATAGTCTTTAATCTAGTTAGATACGAAACAAATAATATTTTTATTGATATATTTATGTTTAAATCTTAATCTTCTCAACACTCTTATAAGGTGTATCTTTTATAATATGATTAATTATGATTGTTCTTTCAAATTTGAGATGATACATAATTCTTTAATCTTAAGTTAAATAGGATGAAAAAATTTAAAAAGAAATTCTAGAACCATCTTATAAAATCTTTAAACATCACATTTACAACTTTTCAGAATTGTACCATAATATTGTTTGAAGATTTCACATCTACTCGATTGTCTTTTTACATGTAACATTCTAATTGGCACACTGGATAAGGTGGGCTTAAAACGTTATTCTCTCTCTCATCGTTTCATATGGTTTAAACATAAGGGCTTATGCTACATTGTCCTTTTTCTTATTTTCAAAGCATCCATCATTTTATGTTTGATCATTGTTCTCAAATAAGTATTGCTCTTACCCTCCTTTCACTTGTTGTTTGAATTTCTCTTTCATTTTTAAACTTACATTTCGCTTTTGCCTCTTTTTTGGAATTGCTTTCTATTTTTGTTAGTTTTTATGGGTTTTGTTATCGAAACTGTTTTATTCTTTTGGGCTTTCTTTTTTTTTAGATTTTGGGTTTAAAGTTCTTATCTTTATGAAGGTTTACTTATGATACATCTTATCCCTAAGTTAAAATGAAACTTCTTAGGGAGATTTTAGGGTACATGTCTTTAGAGAAGGTTACGATTTTTTGCAATCTTCAAGCGATTAACAAGATCGAGGAGAAATACATGGGTATTCAAACTTATAAATTGGACAAAACAATCATAATGAATCCGATGACGTAGAGGGTGGATTTTGCTTATTTTGTTATACTATTTTTATTAAACTCAAACTCCATTTTTTCTTGAATTCCTTCGAAAAGGAAGTACTTACCTTAATGAATGTTGCCCTCACTAAGCTACATTTCTTCGTGTCTTTCATATATTATACACACACTTTGACATAATTTTGACCTCAAACATGTTTTTTCTCATTTCTTTGAGCTTAAAACTTTGTCTAGCCAGTTATAAACTTCTTTAAATAGTGTTAGTAATTGAAGTCTTTTAACATTTTTTCAATTCTTCTATAAGTATTCCAATGGTCATTTTCTAAAGATCCCCTACCTATAACCCTACCTTACCTTTTACTAAACACAAAATCCTCACATTCATAATGCTCCTAAGGTGGATGAACTTGAACCACCCAAACATGGGAACATTGAAAATTTGGAAACACTAGAGAGTATTTTTGATTTGGTCAGTTCTATTAAAACTAGGTTGATATATAACTTATTCTTAACATTAACTTAACTTTTTTGCTTTCTTATTTTAATCTTAATTCCTTTATTTGCAGATAAATAGTAATATCCAATAAGGAAATGACTTGTTATTTTTTCAATCTAAAAAAAAATCATTATTCACTACAATGATACTAAGGCAACTCCCTCAAGTTCTATAATTCAAAGAGAAAAGACTAATCTTATGCAATTTGTTGAGGTCATGAGTTAGAGATGATAACTAGAGAAAATTGGAATCCTCAAAGTCATAGGGTCTCAAAGAAAGTGTTAGGAACTCCAATTTTTTATCATTCTGCTTAAAATCACACTCAACTTCTTAGAAGATGCAGAAATGTTAGAAAAAGTAAAACTTATCTTACAAAAGCTTGTAAGGCTATCTTCATAAGAGTAACTTTAACAAGTAAGATATCATATTTATATAATTTTTTCCTTCTCATTTGTTGGATATGTTTAAGTAAAAAAAGTGATTTGAAATGTAAAAAATGTAAGATATTGAAAAGAAAATTCATAATATAAGAATTTAGTCACTATTTCAGTTTTCAAAAATTTCAATATCAAATCAATCTTGTTAGTTATTGTAAGAATGACATATTCTCATTGTGTAATAGACTATTATACCTGACTTAAATATGCAGATAAATAGTCATCACCAACAAGGAAATGACTTGTACTTTTCCCAATCTCTAAAAAAATCATCATTAACTACAATGATACTAAGACAAAACTCTCAAATTCTATATTTAAAAGAAAAAGGACTAATCTTATTCAGTTTGCTAAGTTAAATAAATAATTATCACCAACAAAGAAATGACTTGTAATTTTTCTAATCTAAAAAAAAAAATCACCATTCACTACAATAATACTAAGACAAAACTCTCAAGTTTTATATTTAAAAAAAAAGACTAATCCTATTCAATTGACTGAGTTAGAGATTATAACTACAAACAATTGAAATCAAGGTCTCAAAAAAATTTTTAAGAACTCCAATTTTTATCATTATGCTTCCGATCACTCTTAATTTCTTGTAAGAGGATGCAAGAATGCTAGAAAAGGAAAATATATCTTATGAAAACTTGTAAAATTATTTTAATAAAAATGGCTTTAAAAAAATAACATGTTATATTTATATAAATTTTTCTCTTTTATTGTTTATTGGATATGTTTAAGTAATAAAAAATTAATTTAAAATATAAAAAATTCAAGATATTGAAAAGAAATTTCAGAATATAAAAATTTAGTCATTATTTTAATTTTCTAAAATTTTAATAATAATTATAATTTTCATTATTTTTGTTAATTGTAGTTTTCATGATTCTTGTTAGATCTTATAAAAATGACATCTTATAACTAATTTTCGCATTGCATTGACTCTCATAACGGACAAATGTATCATCTAAAACACGATATACGCCCTTACCTTTCCAAAGTCCAAAATGATACACCTTTCTATGCAAGAGTGATACAAGACATGGTTTAATTGTTGCAGTATTTAACCAAAGCACTCTTTAGATAGACCCAATTATTATGACTAAAGAACATCATTCAATAATACCTTATAGGTTAAACATTATGCAACAATGATAAATTAAAAATTTAAAGAAACACATGATAGAGTTACCTTTAGAGCAACCAAATCTTGACCTTGGTCTTTATACGATCCAGATATAAATATTAAATAGGAGCATGAGAAATATAATAAAAGACCAGAAAGTAATTAACCTCTTTCTCTGCTGACAAAAGATATAAAAGAAAAGGACACATTTTTATATTTTTATATTATATTGTGACTTTGATTAATTATAATAATATATGAATATTTGAATTATTTAATTTGACGCCGGGAATGAAGTTCCATCCGGTCTTATCTACCGCTGCGGTTCATCCTGAACAGGGGATCTTAGCCGTTTATTTGGCAGCTCGGCTTCTCACTGCTGTTCCTCAGTCGAGCCGACTAAATTTTGTTCGGAAGGAGCCTCACAGCTGCCGCCACAGTTGATGGCGTCCAGCACGCCAACAGGGCTAGATGGCGGCTCGGCTACCCCCGCTTTGATGGCGGAGCTAGATGCGTAACACGTGTCCACCACATAGTCCTCCATTAGTTGGTGACAGCATCTCAGCATTTCCTGTCTCCGAAGAACAAAGATTCATTGCGAAAATAATAATAATAAACAAACAAACAATCCCCAAACAGCAAAAACAACTTATCATCACCAAACACTGTAACACAGGCACACCTTTCCACACTTCTTTAACCTTCCACTTATTCTAATTCTAAAAATACTACTAACAATAATAATTAAGATCACTTCTACTTCACTTCACTGAATATCGAATTTTATATTTTAAAACGAATAAAAAACAAAAATATTTTATGCAGCATACATTGTTTACTCTATCATGAAAACTCAGTGGCAATTGGGCGTCGGCGGAAGTAATGTCACGGCCAGCGGAGCAGAGCACGGCGGCGGCTGCCACTGTGGAGGGCGCGAATCCCAAGAAGTTAATCACTGCACAATAGAAAACAACGTGAGATAAACAAATTTCCGAAATCAGAATTTCCTTCGGAGTACTAGAAAGGTTACCACGGGTGGTGTTAAGTATGAGATTAGAAGCTGCGGAGAAAAACTGATCGCTGGGTTCGGAGGAAGAGGAAGGGATCTTGGTGATAAAATAATGCAGATAATCATAGGGCGTGACGGAGCGAAGTCTCCATTTGAGATTCGACATGACCAAAACCTCCATTCTCTGAATCGTTTCCCAATCAAAGGCGAATTTGGGTTCGAACAGTTGCAGTTCCGGTAATAAGGGCACACGAGACTCTTCCATTTTCGCAGCGAGAGACAGGCATGCTACAGATAACAGCTGAAAGGGCCATCCATTAAGTTTCTGCCACAAAATAAGATTAATTAAATTAAAAAATAATCAATACAAGAAAATAAAATAATAAACAATAACCATGTCTAACTTTATGCCTAAAGAGCGTGACATTTTGGAAGAAAAAAATTGTATTACGGGAAATGAACAAAGAGATAGGAAACGATCGAGATAGTTGACGGAGAGGAACGCCGTGATCGGAGAGAAATTGTAAAATTCGTGAACCTGCATTGCCAAGAAAAAGAATAAAACACTCGTTCATGCATTTAAAGCAACGTGTTTGCGCACCTACCTTTAAAATCCAGTTGACGGCATCGAGGCGTGCTGTGACGTCGATGGAGCGGTCGAGGCAGCGGCGGAGGTAGTCCTTCTCGGGCATGTGGTGGACCTCGGCGTCGAAGAGGCTGGTGATGATCGAGTCATCGGAATCCGGGAAGGGAGGGGTCGGCGGGGGTTGATGGTCGGAGGTGACCTCGATGGCGTGTTCGCGGTGGAGGAAGTTAGCAGCGGCGGAGGGAGAGTCGGGTGAGTCCGGCGAGTGAGACATTGCGGCGTTGGGTGGGGAGGGAATTGTGTTGGGTCATGGCTGGGCTTTTATGGATTTGTGTTTGACATGTTGAAGTGGTTGGGTTTCTCTATCTTTGTGTCCGAAGTTTTCTTTTTTGTCTGTTTGTTTGGTTCCTTGTGCCTCTCTCACTTTCTCTCTCTTTTTGGTCTGTGCGTGTGAAGTTGCAGAGGGAGTGCCAAACAGTTTTTATTTGATATTGTTTTTTTTTTTTTTGTATTGCAGAAACGAGGAGTTGTCAAGCATAGACAAGACAGAGGAGAGAGAGAGTATTAATGGGTTAATGGGTTTATGAGGTGGGGTGGTGATTTATCTGTCTTTACTCAATGTTTGTTCATCCCCAGCATTATCTTTTCACAACTCTTTTTATCATAATCACTCTTACTAATTGTGATCTTCATAATACAAATATTTATTCTATTGCTTAACCTCTATTTAACATCACTTTTACTCAATTAGGATTATTATTAATTTCTTATCAAACCTTCTTCTATTTCATCCACTAATTAAGAAGGTTATATAACATGTGATGAATGATCCATGTTTTCCTATTCAGCTGATGTAATGTGTGACTATGCATACATTTCATGCAGAACCACCTCTAAAGTATCAATTAGATAAAAAGTTTAATACAATGACATTTGTATTTATCTATGTAGAACTTAATTACCATATAAACGTGATTATAATGGTAGGAGTGTCCGGCAATTTTGACAGAAAAATTAGGATGCTTGGAGAATCGGAATGGTATTTAAACATTGGAATGCTAAACGAAATAATGGAGTGATAGAGCGAGTAGAAAAGAGCGTTACAAAAATAATGTAACTACCCTCCCTCGATCAGGCAACCCGAGCGAGGAGTGGAGAGAAATTCTGCAATCGGGCACACTATTTTAGGTTTCGTTGCAGATCAACGCCAATCCAAATAACGGTTATTTTTTTTAATCAACAAAACGCTCCTCCTATTTATGTATTATATATAATATTATTTCCTTTGATTTCTATGCAGTTAAACATAGGAAAGGAAATCATCTTACTTTCTGATTATTTTTCCTTCCTCTCTACTTTTCTTTCATTGTTTTTGTTAAACTAAAAAACAAATATTCAGTAATAAACTAATTGAATTTACTTCTAGTTATCATGACTTTTTAATGTGTACTTTTTATACATAAAAAATTAATGAATAGTACAAAAAGTTGTATTTATTCGTGTAATAGTTATAAGATCTCAAATTTATTTAAAAATAATTTAAATTGATAAAAATATAAAAAATCTAGAAATAGAAGATAAACATTTATTTTTATTTAGTTTAGAATTTTCATTTCCATAACTATGTTTAGTCTGTATTTAGAGAATATTTTAATTTGTATATAACTCTCATATTACATTATCAAGGAATTGTGAAACAAGGAAAAATATAGAAAGATGAAGGATGTGTTTTGGTAAGTGGTTTTAATTCTTAAAGTATTCGTTAGTTTTTTTTTTTTTTTTTCACTTGATTGAGAGAAAATTTTGTCTTGTATGACTTGATCTTTCACATAAAGAATATGAATTTTTGTTAAGTTTCCTTTATGTGCTAAGTTAAACTTATATGTATAAACCACTATATTCAATTAAAAGGTTTAATACTTGTATTTATGTAATACGTTGATTATTTAAATAGGTGGAGAATGTAGTGTTATAATTGTTATAGGTATAATGAAATAAATGTGTATAATCATGAATATAACTTTGAAATAATTTGAGGTTTGTATGATATTGTTTTTCATGAGTTAGGGGTGTATTTTGAGTCTAAGAATATGGTTGGGGTGTGAAAAGTGATCCATTGACAAGTTATAATTGAGTGACACGAGTCCATCCAACCCATTCTATAAGAAAAGTGAGCCAAACAATTTTATTAAAAATGACTCTAATAAAAACTGAATGTTCTATGCAACTATTATTTAAACATGAATGTCTTTACTAAACAATAAATCAGTAATATTTGGTACTGAATTGTTGGTTGGAACAAAAATTGGTTAATATTTGATACAAGAATATGATTATGGGAAACAATGAAATGATAAATGAGAAGTTGGAAGGAGAACATGACAACTACTATTGAGTGAGAAAAAAGTCTAGACACTTTGATTGCAATGAGTTTAAATTATGGAATCTTAAGGAATCATGTTTACATATTTACATAGTTGCTCAAATACTAGTAGAATTATGATTAAGGATTTAAAACTTATTGGAGAAAATATAAACATGGGTATCACTCAAACATTATCATATGCTCACTTATGAAGTTGGACATTTGTGTAAGAAGAAAATATTTTTAATTAAGCTCTCAAGAGACATCTCTCTCAAGTGACATAAGACAACTTAAGTGAAAATAATATTTTTTAGTAATGGAAAATAAGGTTGTTCAAATAAAAAAAAGATTGCTTAAGTGATATGTAATTATAATACAATGTTGTATAATGTCACTTTCTTTACTTTATTAATGAATGAAATTAATTTATAAATGATAATTAATTTAGTATATATATAAACTTTATTTAAAACATGCATGAGAGTTTGTTTTAGATTTAAGTGAATTGTGTTATAATAATTATGTTTAAGTTAAGGAGTGAAAATATATTTTTTTATGGTACCTATAGTCATTCTTTGAGTTTTATTTGTTGGACTTTTAGACTAAAAAAAAGGAGAAGTGAACTTAATAGCAAACTTATGCTTTGCTTGGTTGAGAGAGTGGATTTGAGATAGTGAAATTAAGATGAAAGTGTGTGGAAAGTTAAGTTGTTTGGATTAAGTATGTTTGGTTGAACCAATTTGAGTGGTTTCACTCTTCATGAAGATGGATGTGTGGGTCAAGTGTGTTTGGTTGAACTGATTTGCAAGGATGAATTTAAGAGCATTTGGAGGATAGGATCCTCCTTCATATGAAGAGATCTGTAAAGATGTAAGTGAAAATTACGAAATACACCTTGCAATATACTGTGCCATTGACATGTAGTTGTGTCAATTAGTAATTTCACAAATATATCGATTAAAACATAAAAATAATTATAACATCTATCAAATCATTCTCAAAATTTCACAAATCATTCTCTCAGATTCCTTTAAATCTTACCATCTATGTATTAATCCAAACAACTTTTATATTCACACACAATCCACTCAAATTTCTACAAATTCACTCCTCAAATCCACTCCCTCAACCAAACAAAGCTTAAGAGAAAGATTGTGAGATTTGAGTGGAAAATTTGTGAGTGATTTGATAAATGTGATAAATATTTTAATTTTTTTTAATTTGATAAAATTGTAAAATAAAAAATAATTGAAAATAAAGTATTAATTTTTTGGGTATAACTAATACATTATTATTTTTTTATTGATAGAATTATAGAATTATAATTTTTTTAAAATTAAAAATAAATTATTATTCTTAATATTATTATTAAATAAATTTATTTTGATTTTTATTACAATTTTTAATTTTTTAATTTTGATTTTTATTTATGATTTTATTATTATTATTAGTTTTTAACATTAATATTATTAATATTTACCTTTATAATTATCTTATTTTCATATTATTTTATAAATTTATTATTAATATTTTTATTTTTTATTTTTATTAATATTTTATCATTATTATTTTATAATTTTCTTAATTATTATTATTATTTTAATAATAATATTTAGTATTAATAAGTATTTTTATTATATTATATTATATAATTAATTATATTTATTTTATTATAATATAAATATAAAAATTAATAGTAAAATTAATTATATAAAAAAAACAAAAAATTCCGATCATCGCAAATCTTCGCAATAAGTGAAAAAAAACTACAGTAAAAATTTGTCACTGTTTTGAGTTTTATGTTATTTTTTCAATTCATCAAAATTTGGACTTTCCTCGTTTTTCTACGAAATCGATCCGGTCAACCAAACAGACTGGTGCAATTAGAGGTTTAAAATTTTATTTCTGTTTCAATAAAACAATGCTTCTTCTTCACTTCTTATTAACAATTATTCTTCTTTCCTTCTCATTTATCTTTGTCTTCCGGATTTAGGAAAGTAAATTTAAATATTTCTTTTCTTTTCTTTTGAGGAAAAAAAAAATCGGCTGTCAAGTTCTTAAGAAGAAGAGCATCTATCTTGAAATTTTTACTTAGGTAAAATTCTCATTTTTCTTCCTTATCTAGTTTTTACTTTCATTTCCAATAAACTCATGCATCACTTACAATTTGGGAAAAAGAAGGAGCTTCGAAGCAGAATTCGATTTTGGGATGTTTATGATTAAACTATCAAACTTATAAGTGATTAAGAAGTTTTTAGAGTGTTTTTAGCTTCTCCTTTTTAATCTTTAGTTCCTTAGAATATAAGGAAAACCAATGTAAGCTTTAGGGGAGTTAACATTATTAAAATTTTTATAACATTTTTCTTTACATGTTATATCTAATGTTACATCACAGGCATTATAAGTTTTAAAGTTTAGTGATTCTATTACAATTTTATTTTTAAAATAAATCTTAGTGAATTATTAGAATATATATATATATATATATA
>Ga0209489_107304_pt1 | contig 16634 bp, 18 predicted proteins | sample SiratrowhiteBW_FD_187527 | JGI IMG/M metagenome (GOLD analysis project Ga0209489, IMG submission 187527) | Root nodule microbial communities of legume samples collected from California, USA - Siratro white BW (SPAdes) (version 2) | ecosystem: Host-associated > Plants > Roots > Nodule | place... | reverse complement strand
TGGAATCAAGTTAATTGAGGAATGGATTTCAAAATAGTAGTCCTAAGCTATCTTTATTGTATGTTTGTTTCAAATTTCTTCATTTAGCAGTTATGTTAAATTGAAATGGAGTAAAATCCATTTGGAAGTTGTTGAGCTTTTGAGTTGTAATGTTTAGTGTCTGAAGTTTCAAAACATTCATGAAATCAAGATTGTCATGAAGGGTTGAAATGGAATTGCAATCAAAATGGTATGAATCCATGTGGGACTCCAGATGGAGACAAGAGAAACAATCATTTAATGTTTTGATATCATTTTGATACATTTTATTATTCTAATGTCAATATTTTAATCATCAACTACTTACTAAACGCAATAATTTTTAATTATATGGTAATTTAAAATTAGATACTCAGCCGAAAACATATTATAAATGCAATTTGAATTAGATTCGGTAATTAAAATAATTTTTATATTTAAAATTAACAACAACTTTACAATTTTTAAGAAGTTTAAGTATTCAATATATAATGGAGAAAAAGTCAATCACAAGACCATAAATTTTATTTCCGTATTTAGTTTATTGTAACATTATCAAAAAGTATTGTTTCATATTATGTTTTTCATAAAATTATTAGGATTTTGATGTTGGAAAAAAAAATTCTGTGATCGTTATCCTTTATTTTCTTTTTAATATTACGTTACTCTAGTTAACTCGTTTAATTTTACATTAAATTTTGAAAAAAAGTTATAAAAATGGATAAATAATTCCTTTCATTATTAGCCAGCATATACAAATATAGTTAATTCATTATTTTGTGCACATTCGAATAAGTTTTAATGTTTTAGATATGGCAAAATGGTCAATCCAGCTTCTTTTACCTGGTCCGTTATAATTAGAGGCTGGGTGGACCGATAAACTATAAGATTGACCTTTCAAGTTTTTTAAAATTTTATTTTGTATTTTTATTTTTATATATATATATATATATATATATATATATATATATATATATTACAAACATATTTATTTATATCAATATTTTTAAATTTTTAGATGATTAATTAATGTCTAATAGAATAAATAAAAATAATTACTTTATAACTGAAATTTAATTTGTCAATATTAATGATTTAAGTTATAATATTATTCTATATTTATATATTTCAAATAATATAATATAAAGTTAATTTTTTAAATCCTTTTATTTTAATTAAAGAAAAAATGGGTTAGCGGGTTAACCCACCCCATCTCGCCGATGACTTCTTGCTGCACCTCCGTACATTCTTCCTGTACCTTCATGTAATTTTGAATTTCCTAATCTACCTCTTGCAAAAAGACTCTTTTAATCTGCAAAGGTTTATTATAGGTTTGAAACAGTGAAAGGGAGGTGCGTGAGAAACGTGATACTTCTGTATCATCTCTTCAAGAAGAGACTCTTTGAATCCTGCAATTTCATTCTGTAAAGTGTTTCCTTAGGCTTTGTCACTGTGAAACTAAGTCGAGTTTGTGATGGGTTTTCGTAAAGTGGCTTCCTTTTCTTTCAATTTAGTTGCTTGAGTTCTGGATAAAAATCCCTTTAATCATAATCCGATTAAAGAGAAAGAGAGGTGATGGTATTCGAATCACAATACCAGAAGTTTAGTAAAATGATTTTATGGGAAAAGAAATCGTAAAAGAAGCACTGTAATTTTTTCACTATGATTTTATGGGAAAAGAAATCGTAAAAGAAGCACTGTAATTTTTTTACTATGATGAATAGGAAGTGAGAAAGAAGTGTAAAAATATTTTTTATTACTTGACTATTTTGAAATGAGTCACACAGTATTATTTATAAACATATTTGGAATGGGTTTCACAGAAACAGCCCAATTCAATATTACGTATCTTAATAGCCTCCCTCAAGTTAGAGGATGAAAATTCATCATTCTAAGTTTGGAGATTACAAAATTAAACATTATATGCTCTAATGACTTTGTGAATATGTCAGTTGGTTGCTCAACACTCTTGATCGAAAGAAGACGAAATAATCCCGCTTGTAACCTTTCTCTTACAACGTGGCAGTCTATATCAATATGTTTTGTTCGCTCATGAAAAACGGGATTAGACGCAATGTGACAAGCAGTTTCATTGTTGCAGAAAAGAGCAGCAGTTCCATCAAGGCTTATCTGAAGATCTTGAAGAATGTAGGTGATCCATTGTAATTCACACACTGTGGTGGCTAATGCACGATACTCTGCCTCTGAAGATGATCGGGAAATGGTGCTCTGTTTTTTGGTTTTCCAAGAAATCAAAGATGATCTAATGTAGATGCAATACCCAGTAGTTGATCTCCGTGTAAGATTACATGAAGCCCAATCTGAGTCACTGAATGCCTTCAGTTTCATGTTGGATTTGCTGGGAAAGAAAATTCCTCGTGCTGGTGACGCCCTGATGTATCTGAGATTACGATTGATTGCTCTGTGATGATGAGCATTTGGCGATTGCATGAACTAGCTTAAGAAGTGGACAGAGAAGTTGATATCTGGTCTCGTGTTTGTGAGATAAAGAAGCCTTCTCACCGTTCGACGATAAGATTCTTCTTCCTGTATTGGGTCACCCTGTTCAAACAGTAGCTTTACATCTTTCACCATAGGTGTGGAACATGGTTTGGCAGTGAGCATTCCTGTATCAACAAGGATGTCCAAAGCATACTTTCTTTGATTTATATGTATTCCCTTCTTTGATCTGCGCACTTCAAATCTTAGGAAGAAGCTTAACTGACCAAGGTCTTTAATCTTAAAATTATTATTCAATATTCTCTTAACTTCATTAATATGATCATAGTTGTCTCCAGCAAGAAGTATATCATCTACGTAAACTAATAAAACCATGAAAGAAGAAGTGGTTTTCTTTGTGAATAAAGAATGATCAGATGTTGATCGAATAAAACCAATATCATGCAGAAAATTAGTTAGTTGGGCATACCATTGACGACTCGCCTATTTCAATCCATATAGCGACTTCATGAGACGACAAACCTGATTTGGTTTTTCATTATGTAGCCCTTGTGGTAAACGCATATATACTTCTTCATTTAGTTCGCTATGCAGAAATGCATTATTCACATCAAGTTGGTCAATATACCAATCTTTGGTAGGGGCAATGGCAATGAGTAGTTATTTTAGCAACTAGTGAATACGTGTCATGGTAATCTATGCCTTCAATTTGTGTGTAGCCTTTAGCAACGAGTCTGGCTTTGTATCGTTCTATTTCTCCCTTTGCATTGAATTTTAGTTTGTATACCCATCTGCATCCTATAGATGTCTTTCCTGGAGGTAACTCAGTAATAATCCAGGTTTTATTATCTTCAAACGCATTGATCTCGTCTTGCATGGCTTTCTTCCATTCTGGTATCTAGGATGCCTCTTCGTATGATTTAGGCTCGATGTGTGATGAAATAAAAGTTATTAAACGAAGTTGTTTTTGATTTATATGATCATAGGAAAGTACAGAGTCTATTGGATACTTAACCTTTGTATTTTTGGTATTGATCTTCATAGAATTAGAAATTTGGTGATGATAGTCCTTCAGATAGCTAGGTGCCTATCTTTGTCTGGTGGATCTCCTTACATCTTTATCTGTGTTTTCATCTGCATTGATTTCGTCTGCATGGATTTCTTCTTCCAGCCACATATTATCATTTGTATAACCACAAGTATTTTCACATATTGTCTGCCAAAAATCGTGCTCAAAAGCACTAGTTGGTTCTTCTGAATTTTCTTTTTGAACAAATGTATCTTCATGAAATATAACATCTCTTGAAATAATAATCTCTCTTGTTTTAAATCTAACACAATATAACCTTTAACTTTGACTTTGAATCCTAAAAAGATGCACTTTTTGCTTTTGGGATCAAACTTATTTCTATTATTGGTTAATGTAGAAACAAAACACAAACATCCAAACACCTTCAAAAAGGATATATCAGGTTTCTGTTTATGTAACAATTCATAGGGTACCTGAAATTGCATTGCAGTAGAAGGATTACGATTGATTATAAAAAATGCATGACAAATAGCATAAGACCAATATTGTTTTGGCATATTAGAATAGAACATAATGCTACGGGAAATTTTTAATATGTGCTGATGTTTTCTCTCAACTACAACATTCTGCTGAGGAGTTTCTATGCAAGACATTTGATGCATTATACCGAATTTATCATATAACTCTTTATAATTGAATTCGGATCCATTATCAGTCCTCATGATCTTGATGCATCTATTAAATTGATTCCGTATATAAACAACAAAGTTATCAAGAATAAATCTAGTTTCACTCTTGCTCTTCATCAAGAATACCCAAGTGTGCCTGGAGAAATCATCAACAACGATAAGAAAATATCGATGACCATGCACAGAAGCAACACTTGACCCCAAATATCTAAATGTATGAGTTCAAAAATATCATGGGTAACAAAATTGTTATCAGAAAAACATAATCTATGTTGTTTAGCATAGTAACAATGATCACAACTATTTATGTCATCGTATTGAATCTCAATGTTGTTTTTACATATGTATTCCAAAATCCTTTTAGATGGATGTCCCAATCTAAAATGTCTTACATCTATGTCATTGGTTTTGAAGTTTGACAAATTATTAACAAGACACTGATTCTTTTCTTCTACAGTATGGTACAACCCATCAACCATATTAGCAGTTCCAATCAGCTTCGAGGCATGGGTATCTAGAATCTGGCAATTTGCATGAGAAAATAAACATTGTAGATTTGTGATTGAATAATTTTTGAACAGAGACAATATTTAGAGTGAAATTTGGTACGTACAAAACATTATAGATTATAAGCCATTTAGTTAATTGGACTGGCATAGTGTGCATGCACATAGGTTCCATTTGGTAACCCAATTTTAAGTGGTGTAATCTTACGAAAATTAATAAACATGTTCTTTAGGCAAGTTACATGACCAGTGGCTCCTGTATCAAGGATCCAGAAAGGATTAAATTTACCTTTTTCGTTTTCCACAGGTTTGATATCACCTATAGTGTTAACTTGTCCAATCTTTTCTTTCGAGTTCTGCAAGATCCTTAAAAGTCTTTGAACCTGTTCAGATGTTAAAGATTGTGATGGTATTGTTTGCTTGCTTTCTACACTATCTATCTGATCACCTTCTTGGTTTCTCAAAGGATTTTGTTGAGCTTCCACGTAATTCACATTAGTTTTGTGTCTTTGCTTCATCCAAGGCGGAAAACCGTGTTTAGAATAACACTCATCTGCATTGTGATTCATTTTATGGCAAAAACTACACTGTTTTCCATAATTTTTTGACCGTCCTCTTCCCTGTGCTCTCCATGCATTATTTCCATAATTTTGATTGTTTCCAGAACGACTGTTGCTGGCATAATTTATAAGCGGTTTGGGTTCTACAAACTCTCCTCCTCCAACAAGTTAGCGCTCCTGTTGTTGTACAAGGGAGAAGACCCGATTTATGTTTGACAATGGCTCCCTAAGCAGTATTTGCATTTTAACGTTTGTATATATGTCTCCAAGGCCTCTCAAGAATGACATAACATGCTCTGAATCTCTATATCTTTTTATAATCTTCATAACATCACAATTACATTTAACTTCATAGGTGCATGATGGTATAAGTTGCACAAATTCTAATTCTTCCCTCATGACTTTGAGGTCAGTAAAGAACTCTGAAACGTTCCTTTCTCCTTGTTTAATTGAATGAATCTCTTGTAATCTGCAAGAAATCCGAAAATGATCTCCCTTTGAGAATCATTCTTTTAAATCATTCCATAGCTTCTCAACATTATCAATATAAATCGTGTTATGTGCTATTTGCGAACTTAAAGAACGTTTTATCCAAGAAATTACCATCATGTTGCACCTTTCCCATGTATCATGGAGTGGATCAGTCTCGGCTGGTTCTTGAATTTCTCCATTGATGAATTTAATCTTGTTTTTTGAAATGCGCACTTCATCCCGTGGCTCCACGTATGGTAATTCGAGCCATCCTATGCAAGAGATACAAGTATCATGTCTGGGTTCTCTCCAGGGTGCAAGTAATATGGATTTGCAGGGTTTTGTAGAGGATCCATAATTTGCAAAAATGAAATCAAGAAACAGAGACAAACAGAGGAAGATGAAAGCTAAAGAAAATGAAAATTAAAAAGAGTTGAGAAAGGAACAGAGCGGGATTAACCCGCTCTGATACCATAAAATGATTTTATGGGAAAAAAATCGTAAAAGAAGCACTATAATTTCTTCACTGTGACTGCATGAATTCGAAGCGAGAAAGAAGATGAACAGTGTAAAAATATTTTTTATTACTTGACTGTTTTGAAATGAGTTACACAATATTATTTATAAACATATTTGGAATGGGCTTCACAAAAACGACCCAATTCAATATTACGTATCTTAATAGTTAGGATCACTGTCAAAAATTTCATGGACATTACACTGTTCCGTAAGTCACTTTCCAAACATTCCCAATTCTAGAATGAGCCATTCTGGAAAGCTTTTTCATACGAAAAACTGCCACCTCCAAACGCAATTGCAGCACCCTTCCCCATTTTCCCCACCTCCAAATTCACAACAGTGGACACAACGACACCTCTCTACCTAGTAGTGGCAAACGGTGGTAGCAGTGCAAGATAATGTTGGCGGCATCTTCAGATATCAAAACTGTAAAATTAATGGAGGTGGAAAGATATATGAAGGTGTATGATTGAAAAGGATAAATGTGTCCGTAATCAGGGTTAATTTCAAAAAATTAAAATTGTATGGAAGTGCAAGAAGAACTCATAGAGGTGCAGGAAGAAGTCGTCCATCCCACCTCTAACCCGCTAATTTCATAGACCCAATGGGACGGGCTAGCGGATTGAAAACACCAATCGCACCCACATATTTTGACAGACTGGTAGGCTAACCCGTAAGTCAAGACTCGTTTTGCTATCCCTAGTTTGGGATTTAGGATTGCTTTCAAGTTGGGATAACATTTCACGTTTAAGGCATTTTTTCTTCACCTCAACTTCCTTTTCGCATCCATTATATAAAATATCTTCTAAATATAATATTTTTAAATTACATACATTTTTAAATTACATAATCTAAAATTATCTATATTATATTTTATATCTACAAACACTTTATTGGATCTTTAGTCCAATAAAATGGAAACTTTATTTTATTATCACCGTAAAATACTAATGACTCACAAGCTTTATCAATATTTTAAAAAGTTTTCCTTAACGTTTAATGTTTTTTTAGGATGAAGTAAATGTGGACAAGCACACATGTACGATTGACTACAAATAACAAGCACACAAATTTGTCAATTGGCCAAATATTATAAAAATATAAAAGAAATGCTTGAGGTGTCACCCTCATATATGCTTGTAACGACAACACCTAATTATTCGTATGTAGTTCAAGCTACATTTAACACTTAGAACACTATCATGCTAAATTTGTTTAAAGGAAATGGAACATGGACATCTATTATTAAACAAGAATAAAAATAGAAAAATTCATCTAAAGAGTCTTCTCAACCACGACAAAAGTTATTATTTTCATGACATCTTTGATTGGTTCCATCACCAACTTAACACTCTAACATGCACACAGGATTGACAAAAAAGGTCATAAAACTAAAGATCACTAATATTGGAAAAATATTCTCTTACATAAATGTTCGTTCACTCAACCCCTATATTATTAAGAAGTGGACTTTAAGCCTAACTCAATCTTTTGTAAGGTGAGGTTTGTGCTCACTTATAAACTACTGAAAGGCCTATGTAAGGGTGGTTCGATACTGGCCCGATAGGTCCAATAACCTTTTTGGGATAGACTCTCATATCATATTAAGAAGTGGACTTTAAGCCTAACTCAACCTTACAAAATCAACTTGTAAGGTAAGGTTTGCACCCACTTATAAACTATAAAAAGATCTCAGCTCTAATTGATGTGGGATCTGCAACATATATTTACCTCACTCCTTAACTTCCTCCTAGTCCAAGTTTTGAGATATCTCCTCCCATCATTTCGGGCCAAACTTTAACCACAAGATGCTTCACAAAAGGATTCGAAGGTCTTTATCCACTTGTTATCACCATTTAAATTATATTTGCTCATCAACTCTGCATCACTTAACTCCATAGAATCATCTATAAATTTACCAAATCTTTAAAGCTCTTCATATCATGAGAAGCCCCTAGAAGTGAAAAAAAGAAGACATTCTTACTTAGCAAAAATTGACAACAAGATAACTCGAAAAGCTTACTAAACACAAAAAATTTGAAGCTTTTAAACAAGAGATTCTAAAATGTGGTCCCTCATGGCACTTACCCACAATTTATTTTACGAACCATTTTCTCTAATGATTGCAAGAGTGTAATCCTTCATCTTTTGAGTGTCACAATCTTCTTTAAATGCACAAAGTTTCTATAACCCTAAAAGGTTATTGGCTCTCTGACACTTACACCTACTCGAGTTTGGATTTATTATTTAGTATGACTCAATGAGAAATCGACCAAGGAAATGAATTTTTTGTTTTTCTAAAATTTGTCGTCATATATATCTCCTCTAAATTAGTGTGTATCTCTTCCAAATTAGTGTATGAATATTAACCTTAAGACATCTCAAACTACCAAAGACACCTGAGTAACAATGTCTTGTACATAAAAAGAAGTCCAAGAACATTTTGGTTTATCAAAGATTCCCCATAACAAAACTATGAAGAGTAATGTCCTAATGACATGCTAGTTACACTTAACAACAATCTAATAATAGCATAAATAAGTGATAATTTCAAGATATACTTTCAGAGGATATGGATACAAGGCTTCTAGAAAGAAACTAATATCAATTATGTGATTTTGTCTTTATAACAAAATCAAATTGTTAAAAGGAAACTAATATTAATTATGTGATTTTTTGTCTTTATGACAGAATCAAATTACCACCAGTTCTGTTTATTTTGTTTTTATGACAGTATAAGATTGTAATATTTTTATTTGTTTTCTTTCTTTAGCTATACCCAAAATGGATACATTACTTGTATATATTCAATCCTTTACTTTTTTTATCTTAATAGAAAAATATACAGAATATTTTCATTCTCATATCTTTTGTTCATCTCTTTATTTTCATATGGTATCAAAGCTCTAATTTTAGAGCTCTGTTTACTACGTTTATCATGGTTGAAATTGTCGATTCCTCACAAGATTTTAGTTCACCTTAATTCTTCTGATAATCCTTCCTTTCTTATTGTCCCTATCATTCTTGAGGGACTAAACTATCATCATTGGTCACCATACAGGCTTTATTTCATACTAGTCCATTGTTTTAGCATAGCCAATATTTTGGTTGTCTCCTGGATACTCAAGGTTGTTTCTCCATCCATTGCACAGAGTATCATATATATACACAATGTCTTTAATATATGGAATGATTTAAAGGAAAGGTTCTCATAACGTATTACTGATCTTCAAGAGATGATTTCTTCTTTAAAACGAGGTGAGTTTTCTGTTACAAATTATTTCATTCAACTCAAAATTCTTTGGGATGAACTTGATCTTTTCCATCCCCTACATGCTTTCTCATGTGATAATGCTCTTGTGAATGTTTCTAAATATAAAACACAAGACCAAATTATTAAATTTCAAAAGGGGCTAAATGACAATTATTTGATTATGAGAACTCAAATTCTATTGAGGACTGCCTGTCGTCCTTGAACAAAGTTTACTCACTTGTTATGCAACAAGAGAGACAAATTTTAATGATCAGTCTAAGGCTATGGTTGCTACTAGCGGAGGAGGTTCAGGTTATGGAAGAGGAACTCATCAGGTTTTTGATGATCAGTGCAACAACCTATGGAAGAGGTTCAAGTTATGGAAGAGGAAGCCATGGAGAGAAAATATTTATAAAGTCTGTAGTCATTGTGGATAGATAGGGTATACCGTTAATACATGTTATAAAAAAGCATGGTTTTCCACCTCATTTCAAGTTTAAAAATCAAAACCATGATCAGAATCATATCTTACAGTTTCTTAAAATGTAGATTATAATAATGATAAGCAAAATCATGAAGGTTCAAAGTTAGAAATACAGTCTCAACAAATTGGTTTTACTCGTGAGCAATATCAAACATTGTTAACTCTCTTATAACTGTTAGAATATTATTATTATGGAAACAAATCAAATCAGTAGAATATCAGAGATAATCAAGAGAATATCAGAGAATATAGTAAGAATATCAGAGAGATAATCAAGGGAGTATCAAAAAAACAAATCAGTAGAATATTAAAGATAATCAAGGGAGTATCAGAGAATATCAAATGTATTTATTTAGAATAATTTCCATATTTCGTTTCCTAGAATTTATATTAAGTCAGTTATTGTAAACAAAGAGATACACATTCAATAAAAAAAACCTTCTTCCATGTTATCATATTGTTTGTTCTTTCTTGTTCATAGTTATCATATCCTTGTCCAACCTTTCTTAACCCTCGATACCATTGCAAGATGGTATCAGAGCGGTGTTAGATCTTGCAAACTTAAAAACCAACATCATTGTTCCATTACCCCTCACATCCGAAAAACACCAAAAAACCAAAAATGTCATTTTCAGATGATGAAATTGGCAACAACATGAATCAACACCAAAATAACTCCTCAACCATTACTGATGAGCTAACTTTGCAAATTGCAAATATGCTTCGTAATGGCCTAGGGATTCAGCAAACACAATCCAATCTTGACAATTTGTCAATTGGTTTCAAATTAAATAGAGACAATTATCCATTGTGGGCAACTCTCATGAAGAAAGCTATCGGTGGCAGAGGAAAGAAGAGTCATCTGACAGGTATACCTCCGGCACCAGAAGAGATAGAACCAGCATATGAAAAATGGGAACAGACAGACCAAACTGTCTTCACCTGGATAATTCAGAATATTGAGATTAGTTTGATAAACAATGTTTCCCAGTTCCCAACTGCCAAGGCTTTGTGGGAGGGATTGGCTACTACCTATGGAAGCGGTACAAACCCGATGCAAATCTATGATTTACACCGAAAAGTAAACACACAAAAACAGGGAAAGGATACCTTAGAGGATTTTTGGAACAAATTACAAGTTATATGGATGGCGATTGACAGAAAGCAACCGAACCCTATGAAATGCTAAGATGATATTGCAACCTTCAACAAAATTAAACAAGAACAGAGACTATATCAGTTTCTAACAGGGATAGATGAAAAATTTGAAGTCATCAGAAGAGATCTTTAAATGCAAGAGAAGACCCCTTCAGTAGAGTCTGCCTATGCTGCTGTCTGAAGGGAGGCGGCCCGACTCCAAATTCTAAAGCCTACCACCAGTAGCGAAGAAAACACATCATTAGAGAAGGTCGGAATTGGCTTAACTGCAAGAAATAGACCACCGGAACAAGGATAGGGATGAAGTCGCCCAGAAACTGTCGGATGACATCCATCACAATGAGACAAGGAAGACAAAAGCCACCTCTACTGTACTCATTGCGGAATGAAGAAACACACAAAGGAGACTTGCTTCAAAATCGTGGGTTATCCCAAATGGTGGGAAGATTTTAAATGAAAAAATCGCAAGGCTGCCACCGTCGTGGGCATCCCGCAAACCACTAGTAACTGTAATGGTGACGCCAGAAGAGAGGAAGAAGCAAAACTGCAAGTCTTTCATGGAAGAGTCGCAGTCACTCAAGGAGGTAAAAGAAGAGAGGAGGATACCAACTCAGGAAAATCTGATCAGTGGATTTTTTATTGTGGGGCAACTGACACCATGACCCATGATCCTCATGATTTTAGCAATCTCTCAACACTTGTTAAAACTGATATTGAGACAGTCAGTGGAGAATTAGTTGCGGTCCAAGGAGAGGGCTCAATTATTTTTTCAAAAGAATTAAAATTAGAAAATTGTGTCTATGTTTCTGCACTATCATCAAAATTACTTTCTATAAGCCAAGTTACAAAGGAGTTGAATTGTGTGGTTCTCATGTTTCCTACCTTTTGTCTTTTACTGGACATTCTTATGAAGGTGATCATTGGGCGTGGTACTGAACGTGGAGGTCTTTACTACTTTGATGAGGTTGCTCACAAGGGACATGCCATGCTTGCTCACGGAACGGTTACAAGGCAACTCTGGTTATGGCATTGACGTTTAGGTCATCCTTCATTTGGGTACCTTAAAATTTTATTTCCTAGTTTATTTACTAGTAACACTGAGCCCATCAAATGTGAAACTTGTATACGGGCAAAGAATCATAGAGTTACTTTTCCTCCCAACAACAATAAAGTCAATTCTGCTTTTTCATTAGTACATTCTGATGTGTGGGGTCCAGCTCCTAATTCCCATAATAATCAATTTCAGTATTGTCTGTTATTTGTAGACGATTTCTCTCGCATAACGTGGGTATATTTTCTTAAACACAAATCTGAAGTACCTGATAAGTTCTATACATTCTATCAAATGATTCACACTCAGTTTTGCAAGAAAATCCAAGTACTTATATCAGATAATGGTGGAGAATTTGTTAACAAATCTATGCAAGAGTTTTTCCAGAAAAATTGTTTAATTCATCAAGCTTTCTGTCCAAACACACGCTAACAGAATGGTGTAGCAGAACGGAAAAATCGTAAGTTATTAGAGATTACTCGGGCCATGATTTTTGATGCACAGGTTCCAACACGATTTTGGCCAGAAGTTGTTGCTACCTCGGCTTATCTTTTGAACAGGTTACCCTCCCAGACCCTTAACCACAGAACACCCCTACAAATCCTAGCTACTCAGACTAATATCCCTCCTATCCAAATGTTACCACCACGAGTTTTTGGGTGCTCTGTGTTCGTTCATATTCCAAAAGCTAACAAAACCAAATTTGATCCATGTGCTGAGAAATGTGTCTTTGTTGGATATGCTACACATCAAAAGGGGTATCGATGTTACAACCCAATCACTCACCGTGTAGACTATGGATTGTGATTTTTTAGAATCAGAATATTTTTTTAGTAGCCAACTTGATGTTCAGTGGGAGAAAACTAGTGAACCACCAAGTTGGTTAAGTAACCTTAGTTGCCAAGAAATTGTTTCAAAGGAGCAAGTAGATGGAGCCAACGAGCATGTCTCTATCAACGTAGGAGGGACCAACACAACCAATGAGGATCCTTTTGAGAATGTCTAACAAGAGGTAAGTGATCTTCACTCTACTGAGTTGTCTCCTGTTATGAATGAAGTCACTAACAGTGACAGGTTAGCACCAGAACCAGAGTCTTTCACACTTCCGCCAAGAAGAAACAGAAGGGTACCACCTGATTGATATTCTCCATAACATGTTTCTCGGAATTCCATGTACCCTATGAAGATAACCAGAGAATGAGTGATAGACATTGCAAGAGCTTTTTTTTATTCCCAAAACAGTTCATGAAGCCAGTAAGAAGGGTGAATGACAAGAAGCTATGAAAACAAATAATCTTGTACAACATGACAAAACTAAGCACGTTAAATTGGACAAACACTCCATCAATGAGAAGATTGAAGATAGCAGTATTGAGCTTCCGTTTGTAAAGTCAGAAAACCAGTTGGCAGACATTTTCACCAAAGCTGTTACAGGCAAAACATTTACTCGTGTCCTCAGCAAGTTAAGCTTGATGATCTCACTACTCACCTTGAGGGGGAGTGTTAGAATATTATTATTATGGAAACAAATCAAATCAGTAGAATATCAGAGATAATCAAGAAAATATCGGTAAGAATATAGAGAGATAATCAAGGGAGTATCAAAGAAACAAATCAGTAGAATATCAAAGATAATCAAGGGAGTATCAAAGAAACAAATCAGAGAATATCAAATGTATTTATTTAGAATAATTTCCATATTTAGTTTCCTGAAATTTTATATTAAGGGAGCTATTGTAAACAAAGAGATACACATTCAATAAAAAAACATTCTTCCATGTTATCATATTCTTTGTTCTTTCTTGTTCATAATTATCATATCTTTGTTCAACTTTTCTTAACCCTTGATACCATCGCAAGAATAACAGTCCAAATCCAATGACAATGTTTATAATCGAATATTTGTTATTCCTTCCAACGACAACAGACACGTTGGTAATAAATTTCTCTTCCTTTAATTTTTGAATTTTTAACAGTGGTACTACTGATCATATTTGTTCATCCTGGACTCATTTCACTTTATATAATCAATTTAATCCTATCTCTATGAAATTACTAAATAGAAGTCAAGTCATTACAAATGATTCGGGAAATGTTTTTATATCCTAAAAAATATTCTATACATTATTTTGATGATAATGATCTTGAGTTGAGACCCTTTAACATTTTTAAGACATATTTTAAATAAATATATTAATATTATCAAAAATAAGTTTTCAATAATATTAATATTTATTGTAAAAATATATAAAAATTGAAAGAAAAAAGAAACACTAACTTGTGGTGTGCGGTTTTGGAAACCAGCGGAAATACCAATGACTGCAGGGATAATAAGTTCGAGATTCTCATTGTCATCATAGTAGAACTGGAGCGGCATAAATGGAAAAAGTAACCGTGGCAGCGGCGATACCGGAACCCAGGGGCAGCGGCCTCCAATCCCTGAGGCAAAATCAACGACAGCGACTCAACAAAAGCAACGACAGTGGGTGAACAAAATCAACAACTACCGATGCAGTATCATATCCGAAATAAATTTTTAAATTTTTAACCACGTCATATGGCACATTTTACGCCTGTTTTATGTAAAATATCATTTTTTATGTGGATTAAGTTGAGGTTGTTGTAACATATGTTCAAATATTTACGTCACTACTTTTGCTTTACCACCATTATTAGGTTTTTAATTATGGCTCACTTATCTGAAGTTTAAAATAGTTTATAGCTAAAATAGAAATTATGAAATAAATTATATATATGTAATTTTAATACTTGGGGTTGGTTTCTTTCTACTATTAGAATCTCATTAATGCGCTTGTGTAATTTGTTCCTACCTTAACTAGCACAATAATGGCTACACAGGAGAAAATATGACACTATTGTACAAATCACTGGAAAGGTCAAAACGAAAATAAAGGCAACACACAATTATACATTTCAAATAATTAAGAAGAAAATGAAGCCATTGCTCAACTATTGAAAAAATAAGAATCAATTATACATGTAATCAAATCTCAAATTCATAATTTAAAAGAAACATGACAATCAAGACAATCAATGTTTATTATCCAAAACATACAAGAAGTTTGATTTCTGTTATACCTTTTGATAAACAATTAGAGATATCAACTAAAAATAAGATAAAAGGTCACATTTAAATAAAAGAATGATATCACTTTAAATTTAAAATTTTAAAATATTAAATTTCTACATCTTCTTTCTTTTGTTGTGGTAGTTAATTTTGTCGTTCTTACTCAATTTAGATAACTACCAACATGTTATAAAAAAACAATGTAGTATGTCTTCTCTTCTTATCCATTCATATAAACACTTCATTCCCTAGCAAATACTTCACCGCATCAAACACATTACAGTGCCTATTGCCCCGTGTTAAACCTCTCATTGATGGCTAAAAATGACTTGAAGGTTTTGGGTGGTTGGTTCAGCCCTTTTTCTCTAAGGGTGCAGATGGCCCTTAACCTCAAGGGCTTAGATTATGAGGTCGTTGAAGAGACCTTCAATCCCAAAAGTGAACTTCTTATCAAGTCTAACCCTGTGCGCAAGAAAATCCCAGTTCTCCTCCATGCAGATAAAGCCATATGTGAATCTGCAATTATAGTTCAATACATCGATGAGGTTTGGAACAATGCTCCTCATATCCTTCCACAAAATGCCTATGACCGAGCTAATGCCCGATTTTGGGTTGCTTACACTGATGAAAAGGTATTTGTATTTTGTTTTTGTCATTCTTGTTCGTACTAATTAATTGTTAGGAATTTAAATCTGACTTGAAGTCTCAAATTTAGTATAAATAAAAAATGTTACACAATATATTAGAAAAAAATATAACAATTATGGTGTCTTAAGTCTTTTGTCTTTTATATATGAGATCTTCTAAATGTGTAACTACTTAATTATGCAAGTGTTTATGCCAGTTATGTGAGAGTGTGACCCTTTTAGATTAATGTTCATACACTATAATGCTAATGATCTAGAGAGCATTTATATTATCAATCAATTAGAAATTATTTGTTATAAAAATCGTATTCTTATTTAAGATGACTTAGTCTGTGATTGTATGACAGTATAAAGATTCTTTACACTCTTTGTTAGATACATCAATTTTTTATTAAATAACTGCCAACTATTTTTTTGGTGAATGTTTTGTTCTGGGAGTAGTGGCTTCCATCCTTGACAAGAAGTGTTCTATTAGCTGGAGATGATGAGGCAAAAAGGCCACACTTTGAGCAAGCAGAGGAAGTACTTGAGAGGTTGGAAGAAATGCTGAAGAAGGGCAGTGAAGGGAAGGTCTTTTTTGGAGGAGATACAATTGGATTCATTGATATTGGTTTTGGTAGCTATTTGAGTTGGATGAGAGTGCTAGAGGAGTTGAATGGAAGAAAATTGCTAGATGAAACCAAGCACCCAAGTTTGTTCC
>Ga0209489_107303_pt1 | contig 16634 bp, 5 predicted proteins | sample SiratrowhiteBW_FD_187527 | JGI IMG/M metagenome (GOLD analysis project Ga0209489, IMG submission 187527) | Root nodule microbial communities of legume samples collected from California, USA - Siratro white BW (SPAdes) (version 2) | ecosystem: Host-associated > Plants > Roots > Nodule | place: USA... | reverse complement strand
TTTTTTGTTTTTTTTTTTTTTTTCCTTTCTTTTTTCTTTTTTTTCTTTTTTTTTTTTTTTTTTCATTGATGGCATTCACGGTTATTGCACCTTTACATGTTCCCATCCCTTTCAAACAAGTTGCTTGGCTTCATCAATGGGTGATCATGCAAACAGTTAAGGGACTCACTTTGTCACAAAGGCAATTGCGTAACTTCTTCTAATCATCATTCATTTTTGTAACATATCTATGTTTAGAGTTAGACAACATTTTTTTAATGCAAAGATTTCTTAATAGATACTCTTTCATACACAAAGATAATGGAATTAAACTTTTCATTGGTACTTACAAAATATAATTATTTTTCAACCATATAATATTCATCAGTGATGGGTTGGATAAACAAAATCTCACTCTTAACACTCCTGATTAATTGTGGTTTGGGGAAAAATCAGAGTACACTAATTAAATTTTGGAAATAATTTTTTTTAAATATTAAAATTTATTTTTTAACATACTAAGATATTTGTAACTAATATACACTAGTTAACAAACTTATATTTTAAGTTAAATGTAATTGTGATATTTTTAAATTATTTTAAAGAAAATTAATGTAAGGTAGCAGTGGAGTTTACACTTTCCAAATTAAACTTTTTATTATTTTCTTCTTTATTATAGCATTCATTATTTTTTAAGTAAAATAATTAACTATATTTGATTAAATAAATAATTAAAGCAAGAGATAGTTAAAACATGTCTCATAGAAAGATAAACAAAACTTAAAACAATATCTTATATTTAAAAAAGTACAAATTTCAATTTGTAACATTAAACAGTTAATCACATGTTTAATAAATATGATTATTTTGTCCACCATATATTATTCTTAAGCAGGTAGCATCACTTAGATGAGTCCAACCCTTCATAGAATCACATAAGTTTTTATTTGGTGAAGTTGATGCTTTCATTAATTTACACTGTGACCATCATACAGGACAAAACAAAGTTTTGTATTGTATTTGTTTTTCCTATTGGTTGTGACAGGTCGAATCAGCATACAATATATCCAATAAAACAATAAGATAGTAGCAGCAAAATTGTAGATAAACAAATGGATGAGGTTGATGATAGAGAGAGAGAGGGGATGATCATTTAATTATTAAAATAAATTATTTAGGACTAGTTTGAAACTCAAAATTATTTCACTTCTGACGTTTTCATGTTGTTTGATTTTATATGGTTAATTAATTGTTTGATGAGACCCTGAAGATAATTGAAAAATAATTATTTTTTCCTTCATACTTAAAACAAATTAATCTAATTTAGCAAAATGGTATATGGATCACAACACATTAATAAAGTAGAAAGTGACTTGAAACTCATTCTTATAAAAATAATTTATAAAATAATGTATTTTTAGTTAATGTAAAATCTTCAGACAATAAAAAAAATAAAAAGGGTTATATAACAAGTAATATGATATAATAAATATTAAATAAAAATAATAAATAGTAATGATATAATAATAATGACATACAAAGTAATCAAACAAAATTAAATATTAGTAGTAAAAATAAGCAATGTATTGTGAAATGGAAATTATTATATACTAAAACATAAAACAAGTCATATCAAACAAAACCATTTTTTTCTTCAAAACATATATGAATGATTTATCATTTTTAAGTACACGGGGAATAAAGTTTTAGAGAAGGTTCATGTTTCTTCAGTGTACTCCTGTGTGCTTATTCATACATCCATTTGAAATAAATGACAAATTACCTCTATGGGTAAATTTATTTTGAGAATAAATTAAAGAGTTTAATTCCTCTTCTTACAAGTATAAAAGAGTTACTCTTGTCAGAAGTATGATGATAAATATGGCTTTAAATTTAATCATTGTTAAAGCAATCAATTTATTATACATGAATTTTCCAGTTAAATTAAAACATAAAAATATGCTATTACTTGCTTTGTAATAAATGTGTGGAATATTGGTTGAGGCAAGACTAATGAATTCACCATCAAAGAGAAAGTAAAAAAAAAAAATGAAATAAAAGAACTCTGTATTTAGTTTATGATTTTCTGTTTTGATTCCTTGAATTTAAATATATATATATTAATTTAAAAAATTGAAAACATACTTTTTTATTTTCTAAATATTTTAAAGAACTAAATGATTTTTAAAAACACATTTTTAATCTCTAAAGTTGCATTAAAGGTGTAATTTTTTAATTTAAATGAATAAATGTTTTAAAAAAAAAAGAGAATCAAAATCTTTTTTTATTTCAGACATATCAAACCTTAATATTCAAAGGGATAAAACAAAAAATAGAGAATGAAAATCCTTTTTATTTCAGATAAATCAAACCTTAATATTCAAAGGGATAAAACAAAGCCCAAAACATTTGTGCATTTGGCAAAACTCATTATGATGGTCAATATAAAATTTCTTGGTGAGACATCCATGCATGCATTCGGGTGACAAGAAAAAATAAAAAAAGTATTTGCCTCTTCTTCTTCTTCAAGTCATCATTGAAATGGATTCTCATAATTGGTTTTCCCTGGACTATTTTCTCACCATTAATGCCAATTTGACTTCCTGAGTGGCTTAGTACATACCAAATGTCTGACTAGTATTGCTTGTTTAAGACTTCTTCCAATAAAGGGAAAATACTTCTTTGGGCTGAAAGAGAATTTCAGTGACAAGCTTGAACTGGTGATCATCTGGGGAAGGTTACATTTGAATTTTCATATACTTTGTTCTAAGAAAAGCATGAGAAATTTTTAAAGAAATAAGGACATAAAGAAGAAAAGTGGGTCTTGGCCATCAAATGTGATATTCTATGTTACCCCATAGGAAAAAAAAAGTGTTCCTTCTTATGAAATAACATAAGCTCAAGAAGAAAGTGCAATGGAAGAATCAAACTAATTTTCAATGGGCATCTACATAACCTAGGATCATATTGAAAAATGAAATATCAAACTTAGAAGGGTGAACCAAAACCAATGATTTCTGTTGAATTCGTTTCCCTTCAAGATGCTTTCAAATTTTCAATGATCACGATGTTTTAGTCGGTGTTAACACTTTAGAATCATGAGTACAAAAAAGTTAACACATTATCATGATTTATCTTCACCAATCAATAAATAAATAGTATTCATTTGTAGATATCTATTCCAAATTTGAGAAGGGTAAATGATGTACTATGGCATATTGAACTTGTTGAGCACTCACATCAAACATCACCGACATCTAGAATTTGAACAAAAATATAAATCATAATAAATAGTGGAGTATATGTTCAGATGACAAGCCTCATGTGTGTTTGTGAATATTTATTGAAAAAGAAAATACTAAAAGGGAAATATGAAGTTTTAGGCATTTGCTTTAAAATGAATCAAAAGGGTAAGCAACATTGCTGTTTGTATGATGATGTGCTTAATGCTTACCCGTGAATGCCAACTTTGGACTTTAATGTGACCAAAAAGATGTCTCTGAAGTCTCAACATAGTCATGAATCACGAGGCCAAGTTTCAACTGAATCGCAAAATGCTCGAGATTTTTATTAAGAGCTATCAGTAGTAAGTAGTAACACCCGTGATCTTAGAGGCATGACCATCCAAAACTAAAATTAAGGTGCCTCTTCCCAATACACATAAAATGGACCCAAAGAAAGTGATAGGAAAAAATAGGATTTAATATTTTTTGTTTTTCAATTTTTGCACATTTTTTGTTAGCATTTTTTATTTATATATATTTTTTCCTGTTAAGTTTAGTTCTAGGGACGTAATCTAGCAGAGCATAACACATCTTTTTCTTTTGGTAAACCGTGTATTTGATCCTTATTTGTTTCAACTCTTTGATGACATTATTACGAGTTAAAGCAAACTTTGAATTCATAGTTTATATCATTTAAAGAGGAAAAATTGAGCAAATATCACATCAGTGATTTACGCATGAAATGTGTTAAGCTATCAAGATAAGCACCGTGGGCTATGACTTACGTAGCTTCAACACCACAAATTTTCTTTAGTCACGAGACGCATATGCTTTTAGATTTTTCTGCCATAAGGAGTCAACTTGGCAATCCAGCATTATTTCCTTGCCTTTGGGTCAAATCCCACTATCAGTTTTATCCAAAAAAGGATTTGTCGTACATCAAATTAAGTTAATTAGATGACTTTTTTTCCAACTGGACACAATTGTAGTACACAATGAATGCTTAGTAGTTAGTATAGTAGCCTTAATAAAAGGGTAGAGACTACAGATGCATTCTCCTCCATGAAGAGTGGACCAATTTGTGATGAACATGAGATTTCAGAAAAACATTTGCAAGTTGAGACTGCCAACTAGCAGTGACAAGAAAATATTGCTCTCACTGCCAAATACAGCTAAATAAAACTGTTGCACTTAACCACTGCTATACATGTAATTGATTCTTTTGATGCGGTAACTCTATTACAATCTTCAGAGTGTCACATTGTTTTCGTGGACTTGTGCTATATTGCATTGTTGAAAATGTAAGTATAAAAGAGGGTGAGACAGAATAAAGGGAGAAAAAAAAAAAATAGCATCATGGTGACGATACATTTTCCCTCATGCAATTGAATTGTACCGTCGCCTCTTCTGTGGTGTTGAATGTGCCTGTGCTTTTATCCCATATGTTTTCAATTGAAAATTTTCAAAAGCCTCTGAAATTGCCTGCACCTATAGGATTGCACAAAGCAAGGTTAGTGAATCCAACCTGAATGTGTAAAGCAAAGAAGTTCATACATGCATAGGATAACTAACCAGTTCTGGCTTTTTGGAGTACACCTTGACTATTATATCTTGGTAAGATGTAGGTAGCAAGTGGCTTACGCGGTCATCAGGTATTGTAAATTTCTCATTGCTTTCATAATCCTGAATACATCATTTGAACCAGGAAACTCAATACAACTAGTATAATTCAATTCCAAATTACCAATGATAAGGACGAAACTAAAACACTTTAAATATTTCAATAATTTTCAGCAATTGCAGCCCAGTATCCCAAAAGAAGTAAGAAAAAACAGTTTAAACTAAAACTAATTAGCACAGAAACTGTCAAACTGCAGAGGTACTAGTGCAAAAAAGAAGTCAGTAGCCACTAATACAATATAGACACTGGCAAAACCAATTAAAATATAAGAAGGTTAAAGAAATATCTTGATAAAAATATGTAGTTAGGTAGGCTTGTCGATGTACCTTGAAAAAGTGGATACTGCCACAGAAACATGCACCATAAAAGAGAAAACAATACATTAGGACAAGATACTAGGAAATGAAAACAAACTAAAGGTCTATGTTCAGTAACCATGATTATTCTTCACTCAATACCTTTCCAGGGGATTATGCTTTCCGCGAGTCAAATCAATTTTGACATTACAAACAGCTACATCCTCCTCTTTCAGTGTAACTCCACCACTCTTCTGTCAAATGACATATATAAAACAAATGGAATTCCTCAATGCAGAGAACGAATCAAAATTATATGCAATTTGGAAATGATAAGGTTTAACCAGATTGAAGACCTGAGAGCAAACAATATCTTTAGCAGTGACCTTCTTAAAATTGTCCAGCATATCTTTCGGTACAGGGTACTCATTACAAAACTGCAAAACAAAATCTTCCTAATATTCAGCAAAACTAAATAATTATAATTATAATTTAATAAATACAAATTGTTAATCACACAAACATTTAGGCCAATGTAATGTAAATTAAGACACATCCACACAAAAGTTTACATGGAATTCGTGCCAAACAGCATGAGAAAATAGCACTACCTAATAGGCAATTGCAGCAGGTAACTTATAACTATCACAGAAAAGCAACAGGTCGAAAACATGCCTGGTACAAATTCCTCCTTCGAATGCGCAGGATCAACTCCCTTGCTTCCTTTAGTTCTTGACAAGGACTTGTCTCAATAGCTTTAACTATTGTGTCATCCAGCTGCATTTTTTTAAGTAAATTACATTTTATGATTCAAAATAATATTGTAAAAATGTTTTTAATGCAAGTTCATTTGTAAGAGGCCCTTGTAACCTTCCAGTACTGAGAAGGATCATGTATGTTAGATGAAATCTCCAAATAACTATTAGCGTGAACAAGTGCATCTACCATCATAAGCTCCATTGCCTGGAAACATCAAGATGGGATTAGAAACCGTAAAAACAAGAAGGGAAAGTTTATGGATTTTAAATAAACGGGAAACGGGGAAAAAAAGGCAAGGATCTACATCTACCTAAAATAAAATAACCTTCCAAACAAAATAACTACTTCATACCTTCACTTTTGGATGTGTATAAACCGTTCTATAAAGATCAGCGCGAGTGGCAAACATTTTGTGGATGGTGAGGTCTAGCAAATTGCACAGCCAAGAGCAAGGGACAATCAGAAACACAATTGAATAGGAAAATCAGAAATGTATTATGGAAAAATGTTGAGGTATGACACTAACAGTCCTTAGCACGATAACAAATTTCATCATCCAAAACCCACATTGTCTCCAATAACCTGTAGGTAAATCACAATTTTAGATGGTAGATTTGATACATAACCTTTATTTATGTTTTCTTTCGAGCTAAGAAGAATTATAAAACTACTGATAAGAATTAATTAATTTTGAAGAAATTCATGAAACCTTTGAAAATCAAAATTACATCCTAGACCACAAGCTCGACAGTCACGGGGAATATAATCAAATCTGCAAAACAATAGTCTCCACAAAGTATTACAATATGGCAGAACTCATGCTCAGATACTCAATACATGAAAGAGTATATGTAAAAAACATCAATAAACCAGATTAAACTGTTAAACTTTCTGTTTACTTACTTGTCAACATCAATTCCATTTCGTCCATTTGCAACAATATCATACAAGAAACTTTTCTCACTTGAGCTCTAAATAACCAACATTTGGGCAAAAAATATAAAAGAAAAAGGATACATTGGTAACAAATAACTTTGGTAAGAATAAACAAATTATCCATCAAAATTATTAATAACTATGCCAAGAGAATAGAAAATATAAAATAGAATATATTAAAAGTCTTACCCTTGGAGGAGCAAATTCAGAGCTTGCCAGTATCATATCCTGCCAACAATAACGACTTTCTAGAATAAAGATGCAAACCTCTTTTTACTTTCCATTTATATGAGAGATGCAATATGCTTCTTACGCAGAATAAGTGAAAAAATATCTGAGAACATAAACCCGTGTAATTGCTCTTTCAACTTAGGATATCCACACACAGTGAAGGAGATGGGAAAATGGAAGCTAGACAACCTTCTAAATCTGTTTTGAAGATGTCCACGGTGGACCTTGAACACACATTTCCTACTGATGGCTGCTACTGAACAAAGAAATACAATGGCTATCTGTACATTTATTATATTATGTTTAGAAGAATTACAGTGCTTCTAAACTAGAAGAAAGTTGTTTCCAGGTCTACACACCCTAATCACCCTATTTATTACTTACACTGACAACTTTGCTAATTTATCTCAGACATAATATCTATGATGGTTAAGGAAGTGATGCTGAAAATCTGAAGACACTTAATCTAATGCAGGAAAAGAAATAATGTTAAGCAGTAGCTTTACCTTGACTCTTTTTATCATCTGGGAGTCAACATCAATACCGTGTTCATCAACAATATAATCGACCATATTGACTGACATTTGTTCATGGGACCTACAACGTAAAAGATATGACACAAATTAAATGAATTTAAGAAAAAAACAGATAAAACATAATATCTTAACTAAGGAATTTACTGACAGAAGTACAACTTTTCTCTAAACATTACGAGAGGAAAATCCAGAGAAGAATGAAATAAATTAGATCATTAAATGCTAAATTACATAAAAATGGTAAAAATAAGATTACCAATCAGAATCATTGATAACTTGGGGAAGAAACTCGCGTTCAAACAAGTGACTGAAAGGACCATGACCCAAATCATGCAGAAGTCCTACATAAAATAAGGCATCCACAGTAAAAATTATTAAAAAATTATATTGGATTAAAATCAACAGTAGTTCCAAGAAACATGAGATACCTGCAAGCTTCACTGTTTGAATATCAAATCTATCAATACCAAGCTCCAAGCCCTGCATAATCACAAGCACAAATTAGCATATCCTGTCAAAAGACTTTACCTTTAAAATGATAAAATACTTAATAAAATTTTATACCTGATAAGTATTAAGCTTTTCCACACATTGACCAGATAGCCAATACACACCAAGAGAATGCTCAAATCTAGAATGCACAGCACCTGGAAAAACCATGTGCGTAAAACCTGAAACATAAAAACAAATTTATTTATTGGAGAGGTTAAACTGACTGAATATTCAAAAGGGGATATCAAGCCATGTGGGCATCAATGGCATGACCACGTTTGAAACAGCTTTTTTAAAAATTACATTTCACAACAACTGTCTTCCTGTTACAGGTTCCATGAAAATGACAGGAACTACTTTGTAACCAAAGAAACAAACTCAATATCTTCTTTGAGACCAAATGGATATTTAATTTAACACAATCCTCGATGTATATTGCATCACAAGGGCAAAATTTTTATTTAGAGATAGATTTATTAGTGCCAGTAGTTAGCAGGGAACCAAATAATGGACATCCTTGTGTTAGTTAGGTCATGACATAAATGCATAATAAGTTATTCAAGTTTCCCTTAAAATTCAATTTGTGTTTCATCTCACCTCTGTAACATAAATAGTGAAAATTCAGAAAGATCATTTTCTACCTTCATGGCACTTTTAACATACTATAAACTGGCATATAATAATAACAAAAGACCCACATACACACACACACTAACAAATTCACATCCTTAAGCAAGATTTGCGTAAAATAATCTTGTTGAAAAGCAAAAACATTTTACCTTATACCAAATTGTTAAGCTATACTCTTGACCATAGTGTCATTTCAATATCAGAACTAAGCTATACTGCAAGTAAAAATGAACTTCCAGAACTCTAAAACCTGTTTTACTATATACATACAATGTACCCTTTTCCTGAAAGTAAAACTCATTAAAAGTACTCAACTTTTCATGTCACACATATGGAAAATGAGTATTGATGACCAATAATTGCATCTTGTTTTGGTATTATTTTAAATTGAACTTAAGACCAAGATCTTGGCATACTTCACGAAATACATTTGAAACACCAAAGCAGTAAAACCAACTTTCCCATGAAATTCCCCAGCTAGCGATGTACATTCAAAGTCCTCTTGCCTAAAAGGAGAAACCAGGATACCTAGCATTTAGAACAAAATAGCATAACAGTCCAACTAAGTATTTGATAGGCATTTAGATCAAAATAGCATAGCAATCCAACTAAGTATTTGATAGTTTGTCATTCACTACATTCTATCATTTTACGTACTAACCTGATTACACTACAAAACAAACATTAAAATTATCACTAAACAAACAGGATGCCAGGGAACATTCAAAAATATATTCCACTCATGGTTATTAAAACTGGTCCAACGCTGCAAATTTGACCACAATTTCAAGGCCTTTTTTAACTCACCAGGACCACAACTTTGGCTGCATTAGCCATATTTGCCTGCAATGTCCTGAAATGTAAAGGATCACAACGAAACCACGACCACAACAACCCTTGAAAATCCTGGTCCCACTCTAACCTAATTTCATACATAAATTCCAAGCATAAAGGTTTTTCATGCTACGTATCCCCACCGTTGAAACAACAATTCAAGCATCTAAAAGCAAACAAATTATTTGTGAGTTCACAGGGAAAATAAAATGCATTAAAACCCTTCCATAGTTATGCTAAGTGCATTTTCAATTTCAAGCAGCTTCTAATTTCTAAACGACTCTCCTACAATTGGATTCGAGAAACGATGATTAACTCAATAACTCACCTAGTTGTTTCAACTCGCGAAGCCTGCAACATAAACAAAAAAAGCCAAAACCAAAAAATTAACAAACAGTAATACATAACAAGGTTCTGGAAATGAACCGTTTCACAGAATAACAAAAACGTTTCAAACTCGCCTCTGAAACTGCTCCGTGTCTACGAACTTCAAACTCAGCTGCAAAACCGAACAAAACGCAAAAAAATAAAAAAAAAAATAGCGTGCTCCAGTTTTCTTGGGAGCTACAAGAGAATAAGATTCGAGAAACGAAACGATTCAATTGTGGAAGGAAATTACGGGATCGAGATAAATGTTGCCATGGACGTTGTCGTGAACGTGCTTGCAGAACCTGGGATCTTGGCCTGAAACGACGCCGTGGGAAGGTGGCAACGAAACGTCGACGTTGCAATATGCGCCCATCTCTTCCTTCCTTTCTTCCTCAATTATCAACTCCACACTATCACTTCACCTTCTCTCAACTTTCAAAATTTAAATTAATGCGGACCACTATTTATACTGTAAAAAAATAATTAATATATTTAAAATAAAAACATTTTTAAATTATTATTTTATTACCAAAACACATTTTTCATAAAACAAATATTTGTTTTTATCTAACTAATTTGTCGGATACTTACAAATAATTTTTTTATTGTCCTGGGAATCTTATTTTCAGGAATAATTTTCTTCGAAAACCCTTTTTTAAATTGGAATAATTTTTCGCATGTGTCATTTTAGATCTATAACAAAAAAAATTGGTTGTTATAACAAAAAAATGCTTGATGATTACACAAGTTGTTATTAAAATTTAGCACAGTGATTGAAAGTGAAGAATATCTTGCACGTGTTTTTTTAGGCTAATATATTTTACTATTTAGCAAAAGAAAAAACAAACACTAGTCAAAAATAGTAAACCGTACCAAATCTGCTTCATTTTTTAACTGATTAATTAGTAATTACTCGTTTGTTTGCTCATAAATAGAATGAAAAGTGTGTGGCATTAAAATATTAAAAATAGTAAATCCTAGGAAAACTGCTTCATTTTTTTAGCTAATGAGATAGTAATTTCACTACTCAAATATTATTTTATAGTTGTTTGAATTTTAACGATAATTTTTAATATTTTTTAATATTATGTTCTTAAAAAATTATAAATTATTACAGTTTTAAAGAAGATTAAAAGATATAAATTATGTTTTATAAAAGTTTAAGAAAACAATATTTTTTTATGATATCTTAACTTGTTACATGTTTTCTTTTTGTTTATTAATAAGAATTATTTTACTCTTAATATTTAATATTTTAAAAATTAATTTTATTATGTTCCTGATATTGAATTGAGCTTAAGAATAGTAGAAAATAAATAGTGTAATATTAACTATGATAAAAAAATAGAAAGATAGAAAAGAAATATCACAAAATCAATAACAAGTATCAAAGGAGGTATTTTATATTTAGTATTAAACACATATTGTACTTTAATATTGTATCTACCAATAAGTATAAACTTTTTTTATAAAAAAATTATAAAATGTAAGATTATAAGATGTTATGAATTAGTTATTGAGTTATAAGTCAAAGAGTATTCTAATTGAGCTTAACACCAATAAAAAAATGTTAACATCAATCCAAAAACACTTTCTGATGTTAACAAAGAGACAATACTGATTAAAATATAATCGCGATCAATTTACTTTGAAAAAAACTCTCGCCAACATATTAGGAAAATTGATGTCAAGAAGGTTTCAACTTCATTTGAATAGACAATGTTTTATCTATATCAACAATGTCTCAGATGACCCTACAATATAATATAGAAACAAAAGACATATGTTGAAAGAGAAGAAATATTAAACATTTCAAAATATAAATATTAAAATTTTATAATTTAAAGTAACTAAGTTCTTAATAAAATATTTTAGCCCTTTTTATAAAAAAAAATAATTTTCTAGAAATTCTGAATAAAGAAAACTAACCATCCAGATGAATAGGTTATTTATTAAAGATCCTTCTTAATTAAACATTATATGTTGTCAGTTACATTTTAATCCCTTGACAATAGTAAAAAAATTGAAATCATTAAAAAACTGAATGGTAAAATATTTAATAAAAAAAAAACTAAAATAGAATTACAGAATAAACTATAAAACAGACTATAAATTTCACATATAAAACATAAAATTAATTATTTTAATTCTTGTAGTGAAAATCACTAAAATTATTCATAAAATAAAATGAATTTTTTAAGAATAAATAATACAAATAAGTTGTAATGTATGAGTTTGACCATCAATAGTCAATGATTATTTGTATTTGTTTTCACAATACTTTAAAAATACTAATAATTATTATTTTAAATATATGAAATTTTGATTTATTGTTTATTTTTTTATTTTTCAAGATTTGCATGGTTTAAGTATTTCATAGTTTTAAATCTTAACGTAAAACAGAAATTTAATTATAATACATATATAAAATAGAAAGAGTTTTCTGTAATTCCATAAAGTGTGTAATCAATACATTTTGTCCCATCCATACAAAATAAAGATTTTAACTTTAACTGAAGCATATTTACAAAAGAAATACGAATAATTATTTTAAATTAAATAAAAAACAATAACATGTACTTTATTCGAATTGCATAAAAAAGAAAGCATGGTGAAGTAATTCTAACACGACAACACAAGCAAAGTATAAAATAATATATTATTAATAATAAAACTCCTTTTATTATAAATAACAAGTGTTAATAATAAAGAAGCTAAGAGAATTTTCACACACTAATTATTTTTGGTGTATATATAAATAAATAAATTACGAGAGGAAGTGAGAAGAAGAAAACAAAGTGGATAACATATATAAACGTGAGGCCAAGAACTTCAAACCCAACCACCTTAACCCCTTCATTCTACTTCACTTCAACCATGGTGGTTCTGAAGTCCACTTCACCCCTCTCACCTCTCTATTCCCACTTCTTCACCCTCTCCTCCCTCCGCCACCGGCGCCGCCACCTCCACCATGCTCACCCCACCACGACCAGGCCCACTTCAAGGGTCAAACACTTCAGTGTCAAAGCCTACATGGAGAATTCCAACTCCTTAGGCAGTTTCGCCAACAGGGTCATCGGGGCACTCCCTGTGGTGGGTCTCATTGCCCGGATCCTCAGCGACGAAGGTGGCGTCGGTGAAGACCTCGTGGACTTTGCTGAGTTCAGAAGGCGCGTTGGGAAGAAGTGCTCCCAGGCTGATTCCACTGCCTTCTATGAGTTCCAAGACCGACGAGGAAGGGTGAGTGATCCACCAATCCTTCTCCTCACACCCTTTCGTCTGATTTCTGTGGTTCTTTTGTGTCAAAATCGTGTCTTTGTAATTGATCAAGGTTGGGTAGTTAAGCAAGAGTTTTTCACTTGAGCAATGATACGATGACACTGTAAACAGTAATTTACACCCACCTAACAACTGCTTAGCAATGTAATTTTATTGTGTAAAAAATGTAGAAATTTACACTATCATGGAATCGTAAATTGATGTGTTAAGAGTTTTACATTGAGTAGAATAAACTATTTGCTAAGTTATTTAAGCCTTGAGACTCTTCTATCTAATATGTTAGTCTTTGTTGGTTGAGTTTTCCTTGTAAGCCCTACTAAGAATTGGAATTAGAATTAGAAGTTCACCTATCTAACCTATGGTGATATTTAAGGCAAACCTTCATTGCATGGATTAACTGGGTTTTAAGGTCAAATTTAAAGAGCTAGATTTCATGCTCAGAACTCAGTCTTTTGAGTTTACATTGATGAAGACTGGTGAAATGTTTAATTCCTACCCCATAATCAAATTTCAATATTAATGAGGTTGATTTATCCTTTGCTTTTTTTTTATAATTTTATTTTTGGCATTGTTTTGTGGTGACAATTGGTTCTGGTTATGGTGAGCTAGAGGGGAATGGATGTGTGACTTGGTGTTGGTTTGTTGTGGATAGGCAGGGGATCCTCTCTATGTTCTGTTATGCTGTTGGCTAGCGGCCATTGGCGCAGGTCTACTCAAAACTGAGGATATTCTAGAAGGCGTTTCTAGGCTCCGGATCTCAAATGACATTGAATTTGAGGAGCAGAATTTCATGGCCTTGATGAGTGAGGCAAAGGAGGTTGGTCCCCATCTCACTACTTTTAACTTACACTAATTTTGGTGTATCTATCTTTGAAGGTCTTTCAGTTTTGATATTATGCTGCATTTGGAGAAGAACTCTACCAGTTTGCATTAACTGACTTAGTCGTTCCAAAATATGTTATCTAAAGTCTAAACTATGAACATGAAGCGCTATTGTTTAAGTACTTATTAAGGAAAGTACTGACAATATTAGTTATTCAAAGTTTTCTGCAAGGCTTATTTATCACTGTTCTCTTGTTTGGGGAATCATTAACATGTGTTACATTGACAAAGATAACATTTTCTCTTGCCTAAATCTATATCATGCTATCTGATAAAGACAATTTTCTATCACAATAGCTTTCTACATTTTCCTTTGCAATGTGACATTCTTGCCTAGACATATTGACACAGTAAAGATGCAACTATATCTTATTAGTTACCATAATAAGATGTTACCATAATAAGATGCAACCATATTGATCCAGCGCCTTGTGTCATATCTTATTAGTTACCATAATAAGTGTCAGGTGCAACTATATCACCTTGCACCAACCATATTGACACAGTAAAGATGCATACTTGTAACTAATAGGAATGGTATAATATTAGGATGCTCTTCAAGTACCCTTTCAGTGGGTGATGACAAATCCCCATCAAAAATCCAGATACATTTTCATTCATCTTGTGCTGTGAGAGGTGTTGTACATTATGTGGAATATATTCTTGCTTTTTGTGCTGGTATGCTTGGTGCTTTGATTATGCTGAAGCTAAGTTTTGTCTATATGCCACTGGCCTAAAAACTCTATAAAACTTCATTCAACAATGTAGAGACGGGCAAAGCTAAAGGCTGACCCTCCTGCTATAGCAATGGAGATTCGAGCTGGGAAGGCTCTTGATGCAATCTATGTGTGTTGCTTTGGAAGGGATGCTGTAGAGGAAGAAGATGAGAGACTTCTGACAGCAATGCTTGGTGCTGTTTTTCCAACAGTTCAGCGCGATGTGATCCAGCGCCTTGTGAAAGACAAGGCAGAGAAAGTAGCAGCTGGTGTTGATGATGATTTTGTTTCAGAACTCAAGCCTCTGTCAAAAGAAGCTGTTGAAATACAAATGAAAGACCTTCAGTTCCTTCAACAAAATACTGAGACTTAACAATGTGAGGCCTGTGATTTCCACTGCATAATGTGAAATTATATATCAGAAACTAAGCTGCCTTAGCCTTTTGGTTTACTCTCAGAAAAAATGACAGTAATCGTAGATCACATTCTCTTATTTGCCAGATCCATATTGAATGTTGGGATCATGATCACTTTTTCAAAATAACGAAATTTCATGTAGTTTCTGTAGCAGTATAGATGGTGAAAGTGGTAGTAACAGTGACAGATCTTCATATAGGTGTCAAAATAGATGTCTAAAAATTTTGGGGTGCCAAATATAAAATATAATAAAATTAAAAAAATATATATATTTATTTATATATGTGAAACAAAAAAATTGGAGGGTCCCAACAAAGCTCTGCTACTGTTTATAAAGGGTGTTTTGTTTTTTAAACTCTTGGAATGTTTTGATCTAGTTCTTTCTTTCACTTCCCCGTTTGAAATGAAGAGCCAATCTAGTTATTGCATGAATTATTGAGCTAAGTATGGAAGATGTTTATTTATAAGATACGAGGACATGTAACTAATTTCCTCAAGTTATAAGAGACACCAATTCCAGAAACAGAGAAGCATATGTGATAATTAGGAGCATCTTTCAAATGTGTATAAAATCATTGAAAACTTTATATATTATTGAAAAAGTATATTACTTTGCATTGTTTGTTTTACATATTAGAAGTATCTACTGGATTAGTCCTACCAAACAGAAAATATGCTGATATTAGTTGCATTGAATCTTTAGCAAAAAGTTTAATCACACTTTTAATTTTGGTCTTTATATTTTCTCAAGTCAAATTAAATAAAAATTGAATGAGAACATTCGGTCTTTATAATTTACTGAAAATATTAAATTACCATATGGAAAACATAATATGAATAATTTGTTATTTATGAGTATTAAAGTATAATTATAAAATAGTAAAATAAATGTTGTAAAGGGTATAATAGTTAAAATAAATGATATGATATAACAGTGCCAAAATAATAAAAGAATAATAGCAAACTTATTCTCAAATATCTTATTTATTAAAAGATTAAATAAACAATTTTTACTCTGTGTAAAAAAGGTTTAAATAGTAAAATTATATATAATAAATGAACAAACAATAAAATAATAAAATTATATCTCATACAAAAATTAGAAAACTTAAAAAATATTTTGTAAAAAAAATAAAAATAAAAAAAGACGTAATAAACTACCAAAAACACTTATTATCACATAAGTTTTTCAACTCAAAATATGGAAACATAATTCTAAATTTTTCCTTTCACTTATGTAACATTTCATATTTTTCATATAATAGGAACTTTATTGGATAGGAATTATATAATAAACCTTAATATAAAAATCAATACATTCATAATGTATTTAAAAATATACTTCTCCACAAAAGATCTAATAAAAATATCTT
>Ga0209489_107302_pt1 | contig 16637 bp, 2 predicted proteins | sample SiratrowhiteBW_FD_187527 | JGI IMG/M metagenome (GOLD analysis project Ga0209489, IMG submission 187527) | Root nodule microbial communities of legume samples collected from California, USA - Siratro white BW (SPAdes) (version 2) | ecosystem: Host-associated > Plants > Roots > Nodule | place: USA... | reverse complement strand
TCATTGATATCTTTTTTCCTTAAATTGCTCTTTCTTTAGAATTCACATCAAGCTCCAGTCTGTACTCATTGGTAAGAATCACATTTCCTTTCAATCTTATATGACAGTTGCTTGTATTATATGAAAGTTACAGTTTTATTAATCTGAATTTAGCATGTTGTTGACCATTTTCTAGGGCTGAATTCACGTAGCAGATTTTATGACGTGTTTGAAGGCATATGCATGGTTAAACGGAAAGCATATGCATTTTTTAAGAGAAATGCCAGTGATCCTTCAATTTTAGCCAAGTCCTGCTTCGAAGGCCTTGACTGAGATATTCGGAGATGATTCTCCTAAGATATTGCACTATATTGTTTTCTATCTGAACAAACGGAAAGGTCAAGAAACATCCTGAATATCATATTGAGGTTTATGAATAATGGGGAGAAGTGATATTAATGAAGTGGAGCTACTGATATTTTCCTCAAATCAACCTTTAGTCCATGCCAAATTGATTTAAGGTGAAAATCAACAAACTCTATTGGATTAATTTAACTTATCAGCACTGATTTTTTTTATTTTTTTTCATAAACCTAAATATGATACTCAAGGTCTTTCTTGACGTCTCATTTTGTTACTATAGAAAGAAGTACAACGCAATATCACCTCTCAATATATCAGTCAAAGGCAAAGGCATTGAAAGCAGGACGTAGCTTCAATTGAAGGACAGCTAGCATTTCTCGGGTAAATGTATATGCTTTCCGTTTAAGCATTGATAGTAGTCGCCTTCAAACCCATCACAAAATCTGCTACCTGAAGCAAGATGCTAATTCCGAAATAGAAAATGGTCAACAACATGCTAATACGTAAATAGTAATATATAAGATCGAAAGGAAATCTCAGACTTTCATTCTCCATACAGAATGGAGCACATGTGAAATTTAAAGGAAGAACAATTTAAGGGAAAAAGTCATCAATAATAAGCAAAGAGAGGTACATATCTCCATGTAGCATTTGAAAAGGGTAAAAATTTACAATCAAGATTTAAGCTTTGCTGAATGCTCTGGTCATGTTTTTCAATGTTAGACTGTTTACAGTCAGCAAGAGGGATGCGACCTAAAGACGAGAGAGTGCGAGAAAAAGAGCAAAAGACAAAGGAAAAAAAACTGAAGCAGATGGAAAAAACAATATGAAAGAAACGTGTGATATAACAGACAGGAAAAGTATCCTACCTGAGCCGCCAATAGGGGAAGATTTTCTTGCAGATAAACCTTCCTTCAAAAGGTGCCGCTTTTGCAGGCTTGTTGTAGGTGAGGATAACGGATTTTAACTATTTTAAGATATTTTATTTAAAATTTATTTTTTGAAATTTATGTGATGTAAGATTAATTATTTATAAAATTATAATAATAAATTTTATTTAAAGAATATATTTTCATTGTATCATAAGACAATAAAATTAATCTGTTTAATTTTTATTGAGATATTATTGATCTCAAAATGAATAAAATAATCTATTTCTTTTATATAATTAAGATGTGAAATGATTTATCATTTTTATTATAATTTCCTTCAAGATATTTAATCTTAAAAATAAATCTAAACTATTAATATTCACAAAATTATTATATTTCAATTTTTTTTGGGATTAGACATTTTTCTTTTAATGGAAGAATTTTAATAGGAAATTAAGAGATTTCTTAATAGAAAAAGGTCATCTTAGGATGATTGATATAGATTTTGCAAATCATAATATATTTAATGACAGATTCAAGATTTTCTATCAATAATTTTTCATTCAAAGAACACTTACCCGTATTTTATAATTCTGCTTTTTTTTTATTTTTATAAATAAATGCGTAATTCAACAAAAAAACTCAACTCTTTTCTCAATATTTTGATACTTGTTTATAAAATTAAAAACTATATAAATAGAACACTAAATAAAACTTTTACAAATATATAAAACAAGACTAGGTTAAAAAAAATGACCTGATGGCCAAAATAATGGACTTGATCTATTATTATGTCTTGAAGTCTTAAATCTCAAATTTTTTTCGACATTTAAACTTCATATATAAATCATAAATTTCTAATGCTCTTTCTTGGATCTGCACATATTATTTTGAAACTAATTAAACAATAATAAAAAATAAAAAAAATAATTTTGAGATTAATCCACTAATCTGATATTGATTTATACATAGTATTGATGCACTTAATGCACTTAAAAGGAGCAAAAGTTAATCAATGCTGTATCAGGTCCTATCTGGTCAAATAAATGCAGAAATGCAGTTACAATGCAGTACTCCACAGACACAAATTTCATGTTAGCTGAAATATCAAGCATGAACCAGTCAAAATATTAAGCACAAAAAATAAAATGATGAAGACTTAAGAGGAAGAGAACAAAAACAACATAACATCAACCTCAAAACTTCATTATAATTTGAATCGAAAATGGTAAACACAAACAAGAAAAGATAAGAACCGAGAAGAAAAATAAATACCCTGTCGTATGTTCTAGAGCCGACCCTACCATATAGGCTCCCCCACCCCTTTTATAATGGGCAGCTAAACCTAGGTCAACTACCACCCACTAAACCTAATGGGCCCAAGTTTTCCACTAAACTTAATGGGCCAAAGTTTTCCAGTTTTGGCCCAACAGAACAAAAGAAATAAATACAAAAACTAAAAAAAGAAAAAATTTGATGTGGATGCGGTGACGTGGAAGTAGTTTCTCTTCAATTTCATAATTAATTTTGAAGATCCATAAAATACAATTAAAATTATAAATTTCTGGTCAATGAAGCCTAAACATTGAAATAGAGAAAATAATAGACAATTAAATACAAATTACTAATCAAAATAGTTACATAAAGACAATAGGAGAAAATAATGACTCATTAAAAGCCAATACAAACTCTAATTCCTCAATATACCATTCCAAGGTCTCCAAATAGAGACACACACTTAAATACACAGTACAAAATGATAAAACAAATTTGAAAACAAATAACCACCTAATGACAATCAAATAGACAATTTGAGGCGATACTATGGAAGAAACAATGAAAGAGTCAGAGAAAGGAGAAAGACATCTCAGAAAAAACTCAGATAAATGAATGAAATAAGTGAAAGGGTAAGAAAAAAAAGAAAGGAGATATAAATAGATGAATAGTAGAAAGAGATAGAAAATTAAAAAAAATTAATATTTAGAATTCCTTGACTGTTTAATGTCTTTTAAAAATATTAATAATTTATCAGGTAAAAGTTTCAAAAATATATATTATTATTAAATAATATTTATATATTTATAGTACTATATAAATTTAAAGTCATTAAACAATATTTATAGTATCCATATAAACTTGGACCATCAGTTAGTCCTGCCTCTGTACAATCTGTGCTATGGATGAAAACTAAATCTAACTAAATATATAAAATTTGTTTAATACAAGTTATTAACTTAAACACAGTTTCTGTCAGATGATATCATATAAATAAAATAAAATAAAATGAATCTAAACACTGACTAAGAAATTACCATTGAACAGGTTCAGAGTAAACAAGCTGCAAGTGATTAATATTATGATACATTAGCCTTATCTTGAAAATGTAAAGCCACTTAGGTAAGAGAAAGGTCAGTAATAACAAAAGAAATTGAGTGAATTTCCTGTTGTATTGTCTTTATGAAGAGGCAAGCCTCCTCATTTTTAGGAAAAACCAAAGTTACTATAAATATAGGATTGCTTCCCAGCATATTAGTTAAAATTGAGAGTTTACATACTCTCAATTTTCAAATTGCATAACATGATCTCAGCATGCATTTTTTTGTTTATCAACTATTCATCTTCTCAATTTTCAAATTGCATAGCATGATCTCAGCATGTATTTTTCTATTTATCAACTATTCACCTTCTTAAATGCACCTAATTTTTTTCAAAACTAATTAGGACCTTAGTATATATGTTGTCAGGGTAACACTATCTAATTCACTTAATTAAAATTAATGTAATTAAAATTCACAAATGAATAAATAATCTCTTCTTCTGCTCTGCACTTTGGTTTACTAGTTCCAATCCCATTTGATTTAAAATAAAGCGTCTCTTTTGGTACTCTCAACCAAATTTCAATAAAGAGTCGGTTTCATTTCAAATTCAATTAAAATAAACCTTACTCTGCACCCAGGTTACTCTACACTAATCTTAAATAAAGAGTCTCTTATGTCTTTTTTACAAATTCTCATTTCAAATCTAATTAAAATAAAATAAAATTAATTTAATTAAGACACTTCTTAACATCTCTTTCTCTTTCTGCCAAATTCAAAGTGGTTTTGTTTATGCTTATGAGGTTTGTTACTTTAATTTGAATTTCTTCTAGATGTTTTTATAGTTATTATTCCTTCATACACTTCAGTTTATGTTTTTAATTAGTTCATATACTTTCTTTTGTTTCACTTATTTTTTTGACAAAAATGTATATATATATATATATATATATATTAAGAGAGTAAAATCAATGTGTAATGATTTCACGATCTTATAAGTTCTTGAGAGTAAAATCTATTTGTGTTATGATTTCACAATCTTATAAGTTCTTCATGATCCTATGCATAATCTAGATATTAACTATCTTGTTTCTCAATTTCAAATCATTTATTTAGAGAGAGTGCATAACCCATCATATTTCACTAGTATATTTTAGAGAGAAGAATTCACGGAGGAGAAAGTGAGGTTTCTCTTGTGACGTTTTCTAGTATTATTTTTGTCTTTTTATTGTAGTTAGATAGAGTTGTATGTAAAAGTTAATTTTCAATTTTTCTTAACCCTATTTTAGCTGCAGATAATTATTAAACATATATCACGATACCAAACTATCAGAGCTGAAGATTGTTAGCTCACATTGTAGATTATCAACACTGTGCAAGTTGATTTGATTTAAGATTCAGAAGTTTAATGAAAGTAATTTCTCTCCATGAAAATTGAAGATAAAAACAGTTTTAAGAAAAGAAAATTGCTTACCACCGATTGAAGATAAAAAATGGAAGATGATCGATGATATTGTTGATGCCAATCTACACCTAAAAACGACGAACTCAATCTTATCTAGTGTTGCAAAAATGAAGTCAGCAAAATAAATGAGACACGCTCATGAATAGTATGAGGTTAAGTCTCTTACAATACACTTTTCTTAAAAGAGGAGTTTCTACACTCTTCGAATGATAGAATCTACTTCAATTACGGATCACGTCAACAATCATTTCCTCATATGACAACATCAAATTTCAAAATACCAAAAAAGAATGTAGAAAGCTTCTACTTCAGAGTTCACCAAACTTGTATGATCAACTTATCACAAATATTATAAATAATAATATTTCTAATTGCTGGTAGAGCTACTTTTGAAGAAGAATCCAGGGGCAACAACAAGGAAGACAGAGTGAAAAATTCCAAGCATGTAGAGACTTTGGTGATGGTTAGAGGAAGGTAAATGGAACATGGTTCTAGTGAGAGATTGATCAAAACCTTGAAGAAAAATCCAATAACAAGAAGAAGGAGGATATAGTGGAAAATTCAAAGCATATAGAGGCTTTGGTGATGGTGAGAGGAAGGTCAATGGAACATGGCTCTAGTAGGAGTCAAAGTCATGGTAAATCAAAGTCGAGATATTTTTAAGGAGCAAATAAATGTTAAGTTGGATCAAAGTTTGGAAAGGTGGCCACTGCAGCACCTTGAAGGTCTTAAACCATATGCTGTTAGGTCGTGATCTTCCACAGCAGCAAGTTTCATGAAGACCTTTCGGAAATTATTCAAAGCCTGGAGGAATATCCAGATTGTTATAAAACTTCATTTTCGGTGTAACTGCTGCCTCCGTTTTAGGTACTCTTTCAATAGTTTTATCAATTTTCTTTTTGCGAAAGAGTCCCCACAGGAATTGTCCATCGTTTACTCCACCAATAACACCTGAGTAGGCAAATTGGACAAAAAAATTCAACTAACATAGGTATTCTTAGAAAAGAATTATAGATTAGGGAGTTAAGGAAGTGGTAGAACAGATCTAATGCACGAAACAGTTTACGCACCATTTGAGTCCACGTCAAGTTGATCTGAGGTAAAAATCAGCAATTCCACTCCATCAATACCACTTCTCAGCATTGATTTTTCACCATTCATAAACATGTATAAACATAAGAGCTTAAACAATAAATACTGGTTCGGCTAACACCAAAAGAGAAAAACAAAAAAGAATAAAGTAAAAAGCTAACCTATCAGTTTGTTGTGATGGAAAGAAATACAATGCAATATCCTGAAGCTTAGGAGAATCATCTCCGAATATCTCAGTCAGGTCCTTCAAAGCAGGACGTGGCTCCAATTGAAGCACCGCTGACATTTCTCTTGAAAAGGTAAGGTGGTCGGGCTTCAAACACATTGTAAAATCTGCTACGTGAAGCAGTATGAAGAATTCGGAATTCACCCCTACAAAATGGTCAACATGTTAATAAAACTGTAACCTTCAGATAATACAAGCAACTGTCGTATAATAGTTGCAATAAATTTCTGAAATGATTGACAGTTGTCATATAAGATTGAAAGGAAATGTGAGACTTTCATTCTCACCTGTCAGTACAGATGTGTCCTAGTCATAAAAGGAAGAGAAGAGAAATGTCTCGAGTACAATATGTATAAGCAGTGACAAAAAAGTCTCATGCGTATAATGATTTTTTGTACCAAACCAGATATAATAACACAAGTTGTCGAAATGTTAACCACTTTATGGTAAACCTTGAAATGGAGCTTTGGAATACTGTTAAGAGGCTCTTGAGACACGTTAACGGAGTCAGATTTTGCAAGAGATTTGCATAAAAGTTTATTCCAAATTATGTGTTCACACTTGCAAGAAGAACAATAAGATAATTATCTAAATTAGAGTGTTTGTAGCTTTTTCTACTACAAAAGTTGAATACACGACAACTACATAAGCATGCAACGAGACAATTTGGATTCAAGGATAAATGGAAGAACACAAACAAGTCAGAGTGTCTTACATATTACAAGGAACCAATCTTTCATTTTAGGATGAATTTCATATTGGTTCAATATCATTTTGTTCTATAAATAGTAAAAGAAGAAAGTGTGAACATGTAGAAGATCCATACCAAAGACCTGACATATGTGATGACAAATCCTATCAACACTAGCAAGTTTCTGTGGTATATATGGCCTATTAAAGATGCTGGTAGAATTGTCAAAAAGAGATGGGAGATCGTTGAAAACATAAATCCACTTTTGATGGCTAAAGAAAAATCTCAACAAAATATATAATAAAAGAAAATTGAGTGAAGTCCCTTTAGAGGTAAGCAATGGAACATTCTGAAGAAAGGTAAGCAATGGAACATTCTGAGGAAAAACTAAAAGTGTGAAATACAGTATTTACTTCCTCAGTTTCAAATCATCCCTTTAGAGAGAGTGTATATCCCATCATATTGCAATAGTGTTATTTTTGAAAGAAGAATTCAGAGAGTAAAAATAAATAGGTCAGGTTAGGCCATAGATCCTAACGAATTGTCTCGGTTTATTTCCACTCCTAAGTGCAAGTTCATAAACACAATAATTCCATCAAATCAGATTAAAGCAAAGAAAAATTCAACTTTCACTTAAAATTCTGTTTTTGAGAATAAAAACATGTATAGTAAATGTTAAGAGAAAAAAGAAGAATAGGGATGGCAGCAAAAGTTGAGAAAAATTCTCACATTTTGACAATGGGCAAGAAGCATGTTTACTGGTCATTGTTTTCTTGTGTTTTTCATCATTTGTTGGATGTTCTCCCTTAGTAGATGAGATAGGAGGAATTAAATATGGAATGGGGGATAGGTTGGACCCAAAACTAGGCTTCCAGATGGTCAGAGTAGTACAACTTGCTGGAGCAGAAGAGAGTCTCACGACTTCATCCTCTGAAAGTGAATCCACTTCCACAGCTTTGCCAATTTGATGCATCTTAGAAGTCCTTGAGCTAATACCCTCATCCTTTTCACGTTGTGAATTTGACTCACATGGATTTGCAAAGCTCACTTAAGGTATGAAATTTCATGCAATAACTGAAATAGTTTGGAAATAAGATGAAACAAGATATCAAAAACATTGAAAGAAGGAAAATAAGTAGAAAAAAAAGAAAAGAATTGCATGCGAGAGATTATTACGCATGTTCACGGTTTTCTTTGCATATAGAACAAGTAACTAGTGTTTCTTTCCAACCAGTAGCCCCACAATATCTGAACAATCAGGCTGTAAAGAATAACAAACACATAAATATTTTCAACACAATTTCATTATGTCAAACCTAAATATGATATTCAGGTCTTTCTTGACCTCTCACTTTGTTACAATGGAAAGAAGTACGATGCAATATCACCTCCGTCAAAGGCGTTGAAAGCAGGACGTGGCTCCAATTGAAGGACAACTGCCATTTCTCTTGAAAATTTATATGCTTTCCGTTTAACCATTGATAGTGGTCGGGTTTCAAACCCATCACAAACTCTGCTAGGTGAAGCAGCAAGAAGAATTGGAATTAACTAGAAAATGGACAACAACATGCTAATTAGTAAATAGTAATATATATAAGATCCAAAGGAAGTCTGAGACTTTCATTGTCAATATAAAATGGAGCATAATGTGAAACTTAAAGGAAGAGCAATTTAAGGTAAAAAGTCATCAATGATAAGCAAAGAGAGGTACATACCTCCAAGTAGCATTTGAAAAGGGTAAATAGACTGCTTACAATCAGCATTAGCGAAAGGGATGCCACCTAAAGAAGAGAGAGTGTAAGAGAAACAGAGCAAAAAACATAGGAAAAAACTGAAGCAGATGCAACAAACAGTAGGGAAAAACAAATCTTTTCCTAAAGACTTCTTTGGTGGTCCTACAACATCCATAGTCATCAAAACAAATCACATGTTCTAAACAAGCACAGCAAATGCTTTAAACATTCATTCTAAGCTAGTCTCACTCTCTTTCCGGTGGCAGATGCGGCAGAAGATTCTAGGTAACATAAAACAAATAAAAAAAATAAGAACTTCTTATAATTGATTAAGTAATTAATATTAAGATATTTTATTTAAAATTTACTTTTTAAAATTTTGGTGATGTAAAATTAATTATTTATTAAATTATCATAATGAATTTATTTTATTTAAAGTATATATTTTTACAAGATAATAAGATAATAAAACTAATTTATTTAATTTTTATCAAGATATTGAGTATCTTAAAATGAAATAAAATAATATATTTCTTTTATATAATTAAGATGTGAAATGATTTATCATTTTTCTTATAATATCTTTCAAAATATTTAATTTTAAAAATAAATATTAAGATTTAAAAAATTATCATGTTTTTAATTTTTTTAGGGATTAAGCATCTTTCTTTTAATGGAAGAATATTCATAGAAAATTAAGAGGCTTCCTAAGATGACTGATATAGATTTTGCAAATCATAGTACATTTAATGACAAATTCTAGGTTTTCTACCAATAATTTTTTATTTAAAGAGGACATACCTACATTTTATAATTCATTTTTTGTTTATTTTTATAAATTTATCTATAATCTCTTTTTGTGATTCAACAAAAAAAACTCAACTTTTTTCTTTTTTTGAAATTTTAAATAACCTTATACATATCTTATAGTTCATATTTTTATACTTGTTTACAAAATTAAAAACTATAATATTTATAACACTAAATAAAACTTTTACAAGTATATAAAACTAAGATTAGATTAAAAAAATAAGACTTGATGGAAAAAACAATAGACTTGATCGTATTATCATATCCTGAAGTCTCAAGTCTCATTCTTTTCTTTTTTTTCCGGTTCTCTCTTCTAGTGAGTTTAAACTTCATATATAAATCATAAATTTTTAATGTTCTTTCTTGAATCTGCACATATTATTTTGAAATTAATTAAACAATAATGAAAAATAAAAAAAAATAATTTTGAGATCAATCCATCAAATTTGATATTAATTGATTTTTACCTGATATTAATGCAAGGAGGAAGAGATGATCAAAGCTATATGGTAACTCACTCCATTAAGCATGAACAAATACACAAATTTTATATTAGCTGAAACATTAAGCGTCAACCAATAAATGCATTAAGCGCACAGAAATAAAAAATCATGAAGAGTTAAGAGACGAAGAAAGCAAAAACAACATAAAAGCATCACCAAAGCCTTCATAGCAATCTGAAGGAAGCATGAAACATGAAACAAGAAACAGAGAAGAACCGAGAAGAAAAATAAAAACAATTGTTGTCTGTTCTAGAGCTGCCCCTACCATATACGTTCCCCCTTTTTAAACCTAGGTCAGCTACCACCCAGTAAACCTAATGGGCCCAAGTTTTCCAGTTGGCCCAAGGGATAAAAAGAAATAAATATAAAAACTAAAAAAAAGAAAAAAATCTGATGTGGATGCAGTGGTGACGTGTGAGCTCCTCTACAATTCTAAAATTAATTTTCAACTCTCAAAATAATAATAATAAAAAAACAAAATCCATATTAATTAAAATGTCTGGTCAATGAAACCCAGTAAAATAGAGAAAATCAACACAAATCACTAATAAAAATAGGTACATAAAGACAAATAAATGGGAGAAAACAATAACTCATCAAAAGCTAACAAATGGATAACCATCTAATGACAATCAAATACACCAATTGAGGTAACACTATTGAAAAAATAATGAAAGAGTCAAAGAAAGAAGGAAGTTATATAAAAAAAACTCAGATAAAGTGGAAGAGATAGAAAATTAAAAAATTTTAATATTTAAAATTCATTGACTATTCAATGTCTTTTAAAAAATATTAATGATTTATCACCTAAGTATTTATATATTTATAGTATCAATATAAATTTAAAATCATTAAAAAATATTTATGAGATCTTTATAAACTTTGACCATGAGTTAGTCCTATCTATTTTTATACAATCTGTGTCTGTTTCCATACAATCTGTGCCCGTGGATGAAAACTAAATATAACTAAATGTATAAATTTTTTTTAATACAAGTTATTAACTTAAACACAATTTCTGTCAGATTATATCATATAAATAGAATAAAATGAATCTAAACACTGACTAAGAAACTACCACTGAACAGGTTCAGAGTAAACAAGCTGCAAGTGACTAATATTATGATACATTAGCCTTCTCTTGAAAATGTAAAGCCACTTTTGATGGGGAAGAGAAAGGTCAATATATAATTATAAAAGAAATTGAGTGAATTCCTATATAAAAGAAATTGAGTGAATTCCCTATTGTATTGCCTTTATGATGAAGTAAGCCTCCTCATTTTTAGGAAAAACCAAAGCTATGAAATTATTTAATTTTACTATAAATATAGGACTGCTTCCCAGCATAGTAGTTAAAATTGAAAGTTTACTAGCAAAATTGTAAACTTCTAGGATTTTACATACTCTATGCTATTCAATTTTCAAGTTGTATAGCAAGATCTCAGCATGTATTTTTTATCAACCGTTCACCTTCTTAAGTAAGTGTACCTAATTTAAATCAAAACTAATGCAATAAAATTCCTAATTTAGTATATGTGTTGTCAGCCTAACATCAACCAATTCACCTAACCAGAATTAATGTAATTAAAATTTACAAATGAATCTCTTCTGCTGCTCTACAGGTTTACTCCTAGTTCTAATCCCATTTGATTTGAAATGCAGAGTCTTTTGTGTTACTCTGCACTAATTTCAATGAAGAGTCTCCAATGTTGCCATGCACGTCCTTGATTAGGTTTCATTTCAAATGCAATTAAAATAAAAATTAAATTAATTATTAAGGCACTTCTACTGCTCTGTACCCATTTCAAATGAAGAGTCTCTCATGTTGCCTTTTCTGCATGTTTACTCATATTTCTTGATTGAGTTTCATTTCAAATTCAATTAAAATAAAATAAAATTAATTTAATTAAAGCACTTCTAACTATCTCTTTGGGATTCTGCCAAATTCAAAGTGGTTTTGTTTGTGTCTATGGGGTTTGTGAATTTAATTTGAATATCTTAGAGGAGCTAGGTGCTTTTACATTGTTATTACTCCTTCAATTCATGTTTTTAAGTAGTTTTTTATTTTCACATAATACATTAAGTAGAATAGAGAAAATGAGAGTAAATAGACTTAAATAATTTTCTATCAAGATTAAATCATCTCTTATATGCTTTTCTTTTTATTTTACTTATTTTTTTGTGACAAAAATATATATATATATAATAAGAAAGTAAAACTTATTATTTGTATTACGATTTTAATATTGTAATTTTTTTATATTCTTATTCATAATCTCAATTTTAACTATTTTATTTTCTAATTTCACCTATCATATTAATTTTAACTATTTTATTTTCTAATTTCACCCATCATATTTGACGAGTATAGTTTAGAGAGAAGAGTATAGTTTAGAGAGAAGGGAATTCTCTTGTGACGTTTTCTAGTATTATTTTTTATCTTTTTATTGTACTTAGATATAGTTAGATAGAGTTGTATGTAAAAGTTAATTTTCAATTTTTCTTAACTCTATTTTAGCTGCAGATAATTATGAAACATATATTACGATACCAAACTATCAGAGCTGAAGATTGTTAGCTCACATTGTAGATTATCACTGTGCAAGTTAATTTATTTGAGATTCATAAGTTTAATGAAAGTAATTTCTCTCTATGAAAATTGAAGATAAAAACAGTTTTTAGAAAAGAAAATTGCTTACCACCGATTGAAGATAAAAAATGGAAGATGATCGATGATATTGTTGATGTCAATCTACACCTAAAAACGACGAATTCAATCTTATTTATTGTTGCAAAAATGAAGTCAGCAAAATAAATGAGACAGCTCATCAAATAGTATGAGGTTAAGTCTCTTAAATAGAATTTTCTTAAAAAGGAGATTCTACACTCTTCGAATGATAGAATCTACTTCAATTACGGATCACGTCAAGAATCATTTACTCATATGACAACATCAAATTTTCAAAATAACAAAAATAATATGTGCAGAGCTTCTTCAGAGTTGACCAAACTTGTATGATCAACTTAACACAAATATTACAAATAATAATATTTCTAATTGCTGGTAGAGCTACTTTTGAAGAAGAATCAGGGGCAACAACAAGGAGGATAGAGTGAAAAATTCCAAGCGTGCAGAGGCTTTGGTGATGGTTAGAGGAAGGTAAATGGGACGTGCTTCTAGTGAGAGGTTGATCAAAACGTTGGAGAAAACTTCAGTGATGTTGCTTGAGCTACTTTTGAAGAAAAATCCAATAGCAAGAACAAGGAGGATATAGTGCAAGATTCAAATGATGGTGAGAGGAAAGTCCATGGAACATGGCTTTAGCAGAGTCAAAGTCATGGTAGATCAAAATCTTAGTGAGAAAAAACTTGAAATACAACAATTGTGACATGGGAGGGCATATGAAGAAAGATTGTTGGTACAATAAGAAGAATGAAGAGAAGTCACCTACAACAAGTCCGTCTCATAGTGTATTGGCAGTACCTCTAGAGATGGAGAAATTCTATATAATGAAGTAGCAGTAAGTTCTAAAGGCAAAGAAAAGGCTTAACGATGTCTGTAATTATGAGCCTATTCTAGAAGAATTTGTATTCAGGAGAAATGATTATGTTTAGAAATTTGGAAAATATTAGTTTGACACTACTATTTATAAATGACTTCCCTTTAACATTTTATTAATAAAATATTATATATAAATAAAATAATAATATATATTAGTATCAAATAGAAGTGAAAAATGACCAGTAGTATTAAAATATTACCATCTTTAGAAAGTTTTTGATGTAGGTACTATCACATTTAAAAAATATATTCAAAATATCTTTAGACTGAGTTCAAGAGGGATAAATTAAACTTTAGAATTTTTTTATTTTAGGAAGCAAGGGAAACAGTTTGAAGTAAACAGAGAGTTTTCAAGAATCTCCAACATAAGTTATTCAAGATGCAACACAGAAAAATCAATCAATTGAATAAAAACACAGTAATCTTGAACAGGCAATGCAGAACCAAAACACAGTTATAAAATTAAGCAATGTGCAATGTTGAATTCAATTAATCGGAATATGCGACACTCACAGAGAACACAATGAGTAATTTAACAGTTTAAGCAATCTGACCTAGACTTTATGTGTCTTATATTAACTTTAGAAAGGTTATCTATTGAACCCCTTCAAGTAAGTCATGCCATGACCCAAATATCTACACCTATGTATTACAACACAAGCATACCCTTTATCACATTTTTTTATTTAAAAAAAATAAAATTTAATCCTAACTCAATTTTTTAAATTGACTTCATGACCCAAATATCTACACGTATGTATTACAACACAAGCATATGCCCTTTATCACATTTTTTTATTTAAAAAAAAAAGTAGAATTTCATCTTAACTCAACTTAAAAAAATTGATTTAGTTTGGTAAGGTTTGAACTCTCTTATATATTATAATCTCAGTCCTGTTAAAGCTTCATCATACTTAGTTTAATGTTGACTTTATCTATTCACACCTTTCTTAGTTTAGTATTGACTTCATCAAATCACATAGTAATATTGCTAACAATAACAATCACAAATTCTATCACTATTATCATAAAGAAATTCTTCTATAAAGAAGAGATTTTTATTCAATTATCTTAAAAACATAAACTAAGATTTTTTCCATCACACCTTGACCACTTAGTTCTTTACCAAGCAACTTTATATGTTTAATATCTTTAAAATTCTAACAAACAAATTTTTTACAAGTTTTATCTCCTTCATTCTAACTGTTTCAAACTCTCTTTTTAAATTTAAATCTTGAATTCTTTTTGTTCTATCACTTCTTTAAAACTACTTGTATAATGAAAATATTCTTTCTTGAATTGCCAATTTGTCATTATGACTTTTGAGTGGTACTAGAGGGTTTTGCAACTCATTGATGAAGATTCTCACAAAAAGAGGGTCAAGGTAAAGAATTATTGGATACAACTTTTGTTCTGGAAGATTTTTGGGTGTCTTCTCTCTTTGACTTTCCAAACTTTTTTTTTCCTTTATCACGATTTCTTAGGTTTTGTTTGGTTGGGATAATGGATTTAAGGGAATAGATTTGGAGAGATTTGAGTAAATTGTGTGTGAATAAAAGTGTTATTTTGATTAATGGATAGATGATAAAATTTGAAGGGATTTCAAGAGAATGATTATGCAAGTTTGAGAATGATTTGATAGATGTTACATATTTATTTTTATTTTTTTAGTTGATATATTTATAAAATTACTAATTAACCCTCGTGAAATAAGTAGGTAAAAAATTGAAAAGAATTGGATTAAATTGATTTTAATATAAAAAATATAGAAACTGAATCTAAATTAACTAGATATTTTAATAATTTTATATTTAAAAGAAAAAGAAATCTTTTTAAGATGGATAAAAAATATTTTAAATAACAAAGTTGCACCTATCAACAAGCTACAGTATACATGACAAACCTTAAATCCACTTAAAAAAGTATTTTGTAATTTTTAATATTTTATAAGAATATTTCATAATTTTTACTTCATATATAAGAATTATTTCGTAATTTTCAATTTCATCCCTTCAAATCTATTCACATGAACAAGATCCCATGTGCAAATCTCCTCTAACATATTATTTCAAATTAGGTCAATCAAAAACCCTTCATCCAGCTGAATCCATCCTCTTGTACAATAAATCCATTCAAATTAGTTCAACCAACACTCCCTTAAAAAATATTTAATATTTTTGATATTATATCAAAATGTTAATAATGATAGATGTCATTAAAGTAAATGCCGAATAAATTTGGATAAGGAATAAATTTGGAAGATATTAAAATGAGAGAATTTTCACAATTAGAACAAATTCACTATTTAAAATAAAATGAATCTTATTCATCTTCTAACAAACAAATTGTTTTTTTAATCTAAAAAAATAATAAATGATGTAAAACATTGTTCTGACAAACTTCTGAAATTCTAACACCAATCAAACCTCGAGATATTTTTAAGGAGCAAATAAATGTTAAGTTGGATCAAAGTTTGGAAAGGTGGCCACTGAAGCAACTTGAAGGTCTTAAACCATGTGCTGTTAGGTCGTGATCTTCCACAGCAGCAAGTTTTATGAAGACCTTTCGGAAATTATTCAAAGCCTGGAGGAATATCCAGATTGTTATAAAACACCATTTTGGGTGTAACTGCTGCCTCCGTTTTAGGTACTCTTTCAATCGTTTTATCAATTTTCTTTTTGCGAAAGAGTCCCCACAGGAATTGTCCATCGTTTACTCCACCAATAGCACCTGTGTAGGCAAATTGGACAAACAAATTCAACAGAACATAGGTATTCTTAGAAAATTTTAGTATTTTGAACCTGCTCTCCCTAATCTTAATTTTGATATCAAATATTCTTAGGAAAAGAATTATGGATTAGGGAGTTAAAGAAGTGGTAGAACAGATATAATGCATGAAACAGTTTACGCACCCTTTGAGTCCACGTCAAGTTGATCTGAGGTAAAAATCAGCAATTCCACTCCATCAATACCACTTCTCAGCATTGATTTTTCGCCATTCATAAACCTCAATATCATATCGAGGA
>Ga0209489_107301_pt1 | contig 16639 bp, 8 predicted proteins | sample SiratrowhiteBW_FD_187527 | JGI IMG/M metagenome (GOLD analysis project Ga0209489, IMG submission 187527) | Root nodule microbial communities of legume samples collected from California, USA - Siratro white BW (SPAdes) (version 2) | ecosystem: Host-associated > Plants > Roots > Nodule | place: USA... | reverse complement strand
TTTTTTTTTTTTTTTTTTTTTTTTTTTTTTTTTTTTTTTTTTTTTTTTTTTTTTTTTTTTTTTTTTTTGAGATGTATATAGTAGTATTACACATTTAATTTGGTCTAAAATACATTTTACCAAAGAGAATGATTCTTAAGAGTACATAGGTATACATCAAGAATCGTTCTCAAAAAAGACGGTATTAAGAAATTTTTATTTCTCTCCAATTTTTTTCGAACAAAACATTAAACGTAGTTTCCCACGTATTCTTTAAATCAAACTTCATTATAATCATGATTATAATTGTTACGATTTTTAAGACTACTTTTATGCAGTATAATGATACGTGGACTTTTCGAAATAATGCCAAAAAAAATTTGCTCCTTTCTCAAGATTTTCGATTCACGGTTTATCAAGGCTACTTAATTGATTCCAAGCTGAAATTCATGGCTTTCAATAGAATTTAATGGGAGATATGGATTTCTTTTCTAACTTGGGATGTTTTAGTATCGAGATCCCATTTCAAACACGTCAAGTTCTTCCCCTTATCTTCCAAACAACGTCAAGGCATTTATTGTTGTTGTTTTTCTTTATCATTGGTTTAGTTTTCTTCACTGAAGATGGATGAAAGTGGTAGAAGTCAAAATTGAAGTTGAAAGTCGTAGGCTGTGAAATATTAGATAAACAAGGATTAGGGGAAGGTTAGACCAAAATAATTAGAAGAAATCTAGGAAGAAGTCTATAAAGGAGATTACTTCTGAAGAAAATTAATGAAAAAGTGAAAGTATTAAATTAACAACAATTCATTATTCATTCAAGTTAGAAGTTTTAAGATCAAGTATTTTTATTTATAGTGTTTTTGGACATCCAAGCTTGTAGAAGAGGCTTGAAACCCCAACCCTAACTCTAAGTTGTGTCCAAAGTTTCAAAATTCTCTCAAATAAGAGGCTTTCATGTGTCAATCACACTTTTCATGTGTATATGACACGTCTACCATGACTCATGTACACGTTATACCCTAACTTGTCACACAAGCTTCATATTTGGATGTCCTAAACCTCGCTTGTCGTCCAAGCTTCTCTTTTGGACATCATACAATTGCATTGGGCTTAAAGAAGTCCAATTGTAACCCTGGATGCAATGTACTATGTTATTCCAACTCTAGTTTATTCATGGCTCAAATACAATGCTCAAAATCCTATACTATTTGGCCTAAAACAATGTTCAAAATAAATTCTTAAACTAAAGTGATCTCTTTAAGATTGAACTTGGACCCAAAAGACTGATTGGAGGTCCAAACAAAATCACGGTAAGCTTGTGATCAATACTCTAACTTTTTGACATCTTTATTTTGTGACTAAGGTAGTTAGGGCATATGCCATCATTCTCTCCCTCTTGAGAAGGATTTGTCCTTAAACATGCAATGTGCTCAAGGACAACAACCTTATTGTTATTTACTTACTTAGAATCCCCTTCAGGTCAAACACCATTGTAAAAACAATCAAATAGTAAAAAAATGAAATATGTACAAAAAAATTAAAAAGAAAGAGAATTTGCTTTCCAAGGTCAATGCACTCCATACCTTACATCATCATCATCATCATAGTAGTAGCATGTTTGTCTGCTAAGATATTTAATACTATTCATTTTTCATAATTATTAAATATGTTAATACTATTCATTTTTTATTTGTTATTTTTGCAGGGTATATTTAGGCGCATTGCCATCATTTTACAGAGGATGATTAATTGTGGCCATGTTTTTGAAGGCACTCCTGCCTTTGATGAAACTTAAGCGGCCCTGGCATTAGCTTGTGGAGTTACTGATGAGGGGGTGGTATACACTAGTTGTAGTCGTTCAGTTTGTGGGAGGAGCCCAACTTGTAGTTCTTAGACATTATATGACATTATATTTGTTATGTACTTTTTGACTTATTGAACTTTTAATGTAATAGTGACTTATTTGATATATCCATAGTAGTCTTTAATTTACTGATGTCGAATGTTTGCATTATATATTGTATGGTTGATTAATAAAAGTACATTACAATTCATGAACAACACACAAATAGTAAAAGTACATCAATTGTCCCCAAGATTAACATATGTTGGATCAACACTTGTAAGTTGTGAAAATGTTTACATTCTACTAACATAAACATTGTGACCATAATTTTGCCACAAAGTAGGCATATGTAGACCACAGAATGTCAATAATTGGTAATGGATAGTCATCCCTCAATTTCACTTGCACAAAATTTTGGCTTATTTAGGACATTATCAACTGCATTATAATAATAATTTAAATGAATTCAAAGAAATTCTTACCTAAACAAAGTGGGAACCATAAACATGACCTATACATATTATTCGATATGAACTGGCATCAGTAGGAGGTTTTGTTCTGAATGGAAATATTGTCACATTTTGCTTCAATGATAGGCATACCAAAAGAACATTATATCTAAATGCTATTATGTATCTCATATCTGGAATAGTCATCCATTTATTTGTACTAACCTGAATAATACAAAAATAATTATTTCATAACAAAGCAAGATTCAAAAAAATAATATTTTCAATTGCAAAGAAGCTTACCATAGCAATGTCATCAACCAATAACGACCATTTTAGCACTTCTATTTGTTCATTCCCACCTAGTATTGTAGCATATTCATCACGTTATTGAGATATTTCTTTAAACAAATCCATTCTGACAAAGGGTCATGACTCCTCATCCATTCCCAATAATGCAACAATAGCTCGATATCCACAATGACCACCAACCTTTACATCAGTCACACCCATTATGTATGGGTGACAAGAAGGATGAAGTTGATCCAGCATCGGGATCACATTACTCTTAACATGAGACTTTGGTGGATGCATATCTATTTGTGCCTTCAATGAAGAATTATTATCATGCATGGAATGAATCTTGTCAACATGCTCAAATATGATGGGTCACGCTTGGTTGACTGTGCTAATCGATTTGTTTTACACTTATGTGACCCTTTAGTTTTGACTATATCAACTGGAGAACACATAGATGTCATATCAGGATATGCAATTTCACTTAACTTACTCTTAATTGTCACCTTGCCGACTATATCAACTTGTTTGAAACAATTTAATATAACATCAAATTCTTGCTGAATAGATAATTTTGAGGATGATTCACTACATGACATATTAGAGAAACTGAGTCTTGTCCACATTACATGAACTTCAGTAAGAGGCATGACACCCACCAACTCGCATGTACATGGAAAACTGGAAGTTCGCCTCAAAACACATCCACAATGATCACTATCAAACCCAATATGTTTCACTCAATCAAATTCTTCAACAATGTTCATTAATGCATATTTGGACACAAATCCCACCAGACGTTTATACAAAGTCACATTGAAAGTGTGACCAACAACATGCAGACTCATCTCAAATGATGCCTTGATTTCGTTATGTTGGAGTATAATGACATTGCTCACGACATCCTAACATGTACACAAATCTCCCATACTATTTTGCAATATTCGCTTCAGGTTTCAATGAGCTTGTTCAACCCTACAAAACCTAAATAAAAGTTAGAAAGTCCATACCAATACAATTAGACCAATACTTAACAAAAAAACATCATACCTGTTTGAAGTGAGATTCCCTAAATGCATGAATTTGTCTATCCATGCCTTCAAGAATTTTTCCTTGTGTGGAATCAATCATGTCTTATTTACATATTCAATAAATAAAGGCCATGGGGGACAAACACTTTCAAAATGTTTAAGACAACCCTCAAATGAATCAACATTTGTACAATCAATGACATTTTACATTTTGCTTTGACATTTTTATTGATGTGGAACCAGCATAACAAGTTAGCAGCTTTTGGAAAAATAATGCTAATTGCATAACAATCACTTGAGGGTGTACATCACTAGTTAGAAACAACCCTTTTACTTTTTCCAATGCCCAAGTAAAGTTGTTTTCACGTTCATTAGATAACAACATAAAGGCAACCAAGAAAGTCAATCTAGTAGAAGTAACACAAACTATCTCAAGCAACAACAACCTATATTTATTTATTCTGTAAGTGTTATCCATTAACAAAACAATGTGAAATGCATTCAACAATTTCACTGAATCGACGTGTGTTCAAAACATACCACCCACAACCTTAGAAGACATATGACACTTACTCCAATGAATGTATTAGTCATGCTCAAGCAACATCATAAGTTGTTGCATTTTTGTTCTTGGTCCTCTAGTTGATCTCTTATAAGTATATCTAACATTGTACAACTGCTTAATTGTGGTCACGTTATCCACATTGTTCTCCTTCAAGGTTAGCAGGATGTTTGTTGGCATAACTTGACTCTTCGTCATGTCCACAAGTAACACATGTTCATCACTTTTTAATCTTCCTGCATAAGGGTGACCTACTAATGTCTCAATAATGCATGAGAGTATAAACTACATATGACCTTCAACACACAACCATCTCCACTAGAAATTGGTTTGCCCCTCAATTGAAAGACAACCGCACTTCCTTGGACCAATAACACTGACATCTATTACTTGCTTGTATTTCTTGTATTGATCACTCCGTTCACAACCTAATAACACAAATGTTTTTCTTTCTTGTTGTTTATTTGCTTTGTCTGATCTAAGTATCACAATTACAAACCCAAGCCGAAATGCAACTCCACGAACCCATTCTAGTAAAGCATCTCGTGTTGGAAATACCTACAACAAAATACATTACATGTCATCATATGAGATATCTAAATTCTTACACAAATTACACCATGAAATAAATTTACCTCATCTGTTGTGAAATGATTAGCCAAATCACCACTATCAAAGTTAACTAATTCTAGTTGTTCTATGTCCAAATTTTTATCAACTTCATCGGATATTCTTGTGCAAACATGTTCCTCCATCCTCAACTGCAATAATAACCTACATTTCCTAGTATGTAATGACTAATTCAAATGTTGAAAAAAACAAAATGTAGAATTTGTTTCTTGAAAATGACTTCTGGAATGGCCTGTTTCGAAAGCATAAAATGACTTTCAAAATGGCCTGTTCCAGAAAGTGATTTTATGCTTCTGAAACAAGCCATTTCAAAAGTCATTTTCAAAAACACAAAAAGCTTCCGGAATAGCCTGTTCCGAAACGTGAAAATGGCTTCCGAAATGGCCTATTCCGGAACTAATACTTATACTTTTGGAACATGCCAATTTCCATGTTTAGGAACAGGCTGTTCCAGAAGCTACTTGTGTTTTTCAAAATCACTTCTGAAATGGCTTGTTCCAAAGCATCAAAAATAGCTTCCGAATTAGCCTGTTCCAGAAGCTTGAATTTAAATAAAAAAAACGTTTCTAGAGAGCCTATTCTAGGAAATTTTCGGATCCTACATTTCGAAAAACAATTACAATCCACCCCACCCAACTTACCTCAAACGATCCTACATTTGTTGTCACTGCCAACCACACAAAGCTGCTACCACCACAACACCTTGTCGCTACGATCACCAATAACAACACCTTCACCTTCCTCACGCACCTTTATCTCTCACTGTTCCAATGGTTTAACAAATATGTATTGGGGCACAATGGTCTTTTCAAACGGGGTAGTTCGGGAAATTTTTAAAAGTATGGAGGTGCCCCAAGAAACTATAAAGGTGCAGGAAGAAGTCATTGTTATTTTAACCCTAGTATATTCATGGCCCCAATAAGGCCCAAAATCTTATACTACTTGGTCCAAAATAAAATCTTAAAGTACATTATACAAAATTTACAAGTAGAGGTCATTTTTTCCTTGATGCTTCATGGAGGTCCAAACAGACTCACATAGGCCTAAACTCATAGTAAACTTATAATAAAGACTCTAACTCTATGACTTTATTTTGTGACTAAGGTGGTTAGGTGTATGCCATTATAACGTATGCCAATACTTCATTTTTTGAATCATCTGTTTTGTACAATGTGCTTTTTTTTCATTGTTTGGTGTAAAAGGTTCTACTACCAAAAAAGACAAGTACTACCAATTATTAAAGAGGTTGTGCAAAGAAGAGAGGAGAAATTAATGTTGCATGGAATGCATTAAATGTTTCTCAACGTTAGAGCTTGCGAGATAATAGAGAAGGAAGAAAAAGACAATCAAGTGAGTTCAAAGCTAGTCAACGACAGAAAATTGAAATGCAACAACTACTTTATTGAAGCTTATATAAAGATATGCTTCAAAGAGAAAAACAAGAAGAATAACCATTGTTTTTGCAAGTGTTGAAATTCTGTCATTTTTATCTAGGCTTGAAAGCTTTGTAAGAACATTGTCTGCGTTCATTCATAAAAACCAGTAGAGAATGCCTAAACCATGATATACATTCAAAGGCATTACACTTTATAGTGAACAAAAATTATGATATTTTTTTATCACAAAATTATTTTTATCTTAGTAGTAACTTTTTATTCAAAGAATACTCGTTTTAAGTTATGAATGACTTGTTGAAAGAATACTTAGATTAAGCTAAGAGTGACTTATGAATAAACACTTGGTTTAGTGATAAGGAGCTTAAGAAAAGAATACTTGAATAGGGTTAGCCAAAAGTTGCTGCAAGTCAAAAGAATACTAGTGTGTATTTTGTAGTTGTAGTTTGCCTAGTAGAACCTACTAGTTGGTCAGAAACTAGACGTAGTCTATTTGATTAGGTGGACCATTAAAAAAATATAGTGCAAACTTTTTTCTTTATCTTTCTTACATGTTATTTTACTATAACTAAGTTTGTGAAAAACTTTCATTTGATCGTATGATCTTAACCAAACTTATCATCTAATAACATAATTTCAGACAATACTTGCAAAAAATTGGAAAAAGTTTTAAAACACGGTTAACCTCAATTATTGTGTTTTTTCTGTATTTGAAATGTAATGAAGGTGAACAACAAAGACGAATGAAGAAGACAAAGGACTAAGACGATAATGTTAAGGTTGATACAAAGAAACAAAAAAAAAAAGACACCACTACGAGAGTGTTTAACACTAAAGACGAATAATAAAAGACACATCATTATTATGAGAATTTTAGATTTGAGAATAAGAGAGACGTACATAAAAATAAGTCTCAACTCATCCATACTAAATCCATAAAAATAATTTATTTAAATATTAAATGAGTAATTGAAGTTATAAAATAAAAATGTAAAATAAAATTGATTAAAAATAATGAACCGAAAGAGTAGGTGACCGATAAATAAACTAAAAACACTTATAAATGACTAAAGAATGAGATATATAATAATAAAATAACAATGATATTAAAAAATTAGAAGGAGAAGAAACGTAGGCAGGTGGAGGTTGAACTTTCTTTTTTACGTTTACCTGAGTAACGGTGGTCCCCTTGGTGGCACGAGAGAGACAGAAATCAACGCTTCCTCAATCTTTACTCGGAGTCGGGCACTGGTTGATCCGACCGAATTCAATGTCAGAGATGGCTCACACGGATCCCGAAGGCGTTGACGGTGTGCGAATGACGTGGAACCTGTGGCCGCGCACCAAGGTGGAGGCGAGCAAGTGCGTCATCCCCCTCGCTGCAACCATCGCCCTCCTCCGCCCCCACCCCGACATTCCCCCCACGCTCCCCTACGCGCCTCTCCGCTGCAAGACCTGCTCCTCCATCCTCAACCCCTTCTCGCGCGTCGACTTCGCCGCCAAGATCTGGATCTGCCCCTTCTGCTACAACCGCAACCACTTTCCCCCTCACTACGCCCAAATCTCCGAAACCAACCTCCCTGCCGAACTCTATCCCCAATACACCACTATCCAATACCAACTCAACAACAACATCAACCCTAACCTCTCCCACCCCCCTGTCTTCCTCTTCCTCCTCGACACCTGCGTCATTGCCGAAGAGCTCGACTTGCTCAAATCCGCGCTCCGCCAGGCCCTGGGGCTTCTTCCCGACAACGCGCTCGTTGGCTTCGTGACATTTGGCACGCAGGTCCAGGTGCATGAGCTGGGCTTCTCCGACATTTCCAAGGTTTACGTGTTCCGTGGGAGCAAGGACATTTCCAAAGATCAGGTTTTGGAACAGTTGGGTCTCGCCGTCGCCAGGAGGGCCTATCCCAAGGGGGGGATGATGACGCAGGCTCAGCCACCTTCTGCTGCTGTCACCAGGTTCTTGCTGCCTGCTTCTGATTGTGAATACACTCTCAATTCGGTGCGTTTCGTGAGAATGCTTGCAAATTGCAATGTGTCAATGTAGTAATGACAATGATAGTAACTGAGGACTCTCGGTTTTGATTGTTGTTGACTAATGGGTTATTCTTCAGGTGTTGGATGAATTGCAAACTGACCAATGGCCGGTTTCGCCGGGGAAGCGTCCTGCACGGTGTACCGGCGTGGCGTTGAGCGTCGCAACGGGGCTGCTTGCTGCTTGTAATCCTGGGACTGGGGCTAGGATAATTGCTTTGGTTGGGGGTCCCTGCACTGAAGGACCTGGTTCGGTAAATGAATTTATGTTCTTCTCGATTCTGCTTTGGGCTTTGGTCATTGGTGATGATAGATTTTGTTACAAATGGGGGTGAAGGGCTTGATGTTTCGGGGAAAGATTTGGAGGGATTTTCATCAAAATTTACTTTTGTGAAGGACTTGCCGTGTGGTATTTTTGATGCTGTAGATATTGATTTTAAACTTTCTCTGCAGATTGTGTCAAAAGATCTATCTGATCCTGTGCGTTCTCATAAAGATCTTGATAAGGATGCGGCACCATACTTCAAGAAAGCAGTCAAGTTTTATGAGGGTCTTGCTAAACAGCTGGTTAGCCAGGGTCACGTTTTGGATCTTTTTGCATCAGCCCTTGATCAGGTATGTGCTAGCTTGCAAATTTTCTGATACATTTCGCTGCCTATTTTTCTTGTTGATATGTTGTTAGTAATGTCATGCTAATATCCTTATGAGTGTCATTTTATTTCTCCTGCTTTCAGTTATAAGTCCAAGCTATTACTATCTTAATACTTACCTGGGAGCTTTCTTGCGGATATATAATGAAGTTCTTATTTATGCTGTGAGGAGGATCTTTAGAATACAGTTGATATTGTTATCAGACTATGTTGCAACTTTGACAATTAAGAACAGACTGTGCTGTGCTCATTTTCATCCTCTTCTGTTTGGTAGACATTAATGTTTTGAAATTTGAATTTATAGGTTGGAGTAGCAGAAATCAAAGTTGCAGTTGAAAAAACTGGTGGCCTTGTTGTACTGTCCGAAAGTTTTGGTCATTCAGTCTTCAAGGACTCTTTTAAGCGCATTTTCGAGGATGGGGAGCAATCTCTTGCTCTTTGTTTCAAGTGGGTCTTTCAATATTTTGTTGTATACTTTAATTTTAAATTCAATTCACCCCAAGGAAGTTATTTATTTTGGCTTGTCTATATTCTATTTCACTTTAATCTTGTATAACTTATTACTCCCCTCTATCACCATTTCAGTATGACTCACAGTTGATGCCTGAAATTTTCTGTTGGGATATGTTGAATTGCTATGCTTTTAGTTCTTGATTCTTTAGCATAAAATCTGTATCTACCTGGTGTTTTAGTACCTACTGGTCAAGGGGTTATTTATTGTTTTATTTGAAACTTGTAACATTGTTCCAACATGTGTTGTCGTAGTGGAACGTGTTGAAATCCCTTAATTATATGGCTTAGTTTGGTGTTTCTCTTACGAGCTGTACTAAGGAGAGAACAACGAATTTTCTATAGATGTCTTGTAAAATATGGACTCATGAAAGGGAAAAGGAGGGTGTGGGCAAGTAAAAGAGTCAGCTTATTATATATTTTACTAAAACAGGGCCATCGATCCCTCCCTGAATAAATATTTAGCCTTGTCTAATAATCCATGTGTGGGGGATCTGGGGTTTAAGTTGCACATTTGGAAATGTTTTAATCAATTTGATGTAAATTTAGGTCTTGATAGACTTCGGGTTTTCTAGTTTTGATGTCATTCTATTGCCTGAAATTTAAAGCTTCCTTATCATATATTTAAGAGTTTTTCCGTACGAATCAAGAATTGAAAAGAAAAAGATAAGAAAGACTTTTATTGAATAGAATAAAAAAAAAAAAAGAAATAGGAGATCAATCTCTTTTCCAAGGGTTTCCCCTTCACAAAGGATTTCTCCTTTCACAAAGAGTCAATGCTGAATTTACAATCACAAAAATCACCTTTTTTCCCCTATCCTTCTCCCCCTTTTATATCTAACTACCCCTCTAACTAACTAACTAACTAACTAACTAACCCATTAAAATTGTTATTATCTTAACTAATTTCTCCTTCTCCTTATCTATTATTTTGTGTATCCATATGTATGATTATTGACTTGATCTTTCAGTTTTTATCATGTCTGATAAAAGCCTTTTCTACTTGGTTTAATTTCTTTTCTGTCCCCTCTTTTTCTCTGGCAAGCATGCTCACTGCCTACTTTATTTATTTAACAGTGGAACACTTGAGATTAATTGCTCCAAGGAAATCAAAGTTCAGGGTATAATTGGACCTTGCACATCACTGGAAAAGGTTGGATTTGGATCATGTTTATGTTTCAAACCTTAATTTCCTGTTGTGTAGTGACTCTAAAGTTGGGATTTATGTGGGGTCATCAAAAATAAAACTGAAATAAATGTATATTTGGAGTTTGGTGATCACAATCTATCACATACTGCAGAAAGGGCCTTCTGTTGCTGATAGTGTCATAGGAGAGGGAAACACAACAGCTTGGAAACTGTGTGGCCTTGACAAGAGTACATGCTTGACTGTGCTGTTTGATCTTGCGTCAAGTGACCGTTCAAACACTCCAGCTGCTGCTAACCCACAGTTGTACTTGCAATTCCTTACAAGGTTATGTTTGAGAACTTTCATGAATAGAAACTTGTTTTTAATATGTTGTGTGTATTTCCCCTTTCTTACTGATCACTAAATAAATTGGTCATGTTCTTATTGCAGTTACCAGACTCCAAATGGTCAATCAGTGCTTCGGGTCACCACAGTAACTAGAAGATGGGTAGATGTTGCTGTTAGCTCTGAGGTAGTTTCAGTTTTTGTTTTTCCATTTTGTGGCTAAATGGAAAATTTTAACAGAGTAATTCATTTTTGAAGAGAATTTGAAATGATTTATAACAAAATATTTAGTTTTAGTTAGGAATTTCAAAAGAAATTGAAATTCTACAATTATATAGGAGTAATTTGAGTACTTAAAATTAGATAATTTTAAATTTCACCTAAAAAGTAAGAATTTGAAATTCTTCATACTTTAAATTCACGTCTCTTCTCTTTGTACTTTCTCCCTAATTTTGAGACACTGTTGGCTTGTTCGAGGTTAGGGCAGTGTCAGTTTGATGTTATTTTGGATTGATGTCGGCAAAGTTTTCCTTTGGACTTGTGATTATTTTTAGACCAACATCATCAATGTTATTTTACCATCATTGTTGGCCAATGTTACTTTCAAGTTGAGGTTAGTCACGGGTTTTCCTGGTCAACATGAGTGATGTCTTTCGGCTGATGTCAAACATAATTTTTTCAGTTGATGTCAGTCAGAGTCGTCTTGTTTTTTGGCCAACATGATCTTTTGGCCAATGTTGGTTGATTATTTCTGGATCGACAATATTTTCTCGGCTAACATAGATTGGACTATTTTTTGGTCGATTGCCAACCAAAGTGTTTTTACAGTCTTTAATAGGGGTTATTTTTTCGGTTGACATTTTTGGAATTATATTTTACAGTTGAAGGTGAGAAAAACATTTCTCTACAACTGTTTGGTTATGGATTAAGGAGTAGATGATGTGGACATGCATTCTAATCTATGCCAGGTTTAATAATTAAATTAATTTCATTCAAGAAGAATGAATTCAAGTTACCTATTGATCAACAGATAATAGATGTACAGTAGCCAAGTTAAAAATACTCCAATCTGTGGGCTTTGGTAGGTATCCTTTAGCACAGAATTTTGTGCTTTATCCTAGTTTAGAGCCCACTACAAAAAAAGGAAGGATAATCCAAAAATTGATAACTAAAGTAGTAACTTTGAAGAAGGTAGTAGTTTAGGGTTATGCTTTTCGACATTGTTGGCATGTGGATTTTTTTTTGTCTCCAATAGTGCATTTTTATTATTTAAGAAGGCCTTTACTCAAAAAGATAATATATTTTATCTTCAGGAATTGGTCCAAGGATTTGACCAAGAAACTGCTGCAGTAGTAATGGCCAGACTTGCGTCTATAAAAATGGAGACAGAGGTATATCTCAAGTTTTTTTCTTATTTTCCACTATTTCGTAAATATATTTACCATTGTGGGATTTATTCGAAGTGGCTATAAATTTTTTCTTCGTCCAAATGGGTGATTATTGATGTCTTCGGAAGTGGCAGCTTTGATGAACTTTTCACTTGTTTAATCTGGTATTTCTTAGTTATATTTTTCAACTTTTGCAAATACGTGATCAATTTATCGTAAGTTCTATTTTGTTCAAAGTGGAGTTTTGGGTGTCATAGGAATGTAAAATGTGGTGAAGGATTTCTCTCTAATCTTATATTCATGTGACAAGAACTGATGGATTGGCAATTCATATTTTCTTAGGTCATCTCAGATTTAGTTTTAATTTCTTTGTTTGGACTTATTTAATAGTTTAGTAAAATGACTTCTATGATTTAACTTTGAACTTGTTTCCCATCTTATTCAGATATGGCCGTAGATTTTCCCTTTTGTTCAGAGGCAGCTTATTTCAATTTGATACTTTTATGCTAATAAATAACATGCTGTAAATTACAGTTATAGTTGTGGAAAATTTTTTTACATGAACTTTCAGACTTAGATAGTGTCGTGTGTTCAATCAGGAAGCATTTGATGCCACACGATGGTTGGACCGATTACTCATACGCCTGTGCTCTAAATTTGGTGACTACCGTAAGGATGACCCGTCATCTTTTACATTAAATCCATCATTTTCCTTGTTCCCCCAATTTATGTTCAATCTGCGAAGATCACAGTTTGTACAGGTGCCATTTCTTGTAATTTTCTTTATGTATTACTATTGCTTTGCAAACTAATTTTAAATTTGCGGAGTTTGGGTGTTGAAATTTATTGGCAGGTTTTTAATAACAGTCCAGATGAGACTGCATACTTCCGCATGTTGTTAAATAGGGAAAATATAAGTAATGCCGTCGTCATGATTCAGCCATCTCTAATATCATATTCATTCAATTCATTGCCTGCACCAGCACTGTTAGATGTGGCTTCCATTTCTGCGGACCGAATTTTGTTGCTTGATTCATATTTTAGTGTGGTTATCTTTCATGGAATGACAATAGCTCAATGGCGAAACATGGGATACCATAACCAGCCAGAACACCAGGCATGTACACTTCTCATTGATGTCCTGCCAAACAAGTTACTGTCACATTTGAATTCTGCTCTCAAAATGATTGACTATTAAACATTTTTGTATAGTCTTGTATTGGGCGCATTATAGCTCTCTGCCAGTTTATGATGGAAATTATTTTATTCGTAGCCTTTTTTGTGATTGAAGTCATGTGTTTTATTTGTCACTGGTTCATGTTCTGGCTTTGCTAATAGCTTTAATACGTTGCAGGCGTTTGCACAACTATTACAAGCTCCCCAAGATGATGCCCAAATCATAATTAGAGAACGTTTCCCTGTCCCAAGATTGGTAGTGTGTGATCAACATGGTTCCCAAGTAAGTGCATGCATTATGTTGTTTCCTTATCCTGAAATTCCTTTTGTACCGAGTGTTGCTGATGTTTACCACTTTCACAATATATTAGGAGAAACTTGTTTCATTAATCCATTTTGCTTGGTAGGCTTAGACTTTCTTGATGGGAACCTTAGTGGGTTTCATTGATGTTGAACAGGCTAGATTTCTATTAGCAAAGCTGAATCCGTCAGCAACATACAATAATGCACATGAAATGGCTGCTGGTTCAGACGTAATCTTCACTGACGACGTGAGCCTTCAAGTTTTCTTTGAACATCTGCAAAGGCTCGCTGTGCAATCCTGATAATAGTAGTAACTCACAGATATTGATTTTGGACTTTGGTTCGGACTGTGCGCCAATGATGTGTGCTACGTTTTGCTGTTCCATTCCGGTTATTTTGTTTGTTCTTAAAGGAAAGCAGGTCGTGGGCAATATCAATTGAGGAATAAAGAAAGTTGTGAAGTGTTATTCTTTAGGGCTACGGTCGGATTTTTTTCACGGAGAAATAAAGGCCTCGAAAGTGTTTTGAGTTATGGTGTTGCGGAAACGAAGGATAATGAAATGTAAGTTAAAGAGCTACTTGCGTGAATGCAGCTAAGCAAATGAGGGAGAGAGATAGTTTCTTATAGCATTTTTTTCTATTTTGTTTTATCAATTGATATAGGTAGTTGGTTTACTTGTCTCTAGGTTGCATAGTAATTAAAGTCATCTTATTAAGTTGGAGTTTAATACAATTATAATATTTGCAATTCTGTATATGAAGTTAGGATTGCATGACACATTCTGATGAGTGAATCCTTCTTTATGTAGTTTCCTTTTCTTTTCTTTTTTTCTTTTTTATTTCCATAGTCTCGAGCTGACCTCAAAATGTGATACTAATTTGTTGTGCACTAATTATTAAGTTGTTTTTGTGTAACCATTCAATGACTGGAAAATGTTTTACAAGCAACAGAACCTTACTAGAAAGTCAAGATTATAGATATTATGGAAACATAAGTATATACCCATAAATGGATTTAGAATTTAGGATAATGTTTTTTGATTTATGGCAAGATAAGTCAAACAAACATTATCTTTTTCCATAAGTTATCTTAGAATGATTCAAGAATTAGATATAATCAATTGAATGATATAAATATAAGAACAATGAATTCCAAAGCGGTAAGAAATTCATTTTTGAACAATTCATATAATCATCAAGAAAGTGAATCATGAAAATGAAAAACTAGATATTGAAGGACAAAAAAAAAAGACAAATATCAAAAGAAACTTATGGATCAAATCTTATAAACAAAAGTTGATGTCAAATTCATTTTCTTGGTTCAAGACTCAACCATATGCTTCTAAATAACTAAAGAAATCAAAACATGGGAAGATTAGAAGATGATGAAGATGTGATAGAATGAATATAAGAATAAAAAAAATACAGACATATAAACATGAATTAACAAGAGTTGAATCTCCTTATGTCTTACTATGGTGAAATGCTTTCATAATCAACTTATGATCAATGATTCTAGTCATAATTTGAGAGTGAAAGAAGAATAACACAAATATAGAAACTTAAATAAGAATAAGAATTAAATAAGAATAAGAATTAAACAAGATATGTACATATTAATTACGAAATAAATAAGAATGATGTGCCACTTGTAGAAAAAAAAAGATGACTATGTTTCTCCAATATAAGTCCCAAGTCTTAAGTGTTGGATTAGAAACTTATCATTAGACTAAAAGTTATAATTTATAATTAGATTGTAACTCTTTATACTTAAAAGTAGGTATCTTCAAGTGTTATGTTTTAATTGTGACTTCACATATCATTAATGCAACCTGCAACACTAAATCACATGTCCCTCTTTATTCTTATGAAAATTTAGTTACACTCACTTCTCTAGGTCACACCACTAACCTTTATTTAAGTTTGAATAATCAATAAAATCCACAGTTAAAACTAAATATATTAAAGGTTGAAATTGTTGTACACAGTCATTAAAAACAACAACTTTGAGGTTGTGGTTGAAATTAAACCACATTCATATGAAATGTGATACTTAATCTCACCAAAAATCTAAATATACACTTTAGAACAAAACATACAGAGATAAGATATAATTTTATTAGAAACCATCTAAAAAAAGTGATTGTGTAATTGAATTTTGGTTACGAATAACTAACAGGTACTTTTACCAAATTTTTCAAACAAGTTAGATTTTATTACTTGATAAAAGAATTATGTATTTTTGATGAGTCAAATGTATCTTGATATATTACTCTTCAAGTTAATGTAATAAATTTAGGTTATGATATGTTTTAATCATTTTATTAAACTTGACTCTAAGATATCTTAATCATCTAATAAATTAGTTGATATACAAATACAAGAAGTTAAATCTCTTCATCTTGTCTCAATAACTCAATTTCTCTCTAGTTTAATAGATTGAATCATGATATGATCAACTGAATTTACTTAAAAGACATTATATCTTGTTAATTCAAAAGAAGGAATGAAAAAAAACATCCAATTGAATTCATCAATTAATTTAACTAGATCATTTCGAAAAATTGCATTTTATTTTGTTTTAATATGTTGATTAAAAATTAATCAATTCATTCTATCAAATTCTATTTTCCTTTATGATTTGCTAATATAATCAATCAATTAAAACAAAGATTCAATTTGTCGATTTTATTTGATATTTCTATTACATTTTAATTCCACCCAAGTTGTTGCAAATCAATTGCTTGAGAATCTTGACTCCTATTTCGTCTTATATGCAACAAATACACACTTTGAGAAAAACCTTACAATCTTAAACTAATTGATTCTCTTAGTACTGTCATCTCTCTTATATATATATATATATATATATATATATATATATATATATATATATATATATAAAATA
>Ga0209489_107300_pt1 | contig 16639 bp, 10 predicted proteins | sample SiratrowhiteBW_FD_187527 | JGI IMG/M metagenome (GOLD analysis project Ga0209489, IMG submission 187527) | Root nodule microbial communities of legume samples collected from California, USA - Siratro white BW (SPAdes) (version 2) | ecosystem: Host-associated > Plants > Roots > Nodule | place... | reverse complement strand
ATTTAATATTATTTTTTAATTATTATTATTAATATTATTAGGAATAATAGTATTAGTATTATTAATATTGTTATTAATATTACTTTGATATTATATTTATTAATATTATTATTATAATTAATATTAATATTAACATGATTATTATTATTATTAAAGATAATAATATTATTATTTTAGTACTATTAATATTATATTTACTAATATTGACAAAAAATAATAACAAAAGTCATTATAAGAATAATAACAATGAGTATATAGTTTTAAAGTTGATGTTGGTGTAGTGGTTATGACTTAAAAATTCAATTGTCCTAAAATTGATTTTGTTCTTCTGCTTCTTATGTAAAGAAAATACGAATATTGTTGGTGCGAGGTAATATATGTTAATTGCGTTGTGATTATTTTAACCTTCAAGTTTGTAATCGATGGAGGCAAGGGACACCAGAGATATGAGCTCAAAAAAGGTATAAGGTATTTCTTTTTCCACTTTTACGAAAGCTACCACAAGTATGACACTTGTGGAGAACTTTTCAAAAGTAAGGAAGGGTAATGAAATTTTCATATCCAGAAATTAAATTAGAGGGTCTGCGATTGGATTTGTTAGGTTTATAGGAGTGGGAAATGAAATAGAGTTGGAGAAGCAAATGGATAATACATATTAACCGATTAATATATTAAGGATCCTAGACTAAGAGAGCAACCTTACAAGTTAAAAAAATTATGTTGACTAGATTCATTCTTTTCTTTACATAGTATGTATAGACTACAAGGCATGTGTGTCCCTGTGTAAAATTTTCTCTGGTTGTTATACATTTCAGATCCACTTTTCAAGCAAAGTGTTTAATATTTGGAGTTGCATAAGTTTTCCATATTATTGAAAAAAAAAATCATCCATCTCTGCATCAATGTAATTTTGTAAAATTTTATATACAAAATTGACTGAGTAAACTTCATTTTCACTTGTCTCTCATCTCCGATAATCAATGACTTTTAATTTTGGGACCATTCTTGTACCATATTCCTAAAACTTTCTACTTGATTTAATTCTCGCATAAATTGTTAGAGCTAGTGGAGAAGTCTCTTGATTGGAGATCTGGTGAAGAAATTGTTTGGTGACTTCGCTTAGATGAAGGAAGACCTTAGATTCTTAGTTTGAGACCGTTTGAACTTGGTTTAGTTATCTCATGCATTTGTGTAAGTCACTTGATCATTTGCTTGCATTCCTCTTTTTCAAAATCAAGTGAAAATTATATTCCTAAAATGGTTTTTAAAATATAAGTGTTGCAGAGTAAAATCAACCTGTTGTTATGCTTAACAATTTTGACTAACGCGAATTAAATAGCTTGCAGCGAGGTTTTCATATAACTTTTCGAATCAAAAGATTAGTATTACATTCTGAAGATTTACTTGAAAGTTTCTTGGAGAGAAAACCTTCTTGTGAAAAAGATTGTTCAAAGTTTAACAAAAATCATCATGGATTCTCACTTTTGAAGAGAGCACAACATCCATTTGATTGACATTTTCGTAGCAGCTATCATTGTGAAGAGATAAGTGACTCTCTTCTGAGTTTTACACTGTTTTAACTGATGCATGATTGATTCTTGTAATTCTAATTCGTTTTACATGTATTCTTTGTTGTATAGTGCTTGAATAGGATTTTGAAGCATTGTGTATTGTATAATCTTGTAAGATTTCATTTTGGGTGTATTGTTGCATCAAACACAACAGTAGAGTTATGCATATTGCACTAGGGTTGTGCTTCTTGTGTGGTGGGGTACCACATAAGGGGTAGAGACAATCTTGTAGAGTTCAAGATTGGGTCTTGTATGTATTTGTGTATGTAAACTTGAATGATTTAGTAGAAATCTTTGCATTGTTGTGTAAAAGAGTGGACATAGCTCTTGTGGAAGAGTGAACCAGGATAAATTATGTGTGTGATCTTCTCTTTCCCTCTCTCTTTACATTTGTGAATTGATTTTGTTCATTTGTGCATTTACTTACTGAACAACCTGTTAAAATCAAGAACAACCTATTGTTTGTTTGGACAGTTTCATATATTTCTCTCTGGCAGCACTTTTAATCTGTTAAAATTGTTTTTCAATCTGGTTAATACTAGTTTTTCACTACAGCAATTTAATCTTGGTTTCTGGATTGTTTTGTCTTGCAAGCTTGGATATTTTTTATCTGTGTTTCGTTTGATTACTTCTCTACTAGTTTTGTGGCATTTATCTTGAGACATTGAAACTGATCTGGTGATTGTTTCCACTGTTGTGATAATTTTGTGTATTGATTTTGGTTTTTAATTTTGTGGCTTTAACCTTGTAGTTATCTTATCAGTTTTTCCTATATTGGATTCATTATAATTCTTTGGTGGATTACTTGTTCTGTTTACTGGATATTTGAGGATATCTTTTTTGTAAAATAGTTAGGCTTATATGCTGTGGCTGCTGCTCAATCATTACCTTGCTAATGTGGTGATCTATTTCATGCTACATTGATACTACTGCATTGGTGTTTTACTGTTGTGATAGATCTTTAATTTGATAGCAGTTCTCTGTGAATGTTTCTACATAACTGTTTTGTCTATTATGTTTGGTTTAATTCTTGATTAATCCTTTGTTACACCATTTCATATTTTGTACATCAATTTTGTGAAGTTTTTCATCATAATATCATCTCTCATTCCATATGTATCTTACAGCACTTGTATAATCAATTTTCAGTTGTACTGGTTTATTTCTTGTACTCTTGACAGTGGTTGTATTTTTAAGCTCTTTCATATCTAGCTTATTCTGTTTTGTATATTCATTTCTTTTAACATAAGATTTATCACTTACTCTAAACTATATAAACATTGTCTCTGTTTATATCAAACTGTTATGTACATCTTTGGCTAGTCTGGTATACTTGTTTTCATACTGCTTTACTGGTTAATATACACTACTACAGAACTGGTAATTCAATCTGCTTCACTGGATCAATTCGAATTTGATAGTTATTTAGAGAAATGGCCAATTTGAATCTAATTAATAGCGTTTCTAAAAAATACCCAAATTCAGAACGTTGTGGGACCTACGTAAAATTGTTATTTCAAATTTCTCAAACTTTCCAAAACCATTAAATTGAATGTTGACACATGTTTATAAACACTCCAATTTGATATTTAATCAACCAATTTATCAATTAGAGTCTAATAACAAATTTTCCCAAGATCAAGAATCCTAAACTAGGAAAGTTTTCAAATTAATTCCTTAAACATTTTCGTAACTAATCCCTGATTATAGAAAATATATTCTTTGTTTAATACGTAATTAGATTGTGATTTAATTATAGAAACATAGGGGCTCAAATCATATCAACTTATTCTGAAAATATGTAGACGTTGTTCTTACGCGTCTTAGGTTTAATCCATTGAAAACATTTTTAAGCTTTGTTTTCTATTAGTCAATTCAAGATTAGGTGATGTTAAACGAGCAAAAACGAAACAAAAGCGTGCTGAAAAACTCTTATCTGGAAAGTCACATAGGTTTGACCGTCAACATACAATCAACTAACAAATAAACGCATAACTTTCAAACTTAAAGAAAGTAAAATATCATAATTTAAAGAAAAAGAAAACTCAAATCACGTATTAGATTGAAAGAAAGGAAAAGTGTGCAACTAATCCTAGAAAATAACCATGAAAAAGCATGAATTGTAAGTCCCTATTTTATTAATAAAAATCACGATACGGAAAGGCACAAACATTGAGTTTTCAACATTATGCATACATAAACTAGAGTTTATCTCATTCTTTCTGACTAGGGTTCCATTGATAGCAGTTAGTTTTCCTTTCTGATAAAATCAAGCATGGTCCATCTTCTTTTGCTATCCAGTGACATGTTTGACAATAGTCGGCATCCCTCTCTGCATCGTATATAACAAACTTCTGCGTGACATATTCCCATTGAAAGGAACAATGGAACAACGTTGTTGCAAAGAAGTTAACTCCAAAACTCCATGAAAAAGAAGCATTTGGTTTAAGATCTTGTACACCAAGATCATCGTCTGCAGATCTACAGTGCAGGAACAGGTCTGCTCCTTCTTCTAAATTATTTTTGACAATTACAGTTGTATGTGGTCCCAAAGCAGTGCAGGTTGATAACAGCATAAACCACAAAAGAAAGAAAACACTTCTAGCAATTACAAACGTTGCACCTTTTCCAATTATCATATCCTAGTAAAAGCACATACCACATATAAAGAGAGATTTAAGGTTAAAAGAAATACTTAAAACAAATTCGACCAAGATAAAGTGTTAGATATTCTATACTTTTTATTGCATAAAATAATGATAATATCAAATAATAATCTTATAATATTTTAATGTTACATTTTTATTTTAACTATACTATATATATAATATTTCATTTATCACTCTGGTTTATATCAGGATATTGATATTAATGAATGACATCTTTTTACATCAAACTATTCTTTATAATCATTAATTTAATTAACATGTTAAACGTACGAGCTAAAAGAGTGTGATTTTAATTTTTTTAAATTTAATTCGAAATTTTTAAGATGTAAAAATTACAAGAGCTTAAATTTAATTAAAAACATAAATAATATAAAATATCCTTTTAAGTAAAAGGAATAAAATTGCGTATAAAAAAATCAGCAATTTTGTTTGTTTTATATTTATCAATTACTTTAACAGATGATTTCACCAAATTGCTCTATTTTAATAAATTGGTTTAAGAACTTTCAACTAATAAAATATGTTTACAAAATGTCAAAGCTTGTTACTAATTTCATTAACTTAATTTTTTTTGAAAAAAAATAATCATATTTGATAATAATTTTTATGCTAATTTAGGGATTTTTTAAAAGAATAATATATATATATATATATATATATATATATATATATATATAATATTCATTTTTTCTCTTGCAGTATAAATAAACTATTTTTTTTTTTTTGCAATTTTTAAAATGAATTATTTTGTAAATTTTAAGATATTTTCAATTGTTCTTACTGAAATTGGGCTACAACCTCCTCTTTTACAATAGTTACAAAGCTTCAAAGCTTTATTGACAAATTAACAAGTGCAGATCTACCTATAAAGGATTTCTGATTACTCAAGCCGATAAGATCTTTTTAAAAAAATGTAAATAAATAGATATTCGATTGAGTGTATAATCCTTATTAGATTAGTATTTATTTATACTATTTATAGGCTTTCCTTAGGATCTGGTGAGTTATTCTTAATATATAAGAATATATAGAAATTATGATAATTGGTAACAATATTTGTCATACAATTAATCATTATAAAGATAAAATCAATTATCATATAATACATTCAATAAGATTATATTACATTAAAGTCTTAAATTATTAAAATATTTTTAATTGATTAGGTAACATAAAAAACTTATGCTAATTTTTTTTTAATCTTTAGGTCTGTAACTTATCTCTAGGTAATGTATTTTGTCACTTTTATACTTTCTTATAATTATGTGACTTTTATTTAATTGATATTTAATATTCTCATTTGATATTTTTATAATTATAATTTAATTACTAATATTTGATATTAGATAAAAGAAAATGTTTATGCTTTTTATTTAAACATTTGATAATATCACGTTTAATTTCTTATGATATTTATTTTATATAAAAAAATATTTAATTGATATTTAAACAAGTACAGATATATTAATTCTTGAATAGACATCCAAATAGGAATGAGAAAAAATTATATCCATTACATATGGGAATGTGAATAAATTTTTATTTCAATAACATTTAATCCAAACACCCACGCAATGATATTTTCATTTAATCCAAACAACTAATATTTTGTGAAAAATACATATAAAATTACACAAATCTAAACATCATATATTCCTTATTCTAAAAGTAACTCACTAAATGGATTTAAATATATTAATAATTTTATTTAAAAAAAAAAAAACATGTGAACTTAATAGGTTAAACATTTTGTTATTTAAATATATTAATAATTTTATCTAAAAATATATAATAAACTCTCATACAATTTCTTATATAAATCAATAGGTTAAACATTTTGTTATTTATGCCAATAAATCCTTCAATTTATCAATTACGTTATTAACTATTATTGATAAACATAGTAACAACAAATAAAATAAACAACTCTAAGTTATTACATTAATAGTAGGATTAAATTTCACGTATTTTTATAAAAAAATAAATCTTAACATTGTTTAATATGTAATAATTTACTTTAGTAACAACAAACAAAATAAATAACTCTAAATTATTATAAATCATATTTATTTTCTTCTTATAACATAATATTTATATTTCTATCTAAGATTTGTTTGTATTATTTTTAATTCAAAATTCAAAATTTTAATGTTCAAATCAATAAGTCTTAAAATAAATTTATATAAGAGACTTTTTTTAGTAACGGCTTCATAAATTAGTTTAAATTACCTTTTTATAATTAGGTTAATTACATGGGTAGTATGATTAATCTTTCATAAATCATATCTTTAACTCAAAATATTAATTCAGTTATATATATTAATTAAGTGACACTATAAACAATATTTACATTAATATAACATATTCAATACAATTATATTTATATTTACCTAATAGACGTAGTATATTGCTTAAAACCAATGAATTATGACGTTCTTTTAACATCTCATTATATATATATATACAAAATCCTAATTCTAGACTATATATCTCAAATTTCATAAGTTATATTAATTCATATTTTATTTAATTCTTTTATATTAAAATGTTGAATACTTTTCCTTGCTCATTCTTTTATTTATTTATTCATTTTAAATTACTCTTTTTACCTATTACTTTCTCTACAAATTTATTTTCATTTCATTTTTATTTTTTCAATTTTTTTTTACTTTACAATTTTATAACGGATCATGTTGGAAGTTCTTATTAGAGTGAGGTGTGTCTGGAGGCGTCTTAGTTGGGAGTTCTCTTTGTTTTTTTTCTGTCTGTAATATTGGTGGATGTTTGTTTTACAGGTGGTTGTAGAGAGGTGTGTAGACTAATTTTCTCTTTATTGTATCTTGTTTCTTTAGTCTACTTTTTTTTTTCTCGAGTAATATGTTTTTAGTTTTCGTTTTTTTTTATTGTATAAGGGTTTGAGTACTCCTGAATTACTTCTTTTTATTTAATTTATTTTTGACTATTAAAAAAATATAAAAATTCTTAAAAGGTTCTTTGAATTTAGTTGTAACACTTATCATCAAATTTTAATTTTTCTATTTTTGTTATCATCAAATTAATAATTAAAGTATCATAATTACTTCTTTACCTATTATTTCTTTATTGACTTATTTATATCTTATTTTATTTTACTTTTTATATTTTTTATATTTTTTTCTTTATAATCTTTATATCGAAAAAAATACTAAACAAATTTTAACATATATAATTAAATTTTATCTTTCTAATTTTCTAATAATCAATTTAATAATTGTATATTTATAATTTTTTTAACTTGTTATTTTCTTTAGAAAGTTATATCTATCTCTTCTTCTTTTTTTACTTTTTTAATATTCTTACATTTTTTATTTCCATATTATAGTTCTTTTTTAAGATTTCATATAAAATACTTTAACTTTTTTTCATTTCAATTTTAAAACTATATATGAAATTAGTATTCTTTATGTTTCTATCAATAAATTCACATTTTTTAAAATAACAACTATTACTAATAATTAAATACTTTTCATGCAATTTATTATCATCATTACTAAATTAAATAGTCCAAGCCGCTGTACATAAAATTAACTAATAATAATATTTTATAATGTGTCGACCAAGACAATGCATATATAAAAAATAAAAATTAACGATATGTATTACTCATCCACTAAACCATCACATGAACCAGAAATGATAAAAAATTGCCTCGAACCGTCAGGTATATCCCATATCATTTATAGCGTCGTTTTTTTATTTATTTAATTAAAAAAAATATGGATGTATTTTTTCTTTATATATATTTTTTTATCTCACTAACATCTTTTTATTTTTTTTTCAATAATATTTTTTATTTTCGTCAATAACGTTCTTTATTTTTTAATTCTTAAAATAATATATTTTTCTTCTGTACTAGCACTCTTTTTTCTGTAATAGTTATTAAAAATTATAATTATTAGTTTATTGAAATTAAGATAAAAAATAAAATAAAAATAGTTAAATTAATTTTTTTTTAAAAAATAATACAAAGAAAATAAAATAAAATATTCTATAGGTTTTTTAACTAATTAATTATAATAGGAAAAATGATAAATTATTTTATTTTATATTTTATAGTAAATTTAAATTTGACATAATAAATTATAATAATTTTGTGATTGTATTTTTGTATGAAAATTAATATTGGAAGAAAAAAATTATAAAATTGTTATTTGAAGTAAAATTTGTATTTTTAGTTGTTAAAAAAATATCTAAATAATTTAATGAGAAAAATCAAATAAAATTTTAATAACGATAAAATTTTATTTTTGATAAAGATAAATTTTGATTTTTGGTAAAGATAGAATTTGTTTTTTTGATAAAGATAAATTTGACTTTTGAGAGAGATAAAGTTTAGGCAAATTTCCTAAACATTTTTTAGAAATTTGGGTAAATCATGAGCAGGTTGTACATATCATTGTGAATAAATTATGTTATTGTTACAGGATTTAATTTAAGGTTATGTGAATAAAGATACTATTTTAATTAACTAATTAATTGATTAATTAAAATCCTTATTAGGGTGATTAATTTTCTCATTGTTTCTCTCTTGTTTTGTTTTCCCACGAGTGAGTTGTGCACATCAAATTAATTCATAATGATGAAGCCCTTTGTTGAATATGTCATGACTGAAAGTAATTGTCATTTAATAACTGAAATAAAAGTGAAGTTAATTTGAAAAAAATAATGATTACCTACTGTGAAGAAAAATTACCTATTATGAAGGAAAAAAATCTAAATAAGTTTGGAAATTCAAATTATTTAAATTTTCACTATATAAAAACTATCTTTTTATTTAACTATTCACATAAGATTTTATTCACAACAGATCACTTTTCTTCACAGTAAGTAACCATTCATCATTTCAAATTAACTTCACATTTATTTCAATTACTTAATGACAATTAATCTCAATTGTTACATAATAAGTTTATTTGCATAACCCAATACAACAAGCCAAAACAAGATAAGAAGGATGGAGAATTAATCACCTAAGATCAGTAGTATAATAATTTTATTAATTAATTAATTAGTTAATTAAAATAGTACCTTTATTGCATGATTTGATTCGTTATTAACTTGCAACAATGACACCATTTGGGAAATTTCACAAGAAAAATTACACTAGTTTGGAAAATTAGCATAAAATTTATCTTTCATTTGCATCATTTCAATAATTAACAATTTTTAAGTAATAAACATAACATTTAAAAGCAATTCACAAATAAATTAAATTTTATTTAAAAAATTTAAATCATTTAATTAATTTTTATTTACAAAAATACTTCAATAATTTTATTTTATTTTTGTTATTAATTATTTAGATATATTTTTAACAAATGAAAAATAAAAATTTTAATTCAAATAACAATTTTATAATTTATTATAATTTTTTCTTCCAATATCAATTTTAATACAAAAATACAACCAGTAAATTATTATAATAAAATACAATCACAAAATCATAAAAAAAAATAATAATAATCGTAATTAATGTAGTGACTGTATGTAACAACCTAAAAAATATGTCATCTGAGTAAAAGTGGTAAAAGTGGAATGAGCATATGATTATTATATTATTAAACACTGGAAACACCTATTTATAGGAAAAGTTAGTAATCAAGTCTCATTCCCACTTGAGCCACCATCTCTCTAAAACCTCTGACTTCCCTTTTCTCTGACTTCTCTCTAAGACTTCGCGTCTGTCTTCCATCAATTTCTCGAGCGGAGCCCACCATTGGACTCGTGGCAGAGAACAGAGCAAGTCTACCCGATCAGAATCTCTAATAGAGTAAGTTCGTTTTCTGCCCCTTCCCTTAGAGTCAGTTTTTGGTTTTCGCTTTCCTCTGAGCCATCAGACGGTGCCTCTGTGAGCTCAGCTTCCTAGTCTGTTAGTTTGATCGTTGATCAGAGGTCCTTTGATGCAGATTCGAGTTCCTGAGGACCTTAGAATATTGGGATTGTTATAGAGAATTTCAACTGCAATTCAGGTAAGGGAAACTAACCTTAGTGCTTGTTTGGTTTATAAATTTAAGTCTTGAATATAGAAGTTAATGATTGTAGTAGTTGTACAATTTGTATATGCTAAAGTTTCCTGTAGGTCTGAAATGTTGGATTAATGTTGAATTGAATGTTGCATGTATGAGACAGTTATGTGAAAATTGATAGTATGTTGATCTGTTGAATAGATAATATGTGTTAAGGTAGATCATTCATCGTGTATGTGGCTTGATTTTCACCCAATTTAGTCATCTGAGGCATGCATGGTAACTCTGATGTAGTGGATACTGCTAGTTTTTCTGCATTTTTCGCTCAAGCTAGGCAATCTCACCTAGGCTAAGTCACTTGGAAACCTGAGAGGTGCTTTCGGGTCCAATTTCACCCAGGCGAGAGGTGTTTCACCCTGGCGAGAAAGTATTTTTGCCCAAGCGAGGGTATGGTCGCCAAGGCAAAAATGACCCTTGCTCTCTGAACCAATTTCGCTCAAGCGAGAAGATTTTCTCTTAAGCGAGAGGGATTCTCGCTCAAGCTAGAAATGTTCGCTCAAGCTAAATCCCCAAAAAAAAAATTTTTTTTTTGGGGCTTTCTGTTTTGATTGATTGATTCTTTGGTAATGCAATGTATGGATTTAACAAGATATATTAATTGATAATTCAAATTTAATTGTATTGATAATTTAGGAATTTCTTTCATTTTTTTTAGATTGAGATTGAGATTGAAAAGTGAATTAATGATTTAGTAGAGATCTATGTTATGATGTGATATTGATAGAGTATTGATGAAGTTGGTCAAGGCCTAGGCATAGTGTTTTCAGGAAAGAAAACACTCGTATCTGGGTTAGTTAGGAAATGCATCATTGTCTAAGGATCGGGTGTACGATTGATATCCTGACTCTACTAGTAGTATGAATCAAATAGATGATTATTACTAGGTGGTGAGAGTCGAAGGAGGTCTGAACTGGGTGACTGCAGCTTGAAACATAGCTGGTCAGGAAAGTCTCAGGGGGACTAACCTTGTCATACATAATTGATGATTCATTTGTGTGGAGGCTGTGTGGGTTCACAGCGTGGAGATGTATGACAGGTGCATATCTCAAGGTCTATTCAATGCACGAGTCTTTCGAAAGTCGAGTCAAGTTTGTAGTGTGTCAGTATCTTATATTGTGTTGGTGCATGTAATTGAGTGAAAGACTTGAGTGGTGTTAATATTTGTGTTTGAATTGAAATACTCAAGTATTATTAAAAATTTGTTTAGCTTACCCTTTGTTTTGTTATACTTGTGTTTTTGATATCTGTTTGCAATGATCATATTTTTGGCACGGGAGCAGATAGTGTTGCAGATGGGTCTATAGTGTTGCAGATGGGTCTCTGGAGGATCATTTGGAATGAGTGGTGCTTTTAGACATAAGCTAAATTTGAAAAAATAATTTGGAGATATTTTGTAATTATGTTTTAGTAGAATTCTGAAGGTAGAATTTTTAAATACTTTAGTTTAAAGGATTACTGTATGTTGATGAATCTTAATAATGATTAGTAGAATGTTTAGTTATATGCATGTTATTTTTGAGGTGTTACATTGTACAAAAAAAATTAAAAATAAAATAAAATAATATTATTTCACCGTAGAAAAAAAAAGAGTATTATTTAATTAAAGAGTAAAGAGGTCTATTGAAAAAAATAAAAATAAAGATATATTAGTGAAGTAAAGAAGTCAACAAAAGAGTGCTATTTCAACTTAAAATATAAAAAAATAAAAAAGAAAACAAAAAAGTGCTATTTTAGGAATGAAAGAATAAATAATGCTATTGAGAGAAATAAAAAAATAAAAAGTGCTATTGAGAGAAATAAAAAATACAAAAGGTGCTAGTGAGGTAACCAAGTCGTATTTTTTATTTCTTTTCATGTTTTAAATATGTTCCTTGTAATGAAATAATTTAATTTCAAATATTATTAAATAATCCAAGATTAGATAATTAGTTTGATTTCTATAGTTAAAATTTATTTTCAATTCTCTATACTTAAATATTATATATATCAATGTGTCTGAGTTTAGATAATATAAATTAAAACAAAGTAAAAATTATATAAAAAGATAATAAATTAATATACATCAAGCTACAAAGTTATTTTAAATATAGGAACTCAAAGACAATACATCTAAAAAATGAAAAAAGTACAATCAAGGTTAGCTCAAGTCCCAAGTTGATAAAACAATCGCTTTAAACTTGAAAGCCTGCCTCAAAGTCTTACCGGCCTTAAAAAAAATTAATATTAATACATTATTATAAAATTAAAGAAAGTTTGATTTTAAAATTATACTTAAAAATATTTTTTAATTAAAAATTTAAAATATCTTAACTAACTTTAAGTTTAGTATTTATAAATATTCTTTAATGACTTTAAATTTATATTAGTATTATAAATATTATTTAATGAATAATATGTTTAAATATTTTTATAATAAATTAATAGTATATCTTTTAAAAAAACTAAATAGTCAAGGAATACTAAATATTAAAATTTAATAATTTTCTATCTCTTTCTATTATTTCATTAAATTAGATTTACATCATTTATTTATATGTCCTTTCATGACTCATTCGTTCTTCAATATTATTGTTTAAATTTGAGTGTTTGATTGTTATTAGGGCATTATCTAATTCCAAATTTGTTTATATTGTGCATTGTGTGTGTCTCTATTTAAAGACTTGGAGCGATAGTTGAAGAATTGAAGTTTTGTGATTGTTTTTGTTCCTTTTGAGTGTATTAATATTAGGTAAAAATAATATAAAATTAATGAATTGATTTCAAAATAATTTTTTTACATTATTATTTAATTAATTTCAAAATAATTTGTACAAATTCAAGAAAGGGTCTTACAAATGTGGAATTTATAAATTATATTTGAAATCTTACTGAATGATAGGACTGAAAGATAAAAGGAGACTTGAAATGTTAAAATAAGATATTAGGATCAAGTTCATTGTTTTGGTAGTCAAATTTTATTTATTTTTCTAACTTAGTCTTTTATATACTTACAGTGTTATATATATTATAGTTTTTAATTTTATATAAAGATATACAAATATATCAACTAAAAGATATGAATAAGGTTATTTAAAACATAAAAAAAAAAAAAAAAAAAAGAATAGTTGAGCTTTTTCTTAAATCACAAAAAGGGACTATGTATAAATTTATAAAAATAAACAAAAAAAATGAATTAGAAAATGAAGGTAAGTGTTCTTTGAATGCCTAAACCTTCAAAAATATTTGAAATATGATAATTGTTGGATCTTAGTGGCTTCAATTTATTTTCAGAATTAAATATATTAAAGGATATAATAAGATTAAAAAATAATAAACCAATTGATATTCTGAATTATATAAAAAGAATAAATTCTTTTTCAAATTGATATATAACATATAAAATAATGTTAACAATTCCATGATCAATCAGGATCAGTTTTAGTTGAAACGTGTTTTTCAAAACTTAAACTAATAAAATCTTATCTAAAATCAACAATGTCTCAACAAAGATTAAAAGAATTAATTTTATTATTTATTAAAAAATATATTTTAAATAAAGTTAATTATAATAATTTAATAGATAATTTTACATAAAAAAACTTAAAAAATAAATTCTAAATAAAAATATCATAATTTTTATTATTTTATTAATTTAAAAAATTATCACTTTTTAAATTCGCATTAAGTCCCTAAAACCTTAAACTGTAAACCTCCCCTAATTATATTTTCACCTTATATCATTGTTCCCCAACAAAATTTAAAGATGATATCATAATTAACCTATCAACACACAATCAACTAACAAATAAATGCATAATTTCTAAAATTAAGAAAGTAAAATATCATAATTTAAAGAAAAAAAACTCAAATCACATAATTTCTAAAATTAAGAAAGTAAAATATCATAATTTAAAGAAAAAAAAAACTCAAATCACATACGAAATTGGAAGAAAGGAAAAGTGTGGAAAAGCATGAACGGTGCCTCTATTTTATTTATAAAAATCACAATAGAAAAGGCACAAACATTAAGTTATCAGTGTCATTATGCACTACAAAATAATCCGATAGTAATAAATTACAATAATTAATACATGTTGAGAATTAATGGTCCTTGAATAACTAATTTTACAAACGGTTTTAAGTACTTAACAAAAAATCAATCAAATGGTCAAAATATTATTAAAAAAAATATCAATATAAAATTACACTTATAATTTTTAATCATAAATTTACTTGCTAATTAAATTAAAACAAATATTTATAAATTCATTAATAGTAGGATTAAAATTCACGTACTTTTATAAAAAAAAAACATTCTTAACATGATTTAATATGTAACAATTTACTTTAGTTTGAAATAAAAAAATGAGATCAAATTTCATGAAATGCATCACATGTAATATATAAAAATATTACCATCAATTTTTTTTCTCCAACACAGTTTTATAAATATATACTAGAATCTCAAACAATTTCTTATACAAACAATATGTTAAACATTTTGTTATTTATGTCAACATATCCATCAATTATATTATTAATTATTATTCAAAGTAAACATAGTAACCACAAACAAAATAAATAACTCCAAATTATTACAAATTATATTTATTTTCTTTTTATAACATAATATTTTTTTATTTAACATTTAAAAATAATAAAAATAATAATATCTATTACTCATCCACTAAACTATCACATGCACGAGAAATAATAAAAAATTGCCTCGAACCGTCAGGTAGATCCCATACCATTTATAACGTCGTTTTTTATTTATTTAATTAGAAAAAAGGTACTCTTGCGATGCATGTTTTATTTACTTTTTGTTTTTTTTTTCATGTTTTAATATATTGCTTGTAGTTAAATAATTTAATTTCAAATATTATTAAATAATCAAAGATTAAATAATTAGTTTGATTTCTATAGTTAAAATTTATATTCAGTTCTCTATACTTAAATATTATATATACTAATTTGTATGAGTTTAGATAATATAAATTAAAACAAATTAAAAAAATATAAAAAAATAATAAAATAATATACATAAATACCGCTACAAGTTATTTTAAATATTGGAACTCAATGACAATACATCTAGAAAATGAAATAAGTACAATATTTATGTGTTTTCACTTGTATCATTGTTCTACAATAAGATTATAAAAGATGATATCATAATTAGGTAAATTTTCTTAAATTAGTATAATTTGTTTTGAAATTTCTAAAATGATATATTCTTTTTTTCCTTTTTTTCAGGTGTAGACAAATTACACAGAGGTTTCACAATATCATTGTGAATAAATCATATAATTATTGCATAATTTAAATTAAGATTATGTGAAATTGGTGGAAATAGAACACAGATTTTAATTGAATAAATAAAATCATGAAATAAAGATACTATTTTAATTAACTAATTAATTGATTACTTAAAATGGTTAGATTATTACACGATTTTAGGATAATTAATTCTCATACCATTCTTCACAGTTACCTATTGTGAAGAAAAAAATCTAAATAAGTTTGGGATTTTTTATAAAAAAAAAAAACTAAAATCTAAATAAGTTTGGAATTTTTTATAAAAGAAAAAAAAAACGAAAGTAGTTTGAGAACTTTTATAAAATTAGAACAATGGTTATTTCTATAAAAGAAAAAAAAGAACGAAAGTAATTTTAAGAACAAAAAAATCTAAATAAGTTTGATAATTTTTATAAAAGAAAAAAAAAGAACGGAAGTAGTTTGAGAATTTTTATAAAATTACAGCAACGATTATTTTTATAAAAAAGAAAAAAAAAAGAGATGAACTATAGTTTTAAGAAGAAAATAAATTTAAATAAGTTTTAAAAACTAACCCGTCTACTTTAGTCATTTGTTCAAAAGTTTTAACCTTTTTTGTAATTCAATTAATTTAAACTTTTACTATATAAAAACCATCTTTTTATTTAAATACCTTTCATAAATTTTCTTCATAGTAATTACCTTTCACAACAGCTAACCATTTTTCCACTGTGGGTTAATCTTATCTCTACAACCTAATACAATGTGCCAAAACTGGATAGGAAGGGTGGGAGAATTAATGATCCTAAAATCAAATCATACAATAATGACATGATTTTCTACAATAATATATCCTACAGTATTTTACATAATTTTAAAATTAAATAGTGTAATAATGACAAGATTTATTCACAATCATATTCTACAACCTGTGCATGATTTACCCACAAACACAAAAAGAAAAAAAATACATTATGAATTTCAAAAAAAAATTACAATAGTTCAAAAAAGTAAAACATCATAATTTAAAAAAAAAAAAAAAAAAAAAAAAAAAAAAAAAAAAAAAAAAAAAAAAAAA
>Ga0209489_107294_pt1 | contig 16650 bp, 11 predicted proteins | sample SiratrowhiteBW_FD_187527 | JGI IMG/M metagenome (GOLD analysis project Ga0209489, IMG submission 187527) | Root nodule microbial communities of legume samples collected from California, USA - Siratro white BW (SPAdes) (version 2) | ecosystem: Host-associated > Plants > Roots > Nodule | place... | reverse complement strand
TTTTTTTTTTCATGAATTGTATTACAAGTTTAGATTTTCCTGAACACCGTTAGGTTTGTGTAATTAAAATCAAGTGATGCAATAAATAACAAGACCTTTTAAGATTAATTATTTAAATTTCCCAGAGGAAGTTGATCCTTTGCTACTGTCATAGATTTTACTTCATCAGCTTGCTGTTACTCTTTTTTTGTGTACCTTGACTTTGATGTTAGTTCTTGATGCTGTCATTGTTGGCGTGGATATGTTGATAAAAAAATTTGGACAAACAAACAAGGGAAAAAAAGGTCTCTGTCTTATTACAAATGCACAATGTCCAATAAAAGAATCTTATGAAGGCACAAAGGAAGAGGAAGTTACCACCATTGCCAAACAACTGACTGCCCATGGTATGAAAATGGAAAGTATTATTTTTAGAGGAAAGCTTAGTCAAGATGCAAACAAGGCAATAATGGATGAGAATGATCGCTTGTTAAATATTTTTTCTAAGGAAACATCAACAAGATTGTTGTATTTGGAGAATCCAATTTCTTTGTTTGGTGCGCTTAGAACAAGAAATGTAGCTCTAGTTACAGTTTTCAGAGGCGATCTCGAAATAAGTCCAAAACTGCGCATTAAGGTGAGATCTATGTATAGAAATAATTTAATTTCCAGACCATGAATCCATGTACATTTCAAATATCATTTATCCAATGAACCGATCATAGTCCTTTCACATGTTTTTCATTGTCATTGTCATATTGATTAATTTGATATTTAATGTTGTTATGCCATCTTACAAACTTTTTTATACTGTAAATGATTACCAGATGAAATGCTACATTTTTTAGTTGTCCGGGTACCATGACTCCATTTCTGATTAAGTTGAATGTGGAGGGGCATAGAATTTGTTGTCTCTTGCATCTTACTATTTAACATCATATTTCTTTTAATTTTATGTTAGAATAATAAATGTACTTTTTCTTTTTGAGTTATGTATATCATGATTTGTGAACAGAATTTAAAGTTGAAGACTGCTTGTTTACTGTGTCTTTAGCTTTTTTCTTCTCCGTCTGGCAAGTTGGTGCACCATGCAAGTGGACTATTTTTGTCCAATTTGTCTTTTAGAATAGAACATTCTTAGTAAAAAATGTATTTTCTGTTCTTGAAAATGGTAATGGTAATCAGGTAATGGTATACAAGAAAACAGCAGAAGAGAAATTTCCTACTCTGAAGAAATATTCTGATAATGCTCCTCCTAATGATAAATTTGCTACACACGAAGTCAAAATAGATTATGAGTACAAGAGTTCTGAAGATCATGACAAAGTTGTCCCCCCTGACCAAAGAATTAAAGGCTATCCTTATGGGCCTGAAATAGTTCCCATATCCACTTCTGAGTGGAATGCTGTTAAATTCTTACCAGAAAAGGGTGTGAAGCTTTTGGGATTTACTGATTCTTCTAATGTATTTAGGTAAGATTGTATATGCTTTAGAAGAATATATTTAATGGAGATTTCCTGACTCGTTTTTCTTATATTTCTGTCTGAAAATGAAATGTGCACTTAAGACACCATTACATGAAAGATGTATATGTGTTCCTACCACAAACTGGAAATACAAGAGCCATGCTTGCAGTTTCTGCACTTGCACGAGCCATGAAGGAAATGGATAAGGTGGCAATATTACGCTGTGTCTGGAGACAGGGACAAGCAAATGTTCTCATTGGGGTCTTGACACCTAATTTATCCGATAAAGAAAATATTGTAAGTTTTTCTGTCTGTTGTACTTTTATAGGTTTATCTGTTCTCGCTTCACCTTTGACTCTTCATCTTTCTTCTCTGATTATGCTGTGCAGCCTGATTCATTTTACTTAAATGTACTTCCTTTTGCCGAGGATGTGCGAGAGTTTCAATTCCCTTCCTTCTCTAGTTTCCCTGCTTCGTGGCAGCCAAATGGACAACAGCTAGAGGCTGCAGCTAACTTAGTAAAAGAGCTTGATCTTGCACCAGATGGGAAAGAGGAAGTTTTGCTACCTGAGTTTACAGCAAATCCAGTGTTAGAGGTACTCATATTTGTATTTTCATTTCTTCTGTTCTTCACTCATAGTTCCATCTTTATCTTTTTCTAAGCTTATTTACCCCACTGAAAAAATGAGCATTGGTCTCTAATAAAATATCCCCTCCCTCCCCTTTAAAGGGTAATCTTAAGATGAAGTTAACATATGTTTCTTCAACCTTTCAGCGCTTTTATCGTTTCCTAGAGCTGAAATCAAAGGATCCAGATGTGGCGGTACCTCCTCTTGATGACACACTCAAGAAAATCACAGAGCCGGACGCTGACCTGCTTTTGAAAAACAAATCTGTAGTAGACTCATTATGTGAAAGTGCTCTAACACATGCTCAGAAAAACATTAAATAGGTAAGACAGCCAGACAAAGAATGTTTTGTTGTCCACAAAATTAATGTTTGTAAGATGTAAATTACTAGGTTTAGTTTTCTCAATGATCGTTTTTGTGTAAAAATGTTAACTATTTTCTATATTAAAGAAGTATTTTTTTGTATAATATACTTATGTATACATATATTTTTTTAAAGTTGAAGTGAAAAGAAGGTTAAATTAAGGTGTTTTCATAAATTATTTTAAAGAGTTTATAAAAAAAAAATCGTAAACAACTTATGAATACATAATAAATTGTTTTAAATTTTTTCTACGCTTAGATAAATGTTTATACCATAAGACATATAAATAGTCATTTTTTTAAATAAAAAATTTAAAATTTAGAGAATTAATATAGTTTTAATCTTCAATATGAAAATAGAGATTGATTAACATCAAATTTTAGACGATAAAGTAAGTCAATATATTATATTTATTTTTCCCATGTAACAATGGCTAAAATCCTAACTCATTATAATTCTACTGAGCTTATAAACCCTGGTCTTTATTTACACCCTTAGAATCTGCCTCAATCTCAGGTATTAGGGTTTCATTTCATGCCCTATTTGCAACAAATGTCTTCTCTGTCATTATTTCACACGTGTAATCCATATAATAAGACGTCTTGGCTAAATGAGAGCTACAAGTTCAAAGCCTAAGATTCTCTATTTTAAGCATTTGGAATTTTTCATGCCTTTTCCTTTTCTTGTCGTCTTTTGGCTCTGTTTAGGTGGGGAATAAAATAAAGATTTAGGACAAAAATAATACACAAAATTAACTAGATAAAATTATAGAAATTAAAAAGAAAAAAATTAAAGGTGAGATCTACCAAATTTTATTTCAATATTCGTAAATTTTCTAACAAATTAAAAAAAAAAATATTCATTTCTTTATTTTTGTCCTCTCTAATTCCATCCGTGTGTTTTATCATTCAAACCTGGAGTTCAATTCCAAGTATATCATTACCATATTCTTACCCAACATGATGAACTTGCTGGATATAAACTCTAGAGAATTTTTAAGGTTCTAATTCCCTTGCACTCAAATTAGCTTTTCCAAAAGAATCTCAATCTTACACCATTCATGTGTAATGATTATTTCATAATAGGACACACATGTATTTCCATTTTAAATATTGCTTATTCTTTTGACTATTTTTTATTGATATTCTTACTAGAAATAACATGAAGAGATGATCATTGAGTTTCTTGAAGATGGGAAGGAATTTGTTTAGTAGAAGGTTTTCTAACGTTTAAGAAAGAGTAAAAAAATTATAAATATATAAATAAATATGAAAATTGAGTGAATATTTTGAACATCGTGTTTATAGACAGGTTTGTTTAAAATAGATAAGAGATATATTTGATTATAAAATATGTTATTTACTTTTTTTTATTATAAACATTTTTTTATCCCAATAAATTTATTAAAAATCAATGTGAATAACTATTTAAAAATATTTTCACATATTATATGTTGAGATTGATTTTAACAATCTTGACAAAACTTGAAGTGGAAACATTAATATCGCATACAAGAATATAAAAAAATACTTAAAACTATGTAATTTAAAGAATTTTAAGTAATTGAAACAATTGATTTATTTTTAACCAATTCTTCTAAATGATTCCTGTGCATAATTAAGAGTGACTTGTCCTACATCTAATATTTTTCTACAATATTAAAAGATGAATTTATTATCTCATATACTTTATCTAAATTTTCTATCACAAATATATATTATGTCATTATTATTATTATTATTATTAAACAATGAAGTAATTTAAACTGTATGTCACACAATAAAAAAATATATTTACAAAACCCAAACCCAATAATTTACTTATCAGAAGAAACAGTAGAAATAGGGTGTATGATTGATCTGATATGATGAGAGGCTTATATCTTGATCTACCTGCATTCCCTTTTGGGGGCGTTTTTCACTCTCACCGTACATATGTAATATTCCAGAACTTTCCAAAAATTTACTTGTTCCTATCCTCTCCTGGACCAAAATGGTCAGAAAGTCAAAAGCAAAGCTTGAGAGTATCATGTCACCACATTATGGGTAACTGGTGGTGGAGGAGCAAAGGAATAACCTTTTACTTTTCTTTAAAAACCTTGGTTTCTCCGTCTTTCTTGGAGACAATCTAACAACACATGACTCTAACCAACTTCACCCACCAACTACTGTTTTAATTCCCAACAAAACAATGCCTCTTTCATTCACTCCCCAACCTTCATTTCAGTTTCTTTTCACTAATGGCAGTTCCTGCACCCTTCTCTCTTTCCTCTGATCCCTTTGCTTCCAAACCTGCCACATCAACGGTATTTATTCTTCTGTACTTACTCACATCTCATTTGTTGTGTTTTATCTCTTGCATGCCCATTTTGTTATTCTGCCTTTGAATTGTGAATGAACTGATCGTTATAGTTAACCAGATCTTTGCTTGTGCCGCGCCGAAAAAGGGCAACTTTGAGCATACCCATTTCAAATTCTTCACGGCATTTAGGTCAGTTCTGCTTCCCCTGCTTCAATCGTGCTCGGTTCTCTTACTTTATAGTCTTGTGTTGATTTTCATGTCTAGGGCGTTCGTTCGTAGCTAGTGTAATTAGCTGAAACTTCCAAGATCTAATCTTTACTTTAAGTAGCATAGTGGATTTGTAAATATTAATGTAACAAAGTGAAATGAAAATGGTTATAAACTTTGAGTCTCGCTAAACATCGAGAGAAACGAATTTAATGGATGAAACTGAGTATTCTGCGTTCTGATCCCTAGCTGATTTAGGTTGCAGAATTGCAGATTCCTTAATTGCTTATCGATATTACAATCTTCTCTTGTTTGATAACTTTAAATCTGTTAATACACAATCTATTAATGAGTATGCAGATCTAGTTTTCCTTCTGTGTAATCAGTATGTTCGGGCCGTAGTTCTAATATTTGTCTGAATAGATTATAGTTTTTGCAGCTATTTCTTAGAAGTAAAAACAATTAATTAATTGACCAATTCTTGCTTCTTCTTTTTTGCGTGCATTGTATATGATGCTCTGATGTTTGCAGGAAAAATCAAGGTTTCACTTTAAAGGCTTCAATGCGGCCTCCGGGATTTACAGAGAAACTTAATAACAACAAGCTAAATACTTTAGCTGATGCTGAAGATGGGTGTGATATATTTGATGACCTGAAATATAGGTTTTTCAATTTTAAAAAGAATAAATACTTGTAAGCTTCAGAAAGCCCTTGTCTGAAATGTTCATTTTTTATACCTAATTTAGGAAGAAGCTTATATGATACTGTTTATGACAGGAAAGATATTGATCAGTTTGAAAATCTTGCCAAGGTTCAAACACCAAAGGTAATTGACCTCTGTTTTCTGTCTTCCTCTATATTACCTACCCATCCTTTCGGCCAAGCCTTTTGTTGTTTATTAATTTATCATTTATGGTTTGTTTCTTATTCCTTTCAGTTCATTTCAAGTTGTGTACTGAAGCATTAGAAAATAGCTTTCTTTACTAACAAATGTCAGAACAGTTCATGGTTATTGCTTGTGCAGATTCTAGGGTATGTCCCTCTAATATCTTGGGATTTCAACCAGGAGAAGCATTCATGATTCGAAATATTGCTAATTTGGTTCCTACCTTTGAGGTACAAGTCTCACTGCTATTGATTTGGCTGCCTGTGTTGACCATATATAATTTTCATTGCTTAAGTTTGAATGAAAGAGATACCCTTCTTCTAATTCCTTCTTCCCGGTGCAGAGTGGACCCTCAGAAACAAATGCTGCTCTGGAATTCGCTGTGAACTCCCTTCTGGTAAGCATTTTTTCACTTAAAAAGTGTAAGGCAAGATTTATCCTCATCATTTTGAAACTTCTAATGCTTTTGTTAGTTTATCTATCATCTATTTAATTATTCATATTTTCTTCTGGCGGATTGTGTAGTTTTTTGAAGTAAAAAATGATTTTTGTTAAATAATGACTGATTTTATGATAACTACAACTTTTATGGAGAGATTGAATTTCAATATTTTAGTTTCCGAAATGAGGCCTGAGGAATGAGTTCTCTTGTTTTATTTATTTTATAGCAGCAATGCCAAGATGATTGCAAAATACTTAATTGAAATTGGGAACAAGTGAAGTCAACCGTTTTAATAACATCTCATAAGACTTAGTGTCTAGTACTTGGTGCTTGCAAGAAATATCTGCAAAATATTTGACTGCATAAGATTCTAATAGATTTCTAAATTACCGGTCCTAAAGCTCCAAGATTTGTTCTTACTTTCATTGCAGGTTGAGAACATCTTAGTCATTGGCCACAGCTGCTGTGGTGGTATACGTGCCCTGATGAGTATGGAAGATGATGATGTTGAAAAAAGGTGCTTAATTGTAGATTTTGGTTGTCCTTATGCTTTTTTCTGAATGAAATGTGGCATACATTTCTAAATTGAAAATATATTTTTTTTTCCTTGTAGTTTTATAAAAAGCTGGGTCATTGGTGGGAAGAAAGCAAGAACAAAAGCCAAGGCTGCTGCTTCTAACCTCAGCTTTGATGAGCAGTGCACGCATTGTGAGAAGGTGATATTTTTTGTTCTTAGATTTGATGTGTGTGTATTATGTTTTCTATTGCTTTTTCATTTTGTTAATCTTTCTCCCCAGTTTTGGATTTGTGTATCTAAAAATACTTGATTGTAATGGATAATTGGGGATTGAGAACTTGGAGGGCCAATGTTGACTCTTTGGCTTCCAATGCATTGGAGAAATAAAATCAGTCAAAAAGAAAAAGATGCCTCGATGAATCACTCTCCCCTATTTTCTGATAGTCCTAACTTAACTCCTTAACCGGAGTTCATGTTGAGAAATCAAATACCTATCTTATTTTGCCATTGTAAAAATAGGATCTGCATATTTAGGAACAAAATGTGTATTTCTTTGAGTTTTTTCTTGTGGTTTTCATTGAATGTCCCCACCCCATTGCTATCATTTGTAGAACTAACTACTAGGAGTCATGCAAAATGTTTAATACTTTCAAGTTTGATGCTTTAAATGTTCTTTTTATACAGGAATCAATCAACCATTCCTTGTTAAACCTACTTACTTACCCCTGGATAGAAGAAAAGGTGGCGAATAAAGAACTCTCTATTCATGGTGGTTACTACAACTTTATTGACTGTTCATTTGAGAAATGGACACTTGATTACCGGGGAACTAAATCGGAGGAAAATGGAAGAATTGCTGCCAAAAACAAAATATTTTGGAGTTGAAGTTTGCACTTCTATTTTCCTGTGTAACGCAATGCATCGTATTGCATTTTCGAAATTTGCTAGAATTTTAAGAAGCATAGGCTAGTTTATGTATTTTGTACTATTTATTAGATAGATAAATCGATTGATTTGAATAAACCCCTACATGTGAGTGTGTCTGTTGTAGCATTTTGAAGAAACGTCTAGGCCATAATGTACTCTGGGTTTGATGAAATCTATATGTTATTTGATTTCCTTTCAAATATGCGTATACTGTTTTCCCAATAATCTACACGGCTTTTGTAAATGTTGTTTAAACCAGACTCTTTCAGAATTCTTTTCCCACCAATCCACCACTTTTCTTTTGAAGGATTGGCGTTGTGGTTCGTCCACCAAGCCTCTGAAAAATTAATTGCCAAATGGATGTGAAACTCCAATAGAAACCAAAATCATAAATCATAAACCTTGGCCTTGAAGGCTTTACGTAGTTTCAATTCTCTTCGCCGGAGTTTCTAAAACTGGTAAACATCACATACCATTGCCAATCTTTTTTAACTTTGGGCACCTAATTCTCTCATTTCACTTGGGTTGTATCCTTTAAGTGCAATGAACATATAGGGCTTGAAGCTAAACCTACCATTGTGTATGGACAATATTTCCATAATACTGCTTCTTTTGAATTGTTCTTTTTTCTTTCCTTCATTGGTTGATTTCTTTTTAGATTTGGTACTTGCTCCTACATAAAGGTAAACAAAAATTTATTCTACATTGGAAGGGATTATGATCAAAATTAAGGAAAATCAAGTTGCTAAGTGCCCAATAAAGACCATAATTTTACTGAATTTTTTTCACTTAACAGAAGCCTGTGATGAAATTAGTTAGAGGAACCTGGTTTCGTGAAATCATCAAGTTTGGTTGTTCAAAATTGGCTAAGCAAAGGAGGAGAGATAGGTGGTTTATAGTAGCGACACAATGGCTATGAACCTGACGTATGCTGCCTGCTTTTTGTAATTTTTCCTATATCAGCTAGGCCTAGGAATTATCTTGTTCTGTCTGGCAGAAAAAAGATGTTACCTGCAATGCCAATAAGACATGGTACACCAAACATAAATTCTTCAGGAAAGAAGTTAATTCATTACATTTCTTCCTCATTCTTATCTTTTTGTTTATTCTTACGAGGGGAGTTCTGTAAGTGGGTGCTTCACACCTTTTGAACCATAAAATAATGTCACATCTTCTTGATTAAATTTCAGGGATATAGTTGATTAGCTGGTTTTTCCTATTACATGATTCTTTAATAATTCTGTTATCATTGTAGCTTTTAGAACATGCATATGTCCGGTGTCTGCACATCAGCACATGAGAGTGTTTGGTATTGGATATAGACAATCTTGTTGGGCGCTGTTGTACAGTCTACTACATTTAGTCACTTTTCTGGTTGTAAATACATAACAAATTGATTTTCTTGTATTTCCATTTTTGTTTTGCTGGTCATTTTATGTGTTATTTGCTTCAAAAGGGTGGCCGAAGCAGAAATTGTTCTTTTTCATGGCATGAAAGAAGACCATGTTAATAGCGGGAATTTTGTCCTCTGATGTTTCAATCAAATTTCTTGATCTGACCAAACAGAGTGATGAAAATGCCTTACAAAGACTATTGCCACTACACTTTTATGGCCACTGCGCTAATAGATGATATGTATCCTGTTTGTCATGTGTGAAAACTGCAAACTCAATTAGAAAAGGTAATTTTGCATGTAGTATCAATGGTGTTGTACTTACTGCTCAAGGAGCTTTTTATTATGTGTCCATATTTTACTTTGTTTAAAACATTAGTAACTGGTATATAGCATATATAAGGTCTATCTAGTAGAGAATAAAGACTCAATTGAAATATCGTTAAAAAAATTATTGGAAGGAGCTCCTGAGATAACATAATGACAAGACACAAAGGTATAACTTTTTCAATTCTATTTTAAAATATCTGTATTCATAATATTTGATAAGAAAAGAGGTTAAGTGTTATCTACTTTATTCTTATAAGCTAAAATCGAATTATCTGTATTTATCAGATGTAATAAATATGAGATGCACTTCTGAGGTAATCAATGAAAATATGTTTTCCAATGCTACTCGGGTTACTACTCTTGTTTTTAACGAGACCAAGGCTTGGAATCAATATAAATATATAAAACTTTTGGAATTTAATATATATCTTGCTGTGCTAGAATGTTATATCCTATTATTTTTATGCGAGTTTTTATAATCTGATGGCACGAGAAATCATGTAACCCAGAAAAAGGGTCTTAATTCAATTGAAAATAGAATTCTCTCCAAGAATAGAATGCTTAATCTTTGGTCCATACCTTAACATGAAGATTTACAAGTTTGAAAGATGGCATTTTCTGCTCCTTATTTTTTCAACAATGACTGGTCACACAAGGTTTGCAGAGGCAATTATCCTACAACCAACATCCTATTGCCAAAAGTACCAAGCTTTTCAAAACATGATTCCATCACTTCTAACCCCAAACCTACCAAGGTTGATCTGCCACTACTACCGCTGCTTATTCTGTAACAAAGCCATAAGTGCCTAAGTTTCTGAAAATCCTAATCCTCACCAGCCACTACACTCCTTAAACTAGTACTTTGTTCTAGTAACCTGTACAGTTTAATGCGTTTATTATTAATTACTTGTTGCCATTATAGGATTGCTCTGTTGAGATTTCATTTGTGCTTTATGTGTATGTAGTAATGTCAGATTTTAAGTTGTTGTAGTCAGTTCTGCTGAAGCATATTGATTGTATTCAATATTATATAAAGTTTTCAAATCTTCCAGTCCAATAAAATCTTGAAAGTCTGCATGCTATAGTTATGAATGCAAAAAAATTCTTCCAATGCAGCCAAATTAAGTTACGGCACACACGTTTTTAACTCCATCTATTTGTATTCTCTTCAGATAAGTAAGAGCTGAGTTGTAGGATTCGTTCATTATCCATACACCATACAGAAATTATCCAAGCATTCATGGCCATATTGCATTTGTCTACATTATTTAGAACTAAAGAACAGTTGAGGTTCTAGATGCACCACATTGTATTATTGTATGCATTTCAATTAAAACGGTACAGCAAAGTGATCAATATTATTCGTTCTGACATTTAAGAATCCGCCAGTAAGTAGAACAAGTTGCTTCTGTTTCATTGTCACTGCTGCAAATTGCACGTTTTTCACTAATAGAAGCTGTGCATCTTAGGTACTATAAGACAAGAATTTTGAGTATTGAAAATTATTACTTCTCATTGAAATATTTTATTTCATCCTGATATAGTTAATCATTTAAGATGGAAATCAAATCCCGAAATTCTGAATACTACAATTAATAGGATTTTATGTTATGGCATTATGTGAACTAGTTTTACATCTGTTTCAGTAGTTTCATAAAATTTACTAAACTACCAACTATTTTGACGAAAAAGATAAAATTTCTTGAAATAATTAACATGCATTTCATCAAGTATATGAGTAATTAAAAATAAATAAATAAATGCGGCTAAGGAATCTAGCTGTACATAGCAGAGAAGAACCTAATAGGCTGGTGTTCATGTGGCTCTATCCGTGTTTAGAATACTATCATGATAAGTTGAACAAAAGCCACAAGTTATCCATAATGGGACAACTTACTCTACCATGTTCTTTTGGTTTATTACATGTGCCAGCCTCATTCTATGGATTTGACCCCTCCAATATGACAAAATCTTCAATTTTATCGTCTGGTAAAATAAAAGCTGGAGCCAACTTGTTCTTATCTCTAATAGCTTCTGGCTCAAAGCTTTGAGGCTCAAGTTTTTTGTTGTTTGGTAAAGTTCACTCTCCACCATAACGTCACTTCCCCTTCTCCACTGAAGAGCCAGCACAACATTATTATTATTGTTGTTGTTATTATCCAAAGTACCAAATAAGCATGATTACTACACATCGCAGAGACACCGCATGCTATTACATGTTTTGTGTGGAATTGCATGCATATACCCGCAAATGCTGGTTTAATACAGATGTTATTGAGCAAACCTATAGTTAGGGTCTTTCAGATTATTACGTTGTTTCACCAGCACATCCAAACTATGCATCGTTAACCAAAAAAAAAGCTACTTTTCTAGTTGACTAAAACATTTTGTATCGACGGATAATTTCACAATTTAAAAAATATCTCTTATAAACGCAGAATGAAAAAATCTGCCTAAAAATTGTCTTACTAATACTGAGATAAAGACTCTACATGACATCGACCTCAAAGAATAATCCTTCCAACAAACCTGATGAAGTAAAAAAAAAAGGAAGTTTAAGAGTGTCTTTGGTTAAGTTTGTTATTAAAAAGTAATTGTTTATTTTTCTATATACGGTTCTACCAAAATAAGCTAATGTCTTCAAAGTAGCATCGTCAATCATGCACTGAGGTTGAAATATTGTAATGTCTTGTCTCATTGACATGATGTGTATTTTCAGATTCTCATCAGAACAAAATTAAATTTCGAAATGCTGCACTTGTTGATAGTATTTATACTGTATAAAAGAATGTATACTTAGTATAACTGTTAATACGTATCCTAATACAAGCCAATAGTGCCAATCTGTGTGCAGCAGGACTGAGTGTCATCTATAAAAGGCCACAAATGACATTTAAGAGGCCACTCCCACCTCAAGCTTACCAAAGCCAATTCTCTTAGCAGAGACTATTGATTAAGAAAGGTGTAGTCTTTTGGTAGCACCAACAATGGGTTGTAGCAGTTTCTCAATCATTGTACCCCTTCTGCTTCTAACATTTTCATCCATGATCATTGACTCAAGGGTTGCAGAGGCACGCATTGTGCCAAACTCAGTCCTTCCTTCCAAAGTTAGCTTACCTGCTGTCCCTGGGAACTTGCCAGTTCCAGTTCCTAACGTGCCAATTCCTAACTTGCCTGGGAACTTGCCAGTTCCAATTCCTGACGTGCCAATTCCTAACTTGCCTGGGAACTTGCCAGTTCCAATTCCTAGCGTGCCAATTCCCAACTTGCCTGGGAACTTGCCAGTTCCAATTCCTAGCGTGCCAATTCCTAACTTGCCTGGGAACTTGCCAGTTCCAGGGGTTCCAATTCCTGACTTGCCAGTTCCTGGGAACTTGCCAATTCCTAACGTGCCACTTAAGGTAACAGCTGAAGGCATGAAAATAATCCCATGAGTACCTACACTTCCTCAAATCTATCAGTCACTACTACTTGTTTTGCTCTAGTAACTCACTTCCACAGTTACTCCTTCAGTGTACTGTTATAATTTGTTGTTGTTGCAATCCCAAGGTGGTTCTGTTGGGGTTTAAATTGTAGCTACTGTATGTGTCATTTATTCAATCATGTAATGTTCAGTTTATATGTTGTTTCAGTCAGTTTATATGTTGTGTCAATTTCTAACTAAAGCAGTCTGAGAAAACAAAAATCTGGATGACGTAGACTCCAAAGAGCAGTAGTACTAACGTTGGCAGAAACCTGATTAACAGCATATGAAAAAAAAAAAAAAATCCTCGAATTGAAAATGACACGGGATGATATTGATACAAAATTAACTTAAATTGAGAAGGATGATTGACATCAATTAAAAAAAGCACTCTATTTAAAACTGATTTAAAAACAATACTAGTAATATAAAAAGATAATCTTAATCATATAAATAACAAGTGAAAAATTGATATTGAAGTAATACCGCTCGAACCTCAGTTGAACCAATAATGTTCCGACAGAGTATGCTGATAAGAAATGAATATCAACAGAAGAGACACAGAGATGCAGAAGATAATATAGTATACATTATCTTCTAAAATTCTGCATCAAAACACGAGAGTATGTTTAATAGATATAAATAAAATCTGAGTTTATCATTGGTAGTAAAGAACTGGAATTTAATTCTAATTACCTCACGGGAGATATCTCTTAACAATGAGACATGAGACATTATAAGTTTAAATAAGAAATTGATATGAACTTGGATGACTGTAATAAAAGGCCACTACCACCTCAAGCATACCAAAGCCAATTTGGGCAGCTCCAACAATGGGTTGTAGCAGTTTGTTGTTCATTTTACCCCTTCTACACTTCTAACATTTTCATGCATCAACATAGAGATTTTTATTAAGTCCTGAATATAAGGATTTATTGGTTAAAGAATTCATGCAGAGACAGGAATGAAAAATAGTGATGGTTGGACAATGGAATCGATCAAGTAACCATTGGCTTCCAAAGTTGGAGTGTTGAATGAGCTGTAGACAGCAAGTGAGATGAACGTGTTATGCATGTGGGTGATGTGGTTCCATTTCAGTTTAACAATATTAGGAAGGTAAAACTCCACCACGTATCACAAAAACAAACCCAAACAAGGACCACTTATCCTGTGCCAAAGTTTCACGTATCCTCACCGTCAAAAATAATTCCTCACCGTCAGATCCAATGGTCGGAATTATACGAAGAAAACCTTCTTACCAGCTAAAAACCACTCATCTTTTTTCTAACCGGACCTCATACTTTTACACCTATAAAATAAAATATATATCCTGTGCAATCTAAAATATAAATATTTATTTTTAATTTAAAATATAAATATATATATATATATATATATATATATATATATATATTATTAAAATAATTATTAAGTGGGCGTAATTTTTTTTAATATCAAAGTATAGCTTTCCTCTTTTAATATATGTTGTGTATATTTTATTAATATTTATATTTAAATTAAGTATTACATTGTAAATATTATATATATATATATTGTAATATTAATAGATGATTAAAATAATAAATAAAATAAAATTATTAATAATAAATAAATTTACCTTGCTTTTTCATCAATTTAATCTTTCTCGTTTAATTTAAAAAATTTCACACATTATCTATTTTCACTTTTTCTCTTTTCATCATACTATCCAAATAAAGACTTAATTTTAAGAATTAAGAAACTATAATAATTAGATGTGAGTAGCTGTAGTTAGGAAATGTGGATTATCACAAGTTAAATTAGAGAAATTATGTGCAGAAATCACTGTACAGTGATAAAAAAAAAAGGGAAAAAACAGGTTAATTAAGAAAATGAAAAAAGTGAGAGTCTCACTTTCTAAAACATGTTGCTGATTTCAACGTTGGACTACCAACCACATTGTAAAACGAAGAAGCAAAAAACAACTTTTCCCCCTCAGAAAAAAGTTTGGATGTCCTACTTTTGAATCTCAAATGTTTACAAATGTTTTACAGGCCAACCACTAGCAGGTAAGTAAGGTAAGCAAACATGGAGAAAAAACTGACAGGGTTTGCAGTGATGAACATTGTATAAAAGGCCTGCCAATACAACATGGAACACACAACTCACAAGCTCAAACCAAAAGTTCCCTACAGAGTACTAAACAAAGCAAATCAATTTAGCTTTTGGCAATGGCCTCCCACAGTTGCTTCATCTTTGCTTTTCTCATTGCTATCTCCTTCTCATGCATGGATATTGGCCTGGCAGCTCGCCATCTTTTGCAAACAACTGCACCAAATTTGCCAGGCATTCCCTCTTTGCCTACAATCCCAACACAGCCTCAGGGCAATGTTCCACCTTTGCCTACAATCCCATCTCTGCCACAACCATCTCTTCCTACCATTCCAACCATTCCAAAGCTCACTCTTCCACCACTTCCTGCCACTTCACTTCCTAACTTCCCCTCTATCCCAACCACCATCCCCTTCCTTTCACCACCACCTTCAGCCTCCACTCCTTGAATGAAGCTACACTGCTTATGTTGGATATATTTAAACACTCGTCTTTGGAGTTTCGTTGTGATCATTGGCTGCATTTATCTTTGATTCATACATACTATACATGTGATCATTATGTTATACGTTGTTCGCTATTGTTGGGGCATTTTTATTTTAATCTTTCATTTTCCTTTCTTCTTCCATCTTCTATGCATAGGATTCATGTTTTTTCTTCCCTCTTTATACTTCATGTACTTGAAGAGCATGTATTGTTATATGATACATATACACGGTGTTGATCTTCCTCTTTCTTCAAAAGCTAACAGTAAAAAGGGTTAAATTTATTTGATATGCACAATGGTAGGCAAGTCCCACATTGTCTGCGTCATTTTTTGAAGTGTAACTTAATGCAACATAGTATATTTAAAAGAAAAGTTTAATACAGAGGTTCAAAATGTATTCAAATAAAATTAATTTCATCTTGTTTATTAAAATATTCTTTATTTAACTGACATTGTATTTATCATTACTCTCTCACTTTTACTCTCAAACACATACAATTTTAATAAAGTAGAATTTAAGACAAATATTATCTTAAAATAAGATCAGAAAAATTAAATGATGTTGATTAATTTTTTAATTAAAGTTATTTTTTTAAACTTATAGTCGAGACTTAAAACAAGTATAGTTCACACTATTTTTACTATTTTAATTAAGCCATATATTTTATCTTTATATAAAACTCTTCAATCTTTATGCAAACCATCAGACATTTAGGAAGAATTTAAGATACATAATTTAATTTAAGAGTCTGACAAGTTAGAAAAGGATCTATCAGTTCATCCTAGCATATTATCATACGGAAAGATTTAATTGATAACTTTCATAGAAACTTACACGCAATCTCAAAAACATCAATGGTATCTTTTGTAAATAGACAAACATTTCTGAAAGCAAGGACATAGATATTCACCAAAAGGGTTACTGGCGCACCGAGTACCAAAGACACGTGTTTTAAATAAATCTAGGAATTAAAAATATATTTCTGTTAAGAATAAAACTAATCTTATGAAAATATCCCATTCATGTAGATTTTTTTTATGATTCACTGTGAAAGTTTGAATTAGTAGTAGTCTCTTTAGGGTTGCGTAGACAGATTTGGATTGCATTTAGTGAAAACACGAAATTTTAGTTATTTACTTTTTATTGGTTTGCAAAAAAAAAAAAAAA
>Ga0209489_107293_pt1 | contig 16654 bp, 10 predicted proteins | sample SiratrowhiteBW_FD_187527 | JGI IMG/M metagenome (GOLD analysis project Ga0209489, IMG submission 187527) | Root nodule microbial communities of legume samples collected from California, USA - Siratro white BW (SPAdes) (version 2) | ecosystem: Host-associated > Plants > Roots > Nodule | place... | reverse complement strand
CTCTCTCTTTATTGTTCTTGCTGAATTTCTTGAGTTTTTCAGAATTAAGCGAATCTTGCTTTGAATAGCTTCATTATTTTCTGAAAGCATTTTTAGAAACAACCTAAAATCTTTTATTCCATTTTAACTCAATCTAATCCAAACTGCTTGAATCTGTGAATAACCTGTATATCAGTTTCTTGTAAATTTGCATTTTTGCAATTTGCTGGGTTTACTGTTTATCAGTTTGTTTTTCCAGAAAACTAAATCTTTCACTGTATAAAACTGTTTTCAGAATCTATAATTGAACTATAATTGATTTAAGACTTAAACATCTTTTAATTAGTGTTTCTTTAATAAAAAGAATTTTATTTCTTGATTGACTCATTATAATTCGAACTGTTGATTGAATCAGAGTTGATCAATTCATTCTGTGTGGTTAACTTCTATTTTGTTACTGTGCAGTTAACTAATTCGCTTCCGCACTTACATTCAAATTCTGATAAAATTGTTTGACTTGTTGCATTGTACTGTGACTGGATTATATTCTGTTTACTGGTTCATTCTACTGCCTTGATCAGTAAAGTCAATAAAGATCCAGTTTATTAAACGAATTTGAATTTCTTAAAAGGTCAACTAATTTTTGAAAAATATTTTGAAATCCAATTCACCCCCCTCTTGTATTTCAGCCAAAACAATTTCTTTCAATAACAATATCAAAGACAATAACAATGATCATCTAGTTCTACTTCCTCCCACCTCTACAATACATCACCAGGAAAAAAGATTGAGAAGACAAAGAAGAAGACCTCGTTGTGACACATCATCTCATCAATAAATTATTCCCCTTATGTAAGAATTTTCAAATTCAACTTTAATTTCAATTTCCATTCTTAACTTTCAATTATTCTTATTTTGCATTCAAAATTATAACTTCATTTTTTTCACGCAAACTACAAATATATAAATGCACACAAAATTACAAAACTTAATTTTCATTATAACCCTAATAGAAAACTTTATTAATTTCCATATTTTTAACATATTTTATTATAATTGTTATCTTTTAAAAAATCAACTTAACATATTTTTATATCAACACTTAATAAAAAAAACACAAAAAAGAAAACGACAAGGGTTCACAACTTCAGTGCAATGCAAAAAATAATTAAAGTCGTGTGAACCTTGCATGACTTCAGTGCAATTTACAAATAACCGAAGTTGTGTCAATATAACACGATTTCAGTTTTAACTGTTATCAACTAAACTCGTTAAATCCTAGCATGACTTCACTTAAAATTTAAAAAAAAAAATATACAAAACAAACTCGTGACTAGTGCACATGACTTTTTTCCTCAATATTGAAGTCATGCATGAATCACACGATTTCATTAAACAAAATTGTGTTTTGTGTCAAGATAACACGATTCTTGTACACTAAAATAGTGTCACATTGACATAACCCATTTACATAATTTAAAAAAAGTTACCCATCTCAAATAGAAAAAAAATACATAAATTTGATAAAATAAATCCTATCTATCCTAGAAATAAACACCATAATACAATGTTTTGCAAATTCCGCATAACACAAAAGGACTCAGTTAGTTGCAAACTTTGTTGAATCCGCACAAATAAACTCAACCACTAATTCCTCGGTGAAGAGATATATCCATATCCATCATGTTCTTAACCTTATACACACATGGCAAGTGGGTTAATTGTCAATTCTTCATGTTCTCTACACACCAAGCAGAGTGGCCATGCATCCACACCTCTCATGCATAGCATTTTTTGGACACAGATACATACTTTATCAATTATCACTGTACCAACACACAATCCCAACTCTCCACAGCTTCATTTTTCAGACTAGCTACACTTTTCTTATCCATAAAAGTTTAACTAACTGATTGCAACTCAAGAATCAGAGATTTACTAATCAATTACTCTATAACAATGTGTTGAGTTAAAGTTTTTTTTTTTCAGCTTTTCTTTTTTAATCTCCTAAGTTGCTCATTTAAGAACATTTAGTAAATACTATGAGTGCCTCAATAAATAGATATAAGATTATTCTAACTTAATAGTAAGCGAATCTGTTCAATATTTAACAAAGAGTTTTCACTATTTTTTTCCCACTTGAACAACATTTTCTTTTATGAAAAATAGATGTGAACTAAAAAAAATGTATGTAAATCTGAGCTCAGTTTTAGCAGAAGCTTATAAGCTTCCTATTCATCTATTTTGACACCAACACAAAATAGAAGCCCATGTGAATGGGACATCAAAATAGAAGCCCACACTTATGAGTATTAATTGTACTAGCCATGAGATTAAAGGTTGAAACCAACCTATTTTAAGGCATCAACTTCATATCCATTCCCTATTTCCCGTTTTTTGTAAATTCCATTTATATCTCAAAAATCTTCCATTAAACCCTTATCTGTAGTTTCCAACATACTTCTCCACTTCTAGATGGTTTGATCCCATTATTTCTGCTTATGGAAAGTTCAAACAGAAAAATGTTTTTCTTTAAGTAGATAAAAATAATAGATTCATAAATCTCCAATTCTGCTTGTATATTGGATAGAGTCTGAAAGCAATCAAATCAGAGCATCCCTAACCCACATGTATAACTTTTATGAAGACAAACTTCCAACCAACTCAACAACATAATTTTCGTTCCATCACTTATTTGGTTCCACCAAAACTAATGTTAGGAAAAATTGTGAGCTCATTACAAGACCCTCTGGCGTGGTTTAAAGTAGTCCATTGAATATGTGGGTGACGTCGTTGCAAAAAACTTCATTAGAATTATCTTTCTTCACAATCACAAGTGATATGATATGCATTCTAGCAAGCCACTAAGTCTTTGTAACAAAAGAGAATTATTATTAATTTTTTTGGATTAGTTAACAAGTGAAGGTTGATTATGTCGAACTTTGGTAATAACCTTAGTGATTAACATTGGTTTCCAATATTAGAAAATTTCTAGTATCGGAGTTTTATGTAACTCTTAATGTAAGAGTGTTTGCACTAAAGAATAAGGAATTTTGATTTTTTTAACCAAATTACTTGCTTAAATTCTCAACAAAAAAGAGTAAATAAGATATAACACCTACCCTATCTTATAATAAAGAGAAAAAATACATGGTTAATATATATTTATCACACTCCCACATAAGTACTAATTAACCATTATGGGTGTACAATTTTATTAAATAACTATTATATTTTTAGTTATAAGGATAAAAAACTAACTAAAAAATAGATAAAAGTAACTAAATAAGTAATAAGAAATTAAAAAAATAATTAAAAAGGGAGGAGATAATTCAGGGCTTATCCTCGGGTATCTCTTCTACCAACAAAAAAGCCAAAATTCAAGTTATAAAATCAAATTCAGTTTAATCAAATGCAATCGTGAGAATTTTACACTATATCAAGTTTTTATTCTCCAAATATCCTGTAAATAAAAAGAGATACCAATTATTATTTTATATTCATCTTTTTTTTTTTTTTGTAGGTAAAGGTCTCAAACATTATCTTATTTAATTGTTTTATGTCATTTATAACTATCAATGTTTGGTGAATGATAATTAGTTTATGTTGTTTATAACATGGTTACTTCTTGTCTCTAACCCTACCTCATCTAATTATGTTATGTTGTTATTTATAATTGTGATTGTTTAAAGAAATATTCCTAACTTCATCTTATTTATTTAAGTATTTTATATTATTGGTAACCATCACACTTTGATGAATGTCTCTAATCCTATTTTGTTTGATTCTTTCATATTAATAATGGTATGATATTTAATCATTTTTTAATTACACATATTTCTTAATTTAATATAGAATATAATTTTTAGGTCAATAAATAATTATAAACTATATGTATACATATAAATGCAATAAAAATTAATTCTAAATTTCATGATAATCATAATTTATCTGGTGATTGTTAATACACTCATAAAAAATAAAATTAAGAAATAAAAAAATTAAAGATTTGAAATAATTTGTATTTTTTGGTTTCATCTTATGAATTTAAATAAGTAAATATTAAGCAAGATAAATAATCTTGTATTTTTTTTAATCATGAAATAATGAAATAAATGTATAAATAAAAAGTGTAAATGAGATACATTTTTATATATACATATATTGATTTTTTTTATTATCTAACTTATTTATATAATATTTTTTTCATTTATTTATTTATTTATTCTTATATGAAATAAAATGAGAAAAAAAAATTAGATAGATAAATGTGCTAAACTATCCAAATCTATTTACTACAATCATTTCAGCAATATTTTGTTTTAGTATAAATTGGAATATAAACATAGTTACAAATTTTGTCATATTCAAAGACAAAATAGTATCATATTTAACTTTCTCTTCCGATCTAGATGCACTAATTAACTATTACCTCTTTCCTTCCTCCCACTATGCCCTCAATAAACATGTTTCCGATAGCTATAGGTATAGAGACTATATATATATTGTAATTTTATAAATATAAATTATACCTTTTATCTTAGTAGATTGTAGAAATAAACAGACATTGAAATCAAATAAATCTTTTTAAATAGTTTACTTATGAAAGTATAACTAAATTAATATTTATAAATGTTGAAATACCATTTTAGAAGACAAATAATAAAGTCAACAATAAAAATTAATAAAGGTGTGATATATGGTTGTAATTTTAGAGATATGGTTGTAATTTTGTTAAGAAACCAAAGATTTAGATGATTTAGTGAATCACAAGACTTAACTGAATTTAAGAGAAACAAATCTCCACGATTGTCAAATATTATAATATAGAGAAAAACTGAATTATGAATCAAGAAAATATATTTTTATGAATTGTCCTAATAACCAAAAGATAAATAATATTATATTTATGTTTTCAAAAAAGTTAATTTTGGTGGAATAGTATTAGAAGATTATTGGAAGTGAGAAATATAATTATTATAGGAAGTATTTAAAGCAAAAAATTTAGAAAAATAATTTCCTAATATTGTGAGAAGAGTAAAAGAGATAAATTTTATGCAATTAAAGTTAAAAAAAAAAAAAACATGACAGTACCATAATATCTTTCAAAGTTTAAAGAGTTCAAAAATACTCAACTTTCTTTTATCATTCAAATGAGAGAGTCAAATGTATAAAACTTAAATATAGACTTAGGTCAAAGATTCCAAACATCACTTAAATACTTAAATAAAAAGACAATGGTGGAGGAAAGTCTTATAACTACCTCCAATGGAAGTCTCAATCCATCCAATATTATATTTAGATATAATATTATGTATGAATTAATTATCTTTTGATCTAATCCTTCTCAATTGTGAAAAAAAGTTGTAATATTTTCTAATTATAAGAATTTTTTAAATTTACTACCAATTCAATAATTAAACCTTTAAGAATTGTTTGGATCGAGGCTCCGATTTGTTAATATTAATTATATTATTTTTTAATAAAATTATAAAAATAATAATAAAAGTAATAGTAATTAAATTAAAATAATTTATTAAAAAATAATTTAATTATATAATATATCATAATAATATTAATAATTACTAAAATAATAATAATTTAATACAATTATAAAATAATAATAATAATATTAATAAAAAGAATATTAATAGAAATTATAATAATATTGAAAATAATTTATAAAATAATATTATTATTATTATTAATAAAAATTAAATTTTTATTTCTAAATAATTAATAATCTTATAACTTTATCAAAAATAATAATAATTTATTAATCACAAAAAACAAATTAATTATTTTTAATTTTAAATTAATTTAAATTATAATTTTATCTATTAAAAAATAATTTTATCAATTACACACATTACATCATTCACAAAGTTTTATAAATTTTTCACTCAAATCTTACTATCTTTTTCCTAATTCAGACAACTAAACTTTTCACACACTTTCATCTTAAATTTACTCAAATCCACTTCTTCAAATCCACCCTCTCATCCAAATATATCCTTAGATGGAGAAGTTGAAAGATATTTGTTATTATTTTCTACAAAAAGTAAAGGAGGGAGTTTATTTGAAAAGTATAGTAGTTATTAAATTTTATTTTTTTTTAAACTTTTCCGATAATTTTCTGATTTTCCATCCAATTAGGAGATTGAATTTTCAATTGATTTTATGCTTAAAATTAAAACAATTTCAATAATACTTTACTGGATGTCACCCTTTAAAGTAGTAAAATTAAAGAAATAAGGGGAATAGTTGCTTGAGAAACAATTAAGAGTTAAAGTATCTTGAATTTATTTAATAATTTTAGAAGTATGAAAATGTTCAAATTCAAATTTAATAATAACATATATAAAGAAGTTTCTAACTTTTGAGTTTTGAGTTTAGTTCATAACTCCCAAACCCATGGACTAACCCAATCTCACCATAGGTTTGAGTTCAATCAGGCTAAAAAAATAAAGTCTTTTTTTCTTTTTTTATAGTGGATCGTGAATTGAGATCCATTCCACTGAAAACAAAGATAATGATTTGTTGACTCACCAACCCATTAAAATAGTAAAACTTTAATCGATGAAGAGTGAGTTGATGAATGGTGTGACATCTTTAATTCACTATGTATTTTATGAAATCTTTAATTTTTTTTATTATGGAATCCTAATTTTTATGTATTTTGCTTTGTCTAAATATAAAAAAATATAAAATAATGGTTTGATTTTAAAAATATATATTTTTAATTTAAGATAAATAGACTCATTTATCTCACAAAATTGTAGTGGTTTAGGTAAGGACAAACAAATCTTTTACTGAACATAAAGTGAGTTGATTTAAACTTACTTAATTGAGTTAACTTGTATCGATTGTTCTTGTTAAACATATGAAAACATAAAAAGTTCAAATAAAAGAAAAAAAAAACTATATTTTGAATCTGATGAAGAAGAATCCAATAACAAATGAAAAGATAAAAACGAAAACTTCAAGATCAAAAGAAGAGTACAAAGATACATGTATCTAAAGAAGTTTAATGTCTAAAAGAATAAAAATGATGAAGAAGTGTTGGATCAAGCGAATTGATTATGTTATAACATAAGGACCTGATAGTTCAAACACCAGGCTTCATTATGATTTAACTCCAACCTTCACCTGATAGTTGGCAAGAAATAAAGTAGAAGATGATTAAAAGAGAATGTTTAGAAAAATAAAGTCAAGTTAAATGAAGGAATGACTTGATACAAGAAAGGTAATGATAAGAATTACAAGCAAAAGAAAATAAAAAAAAAATGGTATAAAAAGGAGGATAGCCAAATTTCAAACTTGAAAATCAAAACTAGATGTGAATATTAAGAATAATAGAAATGTTGCAAATATATGTTCAAATAACCATAATTTTAATTAGAATAAGTTAGTTTTTAGGAGTTTTTTTTTTAATTTTGAATATTATTCGAAAACAGTAATGATATTATCTTATCATTTAGATTTAGGAAATTATTTATTTAAACTTAAGATTAAGGCAATGTTAGTAGGTGAATTTGTCTGCAACACTGGTATGGGTCCTTCACATACCACATATATTATTCTTTTAAAAATACATGTCTTGTAAAAAACAACAAATACCAACAATAGAAATTAACTCCAAAAAATATAAAATAATGAAAATACATAAATTTGAATTAAAATATAAGTATGAAAGGAAGATTGGTCGAGGTGACCAAGTCATGAATAATAACATCTTTAACTCCATTTGAGCATTATCAACATCTTTAACTCTTAAACTAGCAAAATGATCATCAGCAAGTTTATCATATCTGTGAAAATTTTTTATGGCCACTACTTAGTCACTGGATAATATGTTTTGGATATCTTGGATAGTTTCCTTGTGAAGCTGCATATCAAAAAAGTTATCTCCAATAAGTAGAACACTAGAATGAGCTTAAGAGCAATCCATTTCCATTGAAATCGAGGATACCTCAAAGACCAAACAAGGTTAAAACTTATTATCGTAGCTTCCAGTTCCGCAAGCAAGACGTTCCCTAGCTTTATGTAAAGAACAAAATGTCAAATTAAGGGAAAAAGATGTTTTATAATTGAAAATTATAAATATATAAAATTATTTTTTGAATTTTCTATACAAAAACATAGAAAGCTTTTAACTAGAAAATAGTGTAAAAAAAAACGAATGCTATATAGACTTCTCTATACTTAGAAAGTATAGACTTCTCTATAATTATAAACACCACCGTGTACTTGTCATATGCAATTAAATAAAATTTGAGTTTTCTTTATAATTTTATTCTCTTGTTCTAGCAACTTCGTCTCTAACTCATATTACAAAGGCTAGAGAATACTTTTATAGATTCTTCAAATGTGAAAGTCGAGATATGTGAAAGAAAAGGTTTATAAGAACTTATTGTTCTCTAGTTACTATGCATTCTTTTATGCACAGCTAAGCACATTGTACAAAAGAAATCTGTAGCTTGGAATTGCACATCCTGATAAACTCTTTACAATCAGCACAATTGAAGTTAGAAACATAAAATAGATATCAGATTGTTTTTAGAAGGTTAAAAAAAAGAATGTCCTATGTTAAACGGAGCCAAAGGGGAAATTTTTACATGGCCAAATCAAAAATCCTATAAAATAATTTGCTTTGACAATCAAGCTTACAAAATATTCTTCATACTAGTTGTCCAACCAAAAGATTTCCTTTTTGTGCACCGTGGGGCAAAGTTGAGCCCAAACATCTCCTTGAAAGCCTGATCTGGCTCTACTGAACCAACCAGCTTTGCAACAATGGTGGCACTCTCTGTAATGTGGTCTATGTCATCTGTTTTTGACCACAAGCGATGGGACAGCTGCAACCTTCTATGCTTTGAACTTATACGAATTCCCCACTTAATATACAAGTTCTCTCTTTCAGATTTTGACAGCTTCTTCAACATTTGTTTACTCAACATCTGTCTCTCAGCTCTCAGGTACCTCTGGCTGTTTGCAAAAGAAACGCATTGTAGGTTTTGTAATTACACAAAATGTGAACCTTATAGTTTAAATAAAAATTCATAAATCTTTTTAAAGAAGATTAATGCTTGAAGTCTTACCTTGTTTCAGGGTTAAGGGTACGTCCGTCTACCACAGTCTGATTCCCTTTGGCAAAAGTTTGCTTGAGATAGAACAGCCTTCTTAGCTCTACTTCCATATAGATAGAATCTGATGGGTCTCCTTTGAATAGAAGGAAAAAGTAAGTCCTGTGAACCAATGAAACATGACAAGCGTGCCAGAGTCCAATAATCTCTTTCTGCAGCCGCTTAAATTCTGAAGACCATTGCAACTGTTTTTCTTCCTCAGATTCCAATGGATCCAAACCAACATCTTTGAACTTCTTTGCAGTATTATCGGACTGCAAACCGGTCGCTGGAACCTGCCATGTAAGATAACTTAGTATCACTGGTAGAATTCTCATTACAAGACGGGTTTTGTTAATAATATAGGCATGCTTTCCATCACTTGCTTGGTTAACCAAAATAGAAAACTGAATCGGTATAGTAGATTAGAAGTATTCTTAGTTGGATCAAAGGAAGACACAAAAATAAATTAAGCAAGAAAGATGAGCAACTAGAAGCGTACCTCAGGGTTCGCTTGCAGATTTGAACTTTCAAGATCATCGTTTTCCTTTTCTCCCGGTGCTAATGAATCGTCGTTACAACTCTCGTTATCAATGTAGGTTTTCATATTCAGTATATCGACAGTGCTTCCCTGGGAATTATCGTGATCATCCCATGATAACCTCTCAGCATTGGCATTATCATTGAGTGTAAAAGTCTTTTGATGGACCTCCGGTCTTCCAGTGAAGTCTTTTTCAATTCCTATTCGGGGTGTATTCTGAATCATTTGATCAAACCAATCTGAAGATGTATCTCTCATGAGAGTCGCTTTACAACTTATGCTTCTGGTTAATTTCACGGTTTTAGAACTAGATGAACCACTTTGCGTCAGAGATGGAGATATTTTCTCTAGAGAGGGAAGAACGAAACGTTCTTCTAAGCTGTTTATTTCTTTGTTGTCCTTTAGCCCAGCTGACCACAAATCTAGATTTTCTTTGTCTCTGTTATCAACTTCGGTTAATCCTGAGACGGTTGGAGATGATGCAACAGAGTCCGTGTATAAATGTTTACTTATATCTGCTGGATTAGAATGTGTATGGGTGTTTGTAATTATGTCTTCTGACTCAATGCACCTAACTACTCTGCAACTTTCCTCTAAATTATCTTCGTGCTGTTCTTTAACACTTCTCTGATCCAAATCATTCCTTGTACCATCAAGACTTTCAATAGAAAGCGCTGGAGAAGAAATCCTGACGGGAAGACTCTTTTCCAAATCAGGGAGTTGGAAATAGTTCTCGTCAGAACTGATGCTATGTCCATCTGAATATTGAGATGCATCAAAGGATCTGACACTCTCAATGCAGTCAAAACTTAACAAATTTGGTCGCTCGGCAGGTCGATTTTCAAAGTCAAATGAACTTCGCACACGTAATTTGGGATATTGATGACCCAAACTGGCCTGGATATTGGGTTTGAACATAAAATAGATTAAAAAAGAATGACAAGAACTACTTTTAATGCTTTAGAGAGGCAAATATAGTACACATACCAATTCACTTGAGGACGTATCGTCTCCAACCACTTGAAGCATATCCTTAATTTGAGATTGAGCAAGGTCTCGCTGCATCCTCAGATCCATTACCTCTCTCTTTAACTGCAAGAACAGAGGAGCAACAGCAGAATTCATATTTACAGCTTAAAAGGGAAACACAAGCTCAGACTTAAGGAAATTATAGTTCCCTCATTCCCCATATATTCTAAAACTTATCTGCTGGTTGGGCGTAAATGGTCAGTATCGATACATAGTGGAAAACATTTGAAGTTATGCAACCAAAATGTTTTTTTATATATAAAAAGACCAACTGAAACTGGCTGTTCTGTGAGCACTTCAGGGACCCTTGTTGTCTAAGAATAAAATGTCTACAACAGGGAAGGTGTGGAATAAACCCTGAACTGCAGAACATTACAGGACTACTAACAACAATCTGGAAAGAATCTACTACCTTACAAACAGTGCAATCTACTTTTACCTTTTAAGGAAATGCACTTACATGATGTAACATTATGGTTAATATATTTCATTAGCGTAATAAATTCCACTTTGACAAACGTAACGAATCTTTTGTTCTGAAAATGTTGATCCTTACCATCTCAATCAGCAGATCTTTTTCCTTCAGCAATGCTGAAGTATCAGGTTTAAGGCACATTGGCCCTGAAGTTTTCAACTCACTTTCCAGTCTAGCCAACTCTTTTTGCAGTTGTTTGACCAACAACTTATCAGACATCACTACGTTGACTTTTGCATTGGTTGTCACTTCTTTAGCACAAGTAGCAAACAAAAGGGTGTTTCTGGTTTGTTCAACATGGCTCCTTGCAGGGCTCATGGTGCAGATGATTGCTGTTTTAGCATTGCCTGCTAATGAGGACTGCAGTATGCGGGTTAGCTTTGAATCTCTGAAAGGAATATGTCCATTTCTCCCCTTGCTGCCATCAAATTAATTGATTTTAGGTTAAAGCAATGTTTCTTAAAAATGAGTATAAAAGATTCTTAATATATCAAATATTGATTATATTGGCAAATTCGGTCAGTTCACGAAAAAAAGTCTGAAAACGTTTCTTCTCTTCATAATTCCGAATGTAAACTTTGAGTAACAGAATCAGTTGGCCAGATTATTGCATAATAATAATGTAAATTAACGATTAAGTAGTGTCCTAGAGTTTTGGCATTAAATGGTAAATTTTGTGTTTCTTTCATTGGTTGTCAATATTTACTATCTATAATCTTTTTGTACCACAATTAGAGTATATCTATAAAATAAGAGAAAAAGCTGACCAATTAATCTATATGAACATGCATACAAGTGAACAGCAAAATGACAGATGATGGGAAAAAAAAGAGAAAGACGACAGAAAAAACTTTACGGTGGTTTGTATTAATACAGTTTTGCAGGTTCTACCGTTAGAAAGATCAGTAAATAAAAAAAAATCACCTCATATTTGAATTTTGAAGAGGGGTTAAGAAATCACCATATGTCATTATAAGAAAAGTAACCTCATGTAGCCAAAAAAGCTATATGTTTATAAAAGTGAACAATCTTCCAACTTCTTTAAATCGAACACGTATCTCTGCTATTTAAACTTGCTCAAAGATCGGTTGCTTGCGGGGTAAAGTTCTTGGATAAGACTAAAAGTACGCGGAGACAGTATGCATTTAGTCGAGTATAATAAATATTGAAATGCAAACTTCATAAGCTAACCTCAGTTTGCGGATGACAGTTCCTAGAGTTAGTAAACTACGATTTATGTGGCAACCCTCTTTCAACCTCGTACCAGCTGAATTAGTTTGGGATGCCCGTTCACTCCCAGCAAGATCAATGAAATTCTGTACCGGGAAAAATATTTAGTTTCGATTACTGTTTTTCAACATAAAAAAGTAATGCTTCTATATTTTTCTGTAATCTGAGTGAATCAGTCGTACCACAGAAGCGGCAAGGGAGCTCATTTTGTCATTTCCCATAAATTCAATTGCAGAACTTTCAACTGTCTGAAGAATCACATTATTTAGGAAATCTTAGCAATGAGGTCCTACAACTTCTCTTCCCTTGGACAAAAATAGGAACATACGTACCAGTCTAAGAATTTGATGAGATCTGGAGCTCACTTCATTCAGTGCTGTCTCCCCTATTTGCCTTTGAGCTGAAAAATGCAATCAATTTTATGATAACTTAGCAGTCAGCTCGGGCTGGGCAAAAACTCAATTTGTAATAAGCAAAATTAAACGAAAACAAATATTGATAGAGAATAAATCTCCTTAGTTCTTACCTTCACAGAAAAAAAGGAGTTCTTGAAAATGGTTCCAGTTCCTTAAAGTTTCCTCTGTGAGTCTCTCAACAACTGTGCCTTTCTGTTTACCTTGCAAACTGTTATACAATGTAGATGTAGCGGCTTTTTGAAAAATCTGATAAAAATATTTACCTCTGGATCATCAAGAAGTCTGAGAGGTGTACTGTCAACGCTAAGGAGGTCCCTGACAGATTCGTTATAGATTTCCAATGCCGAAAATTTCAAAACAAAATCCCTTTCCGTGTGCTGTGAAAAATCAAAATGTAATTAATATGGGGTTTTGACAGTGAAAAGGCCATGCAGTGATTAATCAATGAGTTCAGATTTCTTTTACCTTTTCAATATAGTTGAAAATATCTGCTATAGCATACTCTGTTATACCACTCATGGTGTATGTTTTTCCGCTGCTAGTTTGTCCATATGCAAAAATGCTTGCTGATCAAATAGTTAATCAAAATGAGCCAATATAGAAATTCCAAGGAAGTTCATTCTTATGAAGGAAGAAAGCCAGATAAAGGGAAAAAACTCACAGTTGATGCCCCTGAGAACTGAAAGAGCAACTTCCTTCGCTGCTTCTTCATAAACCTGCCTTGTGTGGCTGTCACTACTAAATACTCGATCTACAGCAAAGAAAAAAAAAATCAAGGTCGATCAAGAGAGGCACTTAATTTTAGCTTTTAACCCATGTTGCTCCAACGAAATTAAAGCCATGAGTACAGTATTGGTAGAATTGTTCAAATGCAAAAAAGCAATGAACCGGCTTCTATTTCAATGTATAGAAACGCCAGATTTATGACATTTTTATATAACTTTGACTAAACAAAGATCCCAAAGAGCTCTTGATTGGAAACCCCGACACATTCCAGCAAATTGCTTCGCCAACATCAATTATGATGAATTCCCACCACATTCTTCTCCATGTTAATTCATTTGGCCTTATTCTTATAAATGAAAACCGTTCAAAACACCCAACAAATTCACAACCTGGTAGCCTTGTATGAAGCAAATTAAATTAAGTCCGTGTTTCCACTAACTTATTTTTCACTCAAAAATGTTTTCAGCCCAAAGCATCCTGCATCTCGATTATAAGCTTTCATACATAAACCTAACATCAGCAAATCTACGCATTGATTCGTAAGATTAGCTTCTTTATACCAAATGTATAAGCTGTTGGATACAGGGACCTTTCTGTAGCTGAAAGGTTGCTCCTGTACATGATGGTAGTGTCATTAATGCATTCCCATTCAGACAGATCATTTCTTGTGAGCTCCTTTTCATTCAAAGGTCTCACACGAACAGAAACAAGAATCCTCTCCTCACTGCCTGCTGAGCCTTGCATTGCCTCCTCTGCAATGGAACCCATGTCTTCTACTTTCTCTCTAAAACGTCAATGACAACGAAACCATGTCCCGAATTCAAAGCACCCCGAAAGGCCACTTCGGCATTCAGTTATTTTATTACTTATTAAGTTGTTTTCTGAATCTTGTTTTGTACTATTGCTGGGATGGTATGGAACACAAGGGCCACCAAAGCGTTCAACCCCCAATCATTATCTGTTGTTACAAAATAATCAAAGGTTACAACTCCATAAACAAGAAATGAAAATAAAAAGAATGATAATGTTCTCGCAGTTTTAAATTCAAAGATGGGCCAAAAATAATAATTGACCAGCATGACATGCTCCTATAATTTTAAACAAAAATACGGTGCTCTACGTATTCTAATGGAAAAATTGGAGTTTTCTGGGATGTTCCCCAAGACACAGAACAGACTGTCAAATTCTCCCTCACATGGAACATTGAACTTTTAGACCTAGTTTTAGAGAGTTACCAACGGCGACAAAGACTGGGGAGTCAAGTTTTGCAGGAAATTCTTCACCAACTTGGTGTGCTGAGAAATTTAGGAATAAAATATCTGGAATGGTATTGCCAGAAGAAAAGAAAATTTTGAATGGACGTAATTATCTTACTAAAATTCCTAGTTGTTTCTCTTGTGTAGAATTCTCTTCCTGTTCTCCTAAATTTAGCATGTAAAAGATAATCCAAACAAAAATGAGGTAAATTAGAAACAAAATATTATATTAAAAATAAAACCATAATTGTAAAGTGCCTCATAGCTGAACCGTTAATCTGACGCAAATTTTGCAGTGTTTAAGAAGAAACGGTTAAAATTGGAACTGGAGGTCCGAATTAATATCCGAGCTTCAGATAATAAACATTAATCTATTATTATGGATCAAACACAAGGAAATTCAAATTTTCAGCAAAAAGAAAACTCTACATCAAATTAAAAAAAAAAAAAAGTTCTCACAAATACTAACAAATCAATAAAGACAATAATATGAATGACGATAATATTCATAAGCCTTAACAAGCAACAACAGAGAAAACTTTTAGCCTTGGTATTGTGAAAATAAAAAATACAATGCGGAAGTTGAAAAACAACTTCTGAAAAGAATCAACGGAAAAGCGAAACAAAATTGCAGGAAAAATTGAAAAAAGAAAAAAACAAAAACGTCGAAGCATTTCTTCACCTGCGCAAACGCAATCTGAAATCGAACAGTAAGAGAAGAAGGTGGCGAGAGGAAAATCGAAGTTGAAAATTGTTGAGGTGCAGTAAGATGCATTGTTAAAGAGAGAAAAAAGGAAAATGGTGAAAGCGTGAAAATGGTGAGAGTGTGTTAGTTGCAGTTCACTCTACATTTTTCACCCTTTTTTCTTTCTTTCTTTTTTTCAAACAAATTTAACGACCGCGCTATAAACAAGCACTCCTCGCTCACAGATCACAATCGCTGGAAATTACCAACCTACCCATACACTGTACCAATGTACCTGATTCACATTCCCAGAATAACATCTCAAAAAGATAAGTTGTTAATATAGATATTAAAACCTTATATTATATGATCAAAAATCATTTAATTTTTTTAATTATAAGTAATGTCACATTTAATGAGAACCCAAAAGGAAAAGACTGTGTACAATTCCATTTTGGATTTAAATGAATGCAGGGAAGACCATAAATAAATGGGTGAAACACATGCACGTGGTACCTTCTTTTTCCAACCTTACAGGTTCAGGCGTTGACGTGTGTGTGTGAAAAAAGATAACCACTATACTACGGCACCACACTTGCCACCAATATAATTTGAACTTCAACACTGTGCTTTTCGTACCAAATATTATCTTTTTGAAACAGCACCTGCGTTTGATCACCATTTATATGATCAATGCTTAGAAACCAAACTCCTATTGTTATAAGTTTTCATCATATACTTTGTTACACAATTTTTTTTGCTGGAAACCAAAAGGACACAAAGCAAGCTGTGATGTTATTTGGTTGTTGAGTTGAGGGTACACCTATAAGGGGCTAAGATCCAAAAACTGGTCCATGATGTACATTGTTCCACTACACCACTTAATACTTTTAAAAATGTTTTCTTAGTTACATTTATTAAAAATATTATACAAATTATAATAGCATCTTTTAAAATAAACATTATACTTCTTATAATTTCCATCTTATTTTAATTTACTGAAGCACCTAGAAATAGAATTTGATTCCATGTCTTAATGGCTTATAGCAGTTATAGAAGTAATAGGTATTGCACTTAGGTATTGTTAATGTTTCCGTACTACTCTGGATTGACCATAAATTCATGCTCCCTAACATATCTGATTGTGTTAATGGCTTCGTCTGTGTTTTTTTTTTTTTTTTCCTTAATATAA
>Ga0209489_107292_pt1 | contig 16656 bp, 10 predicted proteins | sample SiratrowhiteBW_FD_187527 | JGI IMG/M metagenome (GOLD analysis project Ga0209489, IMG submission 187527) | Root nodule microbial communities of legume samples collected from California, USA - Siratro white BW (SPAdes) (version 2) | ecosystem: Host-associated > Plants > Roots > Nodule | place... | reverse complement strand
ATCCCCAAATTGATTTCAGGTGATGCACCACGTCGGTTGGGAGCCCATAACCGACGTGGTACATACCCTAATTTTACCCTCCTTTTTTATTTCAGTAACAAAGTCACCATGACGTCGGTTACGTGGTCCAAACCGACGTCATGTGATACTTCACCACGTCGGTTAGGGCATATTAACCGGCGTGGTGCATCAGCGCCATTTTAAAATTTTAAATTTTTGAATTTTAAAGCTTAAGTGGGAATTCAATGGCGGTTTTTTTCTGTAACCGATGTTATGTTGTTCATTTATTTACAAAAAAGCCACCACGTTTTGGATAACGTCGTTTTTGCCTTTAACCGTCATTGAAGGCAGACGTTAAATGTGTATTTTGTACTAGTGTTAGTTTCAATGGCCAACTAAAAAATGGCACCAAAGTAGAAGGCATAGTGTGTGCTAAATATTACAGACAAAGAATAATTCAACTTGGAAAGGGACTGAAATCAATAGTGTAACGTACTTCCACGACCATCACATTACATTCAAAAAAATTATTTGAAGACAAAATAAAGTGATAATGCAACTTCTATATCATTTGAAGCTGAAAAAAGTGTCTCTATGTCTGTAGGATTTGGCTTAGAGATCTGAAGTGAGCCAATAGTGGTGTATCAGTTGAGTTATGTAATTGTGCTATAGGCTGTCAGATTAGGCTACTTTAGCTGAGGCTAGGATTCTAGTCGTTTTAGTAGTGGCCATTCAAAATATTCGTACATGTTGTTGGATTTAATGCTTTCGGTATTTTGCAGGCTTATGCAGATGTTGTTATAAACATATACCACAATTGAATCTGATCCAGACCAGAATTGGACATGTCCTGGTACCTGATCTGGATCTGCTATGGTTCAATACACCCAAGTAACATATGGTACCGAAGAAAATTGAGTTGCAACTTGTGTGCACAATGTATTATAGGGTCCAGTCTTAGGGACTTGTTTAAGGAATACCAGGAGGTTGTTTGTTGGTGGAAAGCTAGATTATGGTCAAATCACAAGACAATAAATGCGAGGCACAACAACTTCTATCAAATACATCAATAATACAACATTCGTCTCATGTCCATAGTTTCTCAAACTGGGTCATAAGCATGTTACCAAGTTTCATGTTTTTTTGAATGCTGTTTTAGTAATTGAATTTGTAATAGAAATAGTGTGTTGGGGTTTGCAGTGTTTTAAGCCAGAGAGGGGTTAGTCTAGATGTTAGTGTTTTTCTTAGATTGGACTATATTTGTGGATCAATTGATATTTTTGTTATGTAAGGGTTGAAATACCTTTTTGTGTTTCCGATTAATTTTATTTTTTATAAGAAAAAGAAGAAAAATTAACAATAAAATGAGTTGTGCACTTACTTAGGTTATTGAGAGAGATGTTTAGGAGGGTCATGCAAGTGTTAAAATAGTGTAATTTTGTTTTAAAATTATGAGAATGGACAAAACTTTTTTTATTTATTTAAATAGGTAAGTCATGTCATGCTGGAATGATTTTATGTGAAGAATTTTTATACCACTAAGACCATTTCAACTCTAACATTTAATGAGGTTAGAATCATGATATAAGGACAATTACACAAATTTTCTTCGAATGTGATCATGGTAATTAAAATTGCGGCATTGAAACATGACTTCAGTTTAAAATAATACAACTGAAGTCGTGTCACTAATGCACGACTTCAATTGTATTATTTTACACTGAAATCGTGGACTCCTTGCATGACTTTAAGTTGTGTTCGTCAATCATTTAGAAATGTACTCATAAACTTGTACAACACTTTGTATGTGTCAATGAATGATCAGTAAGATTCTCAAGTACTTTTAGTCAATGCTTATTATTGAATATAATGGGCTTAGCTTATATTTTCTATTAGACTGTTACTATTTTTATCTATATAAATAAATAGCCCCTATGTTTGTATTTTACACAAGGGAAATTAATCCATATTTATTTTTTCCTTTATTTTATGTCTTTGCCATGTTGATCGGATTTCGTTTGGTTTTATATGGTTTTTCTCCTTCTTCTAAGGTGGTTTCATCATCTATGGCCTCTTCCACTATCGTATCTGATTCGTTCATATATATTAATTATGTTAATGTTCACCTCTCCATTAACAAATTGGATGGAATGAATTATGATCTTGAGCTTTAGATATTAAATTATGGCTTAAAAGTCAAGGATATGTTGATCACTTTACCAAGTGTAGTGTTGATGTTGATGAAAATGAGGTTTCTCTTTAGCTGAAAATTGATGTCCAATTATATATTGTTATCGAATGTTTTTAAAACAAATTTTTCGTTCTTTTGAGACGTGTTTAGAAGTTTGGGAACAGGAAAAATTATTATACACCAATAATACTCAACGTCTTTATGGTGTATGTCAAAATCTCTTCAATGTTATTGCTCCCAGACCTTTTGATGATATAATGACATAATATTTGGGTAAAATTCATGTTCTTCATGATTTTAATGAGGTATTACCTCTTGCCTCTACTCTTTCTCAAGAACTAGAGCAAAGGTTCAAACTTTTCATCTTGTTAGCCTTACACGTGCTTCCTGATGATTATGCCCATGTTCGTGACCAAATTTTAGGATCTCCTAGTGTGTCCAATTTTACTTCTACATGTTCCACCCTTCTTCGTGTGCTAGGTAAACACAACACTAATATACCTACTAATAATGTTAATGAAACTTCTGCTTTGCATCTTAGCGTGATGATCGCACTCATCCTCGCAAGTCGGGCAAAGGGCATCACAAGTGTGACCATTGTGACAAGCTTAGCCATAAAATTGACAAGTGTTATGCTTTACATGGTCGCCCTCCTAAATTTATAGTGATTGCCCAAACTGCTCCTCTTGTGCAACCTTATACTGTGGATCCTACTCCATCCATTATCGGACAACCTTTCATATATAGTCTCACGTATGAGTTGAGTAGTCTCGTGAGAGGGGTGTGTTAGAGATCCCACATTGACTAGAGATAAGGTCTTTCAATAGTTTATAAGTGAGTGCAAACCTCACCTTACAAGTCAGTTTTGTAAGGTTGAGTTGGCTTTAAAGTTCACGTCTTAAGATAGTATCAAGAGCCTAGGGTTAGGTTAATTTTTTTTTGTAAACCCATTGGTCACCACTTTTTTCCTACAGCTATCTCTGCTGCTCTTATACACTATTTTAATGCATTGCTTTGTTGTTGTCATTTGTTGCCGCCACCGCTGTCATCACCTCTGTCATCGTTGATGTCGTCGCATCCGCCATTGTTGTCATTCTTGTCGCTACCAATTGGATTGATGACATCACCAATCAACTCGTCTTGGCTAGGGGACCATTGTGCCGCTGAAATCACCGTGATCAGAGCTCAGACGCACTCTGACACACCACTCCTTTTTACGTCACCATCTTCACATTTCGTCGTGCGTGTCAGTAGCGTCTAACACTATTTCCGGCAACGGTTACCGCAGTTGAAGTTATTGTGTTGTTCTCATTGTGGAAACAACATACCAATCCCGAAGACTCCCCCTGAGCAACAAAACTTGAAGGTTGCTCCTTATAAATTTCTTCCTAAAAATCACCATTAAGAAAAGCATTTTTGACATCCAATTGATAAAGAGGTCATCTTTGAAGAGTTTTCATAGCTATGAATAAGCGAACAGGAGCCATTTTTTGCCACTGGAGAAAAAGTACTACCATAGTTTAAACAAAAAATTTGTGTATAACCTTTAGCTGCAAGACGAGCTTTGAGATGATCAATAGTACCGTCAAGACCAACTTTGATAGTAAAAACCCACCTACAACTAACAATAGATTTTCTTGAAGGTAAAGGAATGAGTTTCCAAGTTTCACTGTTCTGAAGAACACTTATTTCGTCAAGCATTGTTTGATGCCAACTACGATGGACTAAGGCATCACCTAAAATTTTTGGAATAGATATAGAAGAAATAGACGAATTTGTTAATCATCATTTTTTTAGTTGTAATGTATGATAAATATGATAATAACTTATTTTATAATGTTTATTAAACATCTTAATTTGTCTTTATGCTATGAACTTTTTTTTTCATTTCATGTTGATATATGTGGCAATTAAGATAAATTTTTTGAAGAAAGAAAAGAGAAGGCATGAAGAATAAATAAAAGAAGCATGACAAATAAAGATATAAATGAAGAAATAAAAGAGAAAGCAAGTCTTAAAGCTTTTGGAGAAAGAGACTACAAAATTGTATATGTGTAGTTCTTAAAAAATAAGAGGAACTTGAGAGAAATAAGTACTTGATGGTAATAACTTGATAGAACCTTGGTCTTAAAAGCAGAAAGTTAAACGTGTCTTTTGGAAGTTTTAAACTAGCATAAGCAACTTACATGAGCATAATGGTTAGTTTGAGTCTCTTTTGACTCTTCAAGCTTTCAAGACACATTCATTGAACCTTTGAACTCTTAGGAGGTGCCACATGTGCTTGCCATCCCAGTCATCATTTTTATAATAATTACATTCCTTAAATATAGGGAACTGTCATGTGTGTTCTCCAATTTCAAGGGATTTTAGTTTTGTTAACCATAGTTAAGTGAGTTAACTCTTGATTAGCAACATTAACTCTAATTTTTTTGTCCCTTCTTCTTCTCTTGGAAAAAAATTCCATCATATAGATGATTTGTCCCTTTGTAATGATTGAAACATTTTATAAAAAAAATAAATTATAATTAATATTTTTAAATTTTTATGTCACGATAAATATAAATTGAAATGTTTACAATACAATGTCAAATAAAAATTATGATAGATATTTTTATATAAACTAATATCATCATATTTATATTTGATTATCTACAGTTCTTTATTTTTTTTATGTTTTAGTTTATTAAGTTTTAAAAATCTTAAAATTGGCACTTTAGGTTATTAAAAATGTTTGTATTGTTTAACAAGAACATTAATAAAGTTATTTGTGCTTTGTTCTTAAGTGCTTTGTGTTTTTAGGTACTCGTTTTTGATATTTTTTAAATAGATATTATTTTTTTTTTCAAATTATATTGTATGAATGATATTCGGATTTAGATGTTTGTTTGGATATATAATTTTTCCTAAGAAATGGACGTAAAATGTAAAATATTTTTATAAATTAAAGTTAATTTATTTACATTAATTAAAAAAATAAACAAATATTTTTATTTGTATAATTACTCTTTTATACAACTGAAAAGTTATATATAAGTTCAAAATTACAATTTATACTTTTATGTTTATATATATATATATATATATATATATATATATATATATATATATATATATATATATATATATATATATATATTTACAATATAATATGTTAAAAAAAACTTATGATAGATATTTTCATATAAATTAATATTAGTTAAGCTTTATTTGATTGCCTAAATGTTAGTTTTTAGTTTATTTAATATTTTTTTTCTAATAAAACAAAGCTTGTGCTGACTTTTTCAATTTGTTAAATCTATTCTTTAGAATCGAGTTCGATTAATCAAGCTTATAACAATGAAAAAAATATATGATAGGTATTAGAATTGCTTGAGTAAATTTTGATTGAATTTTATTTTTATATTAGTGAATAGAGAGATATTCTTTTTAAGAATGTTGGGTGTATCATTAACTTTTCGTACTCTTTCGAATAGAAGCATATTTATAACCATTATTTTCTTTTATCTATTATCTCTCTTAATTATATATTGAAAAAAAAAATCATGTTTTTTAATATTTCACCAATAATTTATTTATTAAACTATATATGTTTTACTTTTAGAATGAATAAAATATTAAAAATAAAAATGTTTATTCATACATTTATTTTAATTTTTATTCCTGTAGACGACTTTAAAATTTATTTTAATTTATAGACTAGATAAATATAATTTGTGTAACTGTATAATGGATTAAAAATATTTTTAATTTAAAATATATTAAATATAATTTTATTACTGTAGAAAAATTAAAAATTATTTTTTACTTTGTTTTTATCATTGATACGTTTTTTAATTGTAAAAAAAGTCAGATAAAATGAATGCAACGAAAGTTAAAAAAGAAAACGTAAAATATTAAAAAATATAAAAAGAGAAAAGTGTGTTAGGTGATAAAAAAATTTTGTGCTAGTAAGAATATTTATAAAGAACTTTTTTAATTAAAAAAATTAGACTTAATTGTAGAAATGACACCATGCACTTTTACTACTCTTTATAACATCATTTGAACTAAGATAGATAATTAGTAAAACAAGAATCAGCACTATTGTAATTATATAATAAGTTGGTACTTTTTAGAGATTAAAAGACATTCTTTTATTAGTAATTATTCCCAATAAATTTATCAACTCTATAATAAGAACTCCTCATGTGTTAATGAAAAAAAAATCATAAATAAACTAATGAAAATAGTAAATTTTTGGGTTATTGTCATAATCATTCCACTCACGTCATACTGATATAAATGAAAATGTAGTTATTGACTAATTTTACTATAAAGAAAATAAAGTTTTGTCAATCACTTTCTTTTTCAATAAACACTTTTTAATGACAAAATAACAAGTTAAGATATATAATTAAAGTAAAAAATAATAAAAAGAGTTATGTGTTTCATAAAGTAACACCAATAAAATTTACATGTCTAACAATAGTCATTCTTGTGGTCAACTCTTAAAATTTGTATACATTAATTATTCTTAATTTTGGTTGTATTTGATTAAATTGTGTTTGACCAACTATATTATTGGAAGAATTTATCTTTATCATTATTTGATGTGTTGGTTCCATAATGAACTAAGTAGTAGTTGAAAGAATTCATCATCATCATTTTGATGGGTTCATTGTATATTGTTAAATCGTGTAGGATGAATGTCGTTGAAAAATCCTTTGGTTAGCAGCATTTATGTGTATCCTTTTTTGTACTTGCACTCCATGCCACGGTTCAAAGACAATGTCGTTAATATGCTTTTTCTTTTCTTTTGCTCTAGTGTTTTCTTTTGGTGTAGAAAATACTTTTGTGCATGACTTACCACTTGATTTGCAATTTTTGTTTGAATATATTCTAAAATCTTTTTTCCAATATCCTCTTTTATATATGGTAAGTCCTTCTAAAAACTTTATACAGGGAAAAATAAGTATGACATTAAGCAAATTAAAAATTAATAAAACATTAATATAATATCATTACAAAAATATAGATATTATAGAAGTACTTGTGTTCTTCTATTGTCCAAGTAATCCTCTTTTCACGTTGGGATTCTTGAGATGGCAAAATGGGAGGAGCTTTGACGGTGACTTAAAGATTTTTGTTAGAGAGAGAGGTTGTTTCCCACATCATGGGAGGAATATTGAAGTTGTGCGATGGCACAGGCTGAGTTTCAACCATAGATTACATCAACTCAACAGTCCACAAATCTTCAGACGACAACAACTCATCAATCCACAAATCTTCACTATTCTCGACCATTAAAATCTGAGTTTCTTTACTCTGTCACCCTTCCCTTCTTCAAATGTTTCACATTTACATATATATTTATAGATAAAATAACATGTATGATTTATAAAATAACATGCATGATGAAAAAAATAGATAAGATATTTGTTAACTAGATAACTAAATAAAATATTTATTTAATAACTAGATAATAAATTAGTTAATACTAACCTTTAATAATTTTACACTTAAAAAGTCGTAATTATTTAAAACTTAATAACGGAGATAATTAGATAACTATAGGATATATATTGCTAATATTATGTGTTGATCAGAATTAGACAAATGGTTATTTATTTAAAAGGCTACCTTTTCATCAAGGCAGTTGCTTCCTGCACGATACAAATTGTTTCCTGCATTAAATCTTTTTTTAATATACCGATCGTGTCCTTATTATTTTTATTTTAAAATTCATAAATTAAATAATGTTTTTTCTCTCTCACACACTTAGAAACATCTTTATCATATGTACGATATGTTTTAACTGCAAGATAAATATGGACAATTATTTACTGCACAATATAAATTTTTGTTTTTTTAATCAATTAAATGTTAATGGTTATTTTATTTTTCAAGAGTTTGTTAAAATGAGATATTTTATTGTTAAGATATTTACAACTTTAATATGTTAAAATGAGATATTTATAACTTTTAGTTTGTTAGTACTTTATTCTTGATTACACTTATTAAAAACGGTTTGATTCGATTGAGTGTGGTAGAGAAAAAAAATTATATAATAAATAAATTTTAAAATAAAAATAATAAACACATTTTTGACATTTTAAAAATTTATTAAGTACAGGAATTAGTTTGTATAGTGGAGGAAGCAATTGCCTTTCATCAAAATTATGTGCTCTTATTTAATTGGTATGAAAAAATATAATTATAAAAATATAATTATACTAAATACAGTATAATAAATTAAATAGTTATAAGATACTAATAATTAGTGTTATTTGAAAATTGATAATGTAAATTACCAAAGACATCGCTTAAAAAATTATATTTTATTTGTATAATTACTTTTTATACAACTAAAACATATTGATATAATTTTAAAATTATAATTGATGTCATTAAATTTCTATGTCAAAATAAATATAAATATAAATATTTACAATAAATGTGTCAAATAAAATTTATGGTAGAGCATATAATAAGAGAATCATGCTAGTTGAGGAATCCATGGATATTGCATTTGATAAAACTAACCAGAACATGTAGGAAAGTCCTAAGACAGGTACAAATGATGAGGCTCCTACTGGACTGGAAAGTAAATTAAAAGAAACCAGTAAAATGTCAGAAATTCAATCATCTGATCTAGAAATTCAATCGATTGAATCTGTAGCTGAGACATCGATAATTAATTTTGAACTACCAAGAGAGTGGAGAGTGCCCAAGAATCTCTCATTGGACTGTCAAGTTCAGAAAGAAGTATCAACTAGAAGATCCTTGAATCATTTTTATGAGCACATGACATTTATATCACAAGTGGAACCCAAGACTGTAGCTGATGCACTTGAGACAGCAATTGGATAAATGCAATGCATGAAGAATTGAATCAGTTTACTAGGAATGAAGTTTGGACATTTGTTCCCAGAACTGAACAGATGAATGTGATTGGAACCAAATGGGTATTTAAGAACAAGTTGGATGAACAAGGAGTCATTGTTAGAAATAAAGCTAGACTGGTTGCTAAGGGATACAACCAAGAAGAAGGAATAGATTATGGAGAAACTTATGCACCAGTAGCAAGATTAGAAGCTGTGAGATTGCTTTTGGCATACACTTGCATGAATGAATTCAAATTGCACCAAATGGATGTCAAGAGTGCTTTCCTTAATGGTTATATTGATGAAGTGTATGTGAGTCAACATACTGGATTTGATGATCACAAATATCCAGATCATGTCTTCAAACTCAAGAAATTCTTATATGGTTTGAAATAAGCACCGCGATAGTGGTATGAGAGGTTGAGTAACTTCTTACTTTCTCAAGGCTATGAGAGAGGAAAAACAGATAACACTTTATTCATTAAGAAAGCATGCAATGATATTATTCTTTTTCAAGTATATGTTGATGACATATATTTGGATCTACTAATGAGAATTTACGCGAGCAGTTTGAAACAGCTATACAGGGAGAATTTGAGATGTCCATGATGGGAGAACTCAACTATTTTCTTAGATTGTAGATCAAGCAATTAAATCATGGAACATTTCTAGTCAAACCAAGTACTGCAAAAAGTTACTAAAGAAGTTTGACATGTAAAATTGTAAGGAAAGTTCAACACCAATAGCTACTAGTTGTTACTTGGATACAAATGAGAAAGGAACTAGTGTGGAGCAAACTAAATATAGAGGACTAATCGACTCATTACTCTATCTTACTGCAAGCAGACGAGATATTATGTTTAGCGTATGTCTTTGCGCTAGATATCAAGCTAGTCCTAAGGAATCACACTTCATGGTAGCAAAAGAATTCTGAAATACTTGAAAGGGACTACAAATGTTAGTTTATGGTATCCCAGTGAAGTATCTTTAAATTTAGTTGGTTACTTTGACTCAAATTTTGCAGGACGTAAAATTGATAGGAAGAGTACTAGCGGAACATACCATCTACTAGGATCAAGCTTAATATCTTGACACAGTAAGAAACAAGCATGCGTTGCTTTATCTACTGCAGAGGCAGAATCCATTGTAGTTGGAAGTTGTTGCTCACAAAGCTTATGGATTAAGCAACAACTAAGTGACTTTGGTTTAAATCTTTCTCAAATTCCTTTGCTATGTGAAAATATCAGTGCTATAAATTTAACCAAGAATCCTATACAACATTGCAGAACTAAACACATTGAAATACGCCACCACTTCATAAGGGATCATGTGAATAAGGGTGATTACGTAATTCAATTTGTTAATTCTGAGAATCAATTGACTGATTTATTTACTAAACCCCTTAATAAAGAAGAAATTAATTTTCTTAGAAATGAATTGGCGATAATTGATTTTAAATATGTGAACTAAATCAGTCAATGTTTATTGATTCTTAGTTAAATATATGTGTACATGGTACTGATTTTGGATTGAATAGTTCATTGAATTAATATTTTTTTCGATACAATTAACTCAATTAAATTTATTAAGCATAAAATGACTATTGTTCAACCTTTGGATGTGAACAATATTTCAAACCAGTTCAGAATGAGTTTGGTTCAACCAATTAAGCTCTGCAAGAATTAAGCATTGGGAAGTAGTTGTTTCTGCCATTACTGAACCAGTCAAAGAAGTAAAGTGAATAAACCAAGAAGTTAAACACATTAAATTTGCATGTGAAGAGGGAGAAGATCTGCTATGCCACCTGTCAAAAACACATAGGGAGTCAACAGTCAAAAAATAGCTGATAGATTCTCCCAGCTAAGAGATTTCTACTCAATCTGCTATATGTAGAATCTCAATAAACTGTAGAATTACTTTTTGATTTTGTATTGTCAATCAACATTTTGTCTTGTGTTTGTCTGGTTGTGTGCATTAGAGTCTTCATATACTATAGCACCATGCATCCACAATCACACAACATCACATCCCTTGTATCCTATTGTGTTTTGTGTTCAAAGAAATTCCCATCTTCATTCTACCTTTCGAATATGGCCTCTTCTTCAAATCCTAGAAAAAAGGTCAAAAAGAGCTCTTATCAAGAGAGCAAGTTTGGAGGAGAACAATGAGGCAGATTACCTGGAAAGGTGGTTCATTGGTAACCAAGAAATCATAGATGACTATTATCGGCTTTATAGTAGAAAAGTCATCATAAGTCCAAAAGTCTTGAGCATGGAATGATTTAAGGAGGAGAAACTTGATGAAGTCAGAGATATTATGTGGTTTCAAAAGTTGGAATGATTCTTGAAAATGTTTGGAAACACGTATTCAGATTTGGTGAAAGTGTTCTTGACAAATATGTGGTATGAAGATGATACCATATATTCTCAAGTAAAGGGAATGGACATTGCTATCAATGAACAAGTTTGGCTGGCTGTTATAGGATTGAGGAATAATGGTGTTGTTGTTAGTAGAGGAAATACCATTGAGCTGGGAAACTTGATCAAAGTCCAGTTTTACAAGTCCTGCTTGAGGAATCAAGATTCTGCGACAAGAACTTTCTCTGTTGGAGGGCTGGCTGCTACACCAAGGATTCTGGCCTACGTTGTGATATCGCTTCTTACACCAAGAGGTTTCAACCATGTTGTTTTTATCGAGGAGGATTTAATTCTTATGTATTGTCTGATGACCAAAACCAAAGTAAACTGGGTGAATGTCATAAGAGAGCATATCTTCAAGGTCAACAAAAAGCTCGAATACCGTATCCCTTATGTTGTGCTTATTTCAAGTTTTATTGAGTATTTTGAAATTGATGTGGAGGGAGAGGTAGTAGAAGAAGTTAAAGCTCTAAACCAGATTTTTGCCATCACTCTTAAGAAGATTGGTTTAAGGAAGGTGAACAACAGAAAGTGGGTATGTAAGCCTGATAAGGATACTTCTTTTCAAGAGGATGAAGGAGTTGGGACCAGTGTTGTCAACGATGATGCTCCTACTGAAATTGAGATGAACTTTGATCAATTTGCTAATATGGGGGAAACACCAACAACACCAGGACATGAAACCTACTCCAGGTTCGAGTAAATGATGATTAACCAACTGAACACCATGGAAAATGACAACAGGCGTCACCATCAGTATTGTGAGCCACACTTCTAGTTCATTGAGAATCAAGTTCAAGACATTCAATCGAAGATTGGGACAATGTTTTTTGAACCAGACAATTAGAACGTCCATTGCATATCTTGTTGGTTCATTCTATTCCTTTTGATGAAGTCAAAGGGGGAGAAGTATGAAGTGTGTTGTCTCTTGCATTAGAAGTCTAGGATGGTGTCTTTTATGATTTGGTGTGTTAGTGTGCTATTTTATGTTTTCTGAAGTTATCTTTTTGCTGCTTTAATGCTGGTTTATCCAGCTTTGCTATCTACTGCTCTGATGCTGGTATATCCAGCTTTGTTATCTTGTTGTTTAATCAGTTTGTTGGTCTTCTCTAATTAGGGTGAAGGATGTTGTGTAATGTTGATCGATGTTATATAATCCTGATCTTATTATTAATGAAATATGTTTTATTTGGTTCTACTACTTGCATCATATGTTTGTTAAAACATACTTTACTAGAATATCAAATTATGGGGGAGCTTAAGTGTACAGATAGTTAATTATTTAGAGGAGAACAAATTGAATGTGACTCAACACACTCTTGTTTGTCTTCGTCAAATTGGGAGAGATTGTCAGCACCAAGAGTTGCTAAAAGATTTGATGAAGTCAACAACATGATGAAGTCTTTGGATCAAAGCTTACGAGTGGATCACTTGAAGCCTTTATGAAGATTGGTGGGAGTTTTGGTCTAGGACTTAGGTTGGGTGTGTGTGAGTGTAGTTTTGATTCAAAACCATGTTGCATGATTCATTCACTTGAGAAGGCTCAAAAGATTCATAATAATTAAATAATTTTGAAAAACTATTTTCAGAATAAAACTACTAAAATGTTTTTCAAAATTGAACTTGTTGGATTTTTTATGTGTTATAGAAAATCAATCGATTGAATGATTAAAACAATCGATTGAATTTTTTGTCTGTTATAAACTAGTTTTCTATATAAGGGTGGCACACGATTTGAAATTTACAAAAAACATTCTAAGTGATCAAGTTTGTGATTTTCCAAGTGAGAATAAGCGCCCTTACTTTGAGAACAAAGTTTGACATTGATTTTCGATTAACAAGACATCAAGAATTTGAATCTTGGAGCTTGGTCTTAAGTGGGTTTAGTGCAAATTGGTTTTGTATCAAAGCTAAGTCTTCTATAATGGTTCTTTAATACATTTGCAATTTGTTGAGTATAGAAGTACTTCTGTTTTGCACTGATCTTGATATTTCCTTGTATTGTGAGTGAGTGGTTGCAAATTACATAGGTTTTGTAATTTGTGTTTGTTGTTCTAGTACCCATTTTACATAGGGTGTTGTAATTGGGTTCGTGTAGTGGTTTCTGCACTGTGTTTGACTTGCTGAAGGGTTTAATAGGTAGTTTAGTGTTAGGAGCAGTGTGTTCTTGTTAGTTGCAAGTGTTTGTACTATTGTAAACTGATCTTCATGATCCTGATTAGTGGAAATCTTTGCTTGTTGGAAAAGGACTGGACGTAGCCCTTGAGAAAGGGCCCTATAAAATAAAATCTTGTGTTCTTGATCTTTCTTTCTCTCTTCTTGAACACTTTTTGTTTTTGTTCTTCCTTGCGTAATTAACTGTTCATCGCATATAATTGATTGTTTATTCTTCTGGTGTTATTTTGGGTTTTCCTGGAATTGATAATTCTTCTTAATAGTTGATTGAACCTGATGGAGAAGCTCCTTGGTACTTTAGCTTGTAGCTCACACTCTAATGGATGAAGAGCATGTTCAAGCTTTTTACACCGAACACAATGTAAGGGAGGAGCTCCTCAAGATGCAGAAGCAATGGATGCGAAAGAATTCACCATGGAAGGAAGCGTGAAGGTGAAGATTGGTAAGATTTTGGTAAGGTAGGTGGTGAAGGCCTTGAAGGAGGTTAGGCCAACCTTCAAGAGAGAGCTTCTAACTTCTAGGAGAAGAAACTCAATATGAAACTTGAGGCAATGTGCTGAAAATTTGGCAGCATTTCATTACTCAAATCAAGCTTACAAGAGAGGTTCCTAAGCCTCTTATTTATAGAAGAAGAAATGAGCTAATAGCTTCCCTAGCAAGCTAAAGTAGTTTGTAGGAGAAGCTAGGGTTAGAAAACCTAACATGCCTTACAAGCTACCTAAGTAGCGTGTAGGAGAAGCTAGGGTTTTTAACCCTAGCTTGCACCACACGCTAGGGTTAGGGTAACCTAGCTTGTGGAGCAAGCTTCTCCCAAACCCTAGCACCTCATTCTCCTCCAATGAGAAGGCGTCACATGACATAACTTCTAGATGCTTCTAAAACTCTAACCTAGTTTCCTTTCTAACATAAGGCACCTAGGGTTTATTTTTACAAAGGAGAAATGTGTTTTACAATATTTTTACAAAGGGAAATCTTCCACAGTATTTTTACAATTTTCCACTAAAGCTTAGAGTTGTCAGCATCTTGATATATGTTAATGTCTTTGACTCCTCCTGAGCTTCAATGTGTTTGATCATGGATCTAATGATTGGGCCTTGCCTGGGCCTTCGTCCGTCAGAACCAGTTCTCGAATCTGTTTTGTGTTTCCAGTTTACTATGATTACTGTTCATCTATTTGAATTTCAAAAAACTAGTCTTTCTTGAAATCTTTATTACTTTTGGTTTTACATATCACTTGTGATTTGTATTATTGAATGAGTATTTTCCAGTAAACTTCTTTTAATGTTTATCTGAAGCATTCTGAATTGAATTCTTGATTTGCTTTCAGTATACTATTTCCAATTTTACTTAAATTGTTTTCTAATTCCAGTTTATTGTTTCTACATCAGATTCCAGTGATTTCTAATGTGATGACTTCTCAATAGAAGGATTAATGAGTTTTTTTATTTAATTTCATACAATTTTTCCCCTTTAATTAACTTGATAACTACGATGAAGAGGAAGATAGAAAATGGAAACCACCAAAGATACTGAATCAAACATACAAAGGACCATGGAAAAGAAAGGTTTATTGATCAAGTTTGGGGAGCTAACCATTATGGTGCAAAAATTATCTTTTCTATATTCTTTTTCATCTTTCTTTCATGGTCCATTCTCTCTTACTTGCAACCTTTGAGTTGAAATAAAATAAAGAAACCTAACTACAAATAGATAATCCAAGTATGTTCAAATGTATATCTTGGTTCTCAGTGATAATTTCATACATTTTTATGCTATACTAAGAAATGCTTAGACTTCAAAATTTTCCCCTTTTCAGAGTTTGAAGAGGATTCAGATCTTTATATGCTTAAGCCTATCAATTATGTCGATGTTGAAGTTTGACAGGTATGATGAGTGTAAACTTCCAAATTTGTTGTTGATTTGTTATAGCATACTATATACCTCTTTCTCTATCCATGAAGTGCAAAGTTGTTAGGCTATAATAGGTGGATGGAGTTAATATGAGTCAGGTATTCTGTTTCAGGTTGAAGTCAATTTAGATTTTTATGACATTTTGATATGTGATGATCTTGATTTTGCAAAAAAGGTTGTTGATGAAGGGTTTGCCAATAGGGAGGTAAGTTTTTATCTTGCATCTATTTAATAATGTTGCTATAACTTCGGTTGCAACATAATATATTTTCTATTAACATGGATTGATGATCAAAATTGTCTACTTAAATGTAATTATCTTTGTTTATTATTATAGCTTTTGTAAATGGGATAATAATGGCGGTCAAGGTTCATTACTAATTTAGTGATGCTGGTTAAGGTTCCATTTGATGTGATGCTAGTCGTGATAGCTGGCAGATATTTTAAAGACACATGGACCCAACTCTAGTAAGATAAAAAAAAAATTTGAGAATTCTAAAAAGTACAGTCAACAAATTAGTAATGTACTAGTCACTCTCTGAATTAAACACTGTTGATGAAAATATAGAAACTAAGGTAGGTTATATTTTTACAACTTGATAATAATTTGTTTTATATATTTTTTAAAAAAATCCACCTATATTAGATTGATTAATTAATGTATAGCTTAATACAAGGTTTTGAGCCTCTATCTAGTAGCATCCCTCACACTAGTTGTGCAACTTGATTTCTAGGACCATTCATTAGTATTATCAAAACCAAATTAATTAACATTTTGATTAATTAACATTAATTAAACTCGATCGTTAATTATCCAAACAAAGATGTATATAATTATCATATATACAAATGAAATTATTAATATATGTATGTATCTTATATATTGCAGGAACGGATGATAATTACAATCCATGTTGTAAAGGTGAAGATTTTGAAGCTCACAGCTCCAGACAAAGTAAAACAAGGATAAGGATATAATATCTAAGGTTGTAGGAACAACTGGCTCCAGAAGGGGGGTTGAATGGAGCCTGAACTCAATTCGCTATAAATAGAAACCACCAACCAAGGCAAAAATATATAAGCACAGATAAAACAGTTT